>Ga0325400_1001361_pt1 | contig 20079 bp, 18 predicted proteins | sample PopdelMetagenome_2_FD_205662 | JGI IMG/M metagenome (GOLD analysis project Ga0325400, IMG submission 205662) | Populus deltoides microbial communities from Bellville, Georgia, United States - Xylem-PdKOR-R1 | ecosystem: Host-associated > Plants > Phyllosphere > Stem > Wood/Secondary xylem...
GTATGGATACGTGAAGGACATACAGACAGGCTTGCTCTTTAAACGGGCCCAACGCACCTTGAATGCGCCAGACACCCGAGCCGCCGCCCACATGTCCCTTCATCTAAACCTACAATGTCAAAGAGCGGACGAAAAATCCGGCGCGACCGCTACCCCGTTACCGGGTGGTCCGCACCAGCTTTTCGGCGACCGCCGCGTTGGCCTCGATGAAGCGCCCCGCTGCGGTGAGAGGCCCTCTATGGGAGCTGCCGATTCGGGTCAACAGCTTTTTTCACCGCGCTGTCATTTTACCTCCCGTGAAGGAGCCGGGGCCTAGGGCAGACACCCAATGGACACGCCCTCCCGCCCGATCGCCGCGCGCGCCGACCTCATCGCCCGCCTGCGCCAGGCGGTGATCTGGCGCTCGGGGAGCCAGGTCGTCGCACAGGTCGTGCAATGGGGCGCCACCTTCGGCGTCCTCCGCCTGCTCGATCCCGCCGACTACGGGTTGTTCGCGATGACGCAGTTCGTGTTGATGCTGCTCAGCATCGTCAACGGCTACGGGTTCGCCAACGCGCTGGTGCGCCAGCCCGAGCTCCACCCCCGCATGGTGTCGCAGGTATTCGGGCTGCTGATCGCGGTGAACCTGACGCTGGCGGCGACCCAGGTCGCGCTCGCCCCCGCGATCGCCGCCTATTACCGGACGCCGGCGGTCGCCGAGCTGCTCCGCGTCCAGGCGGTGATCTTCGTGCTCGCCCCCTTCATCGCCCTGCCCCAGGCGTTGCTCGCCCGCTCGCTGGAGTTCCGGCGGCAGGCCGAGGTCAACATCCTCGCCTCCCTCCTCAGCGCCGCGACCGCGCTGGGCGGCGCGCTGGCGGGATGGGGCGTGTGGGCGCTGGTCGCCGCGCCGATCGTCCTCTACGCCGCCCGCGCGATCGGCTTCACCGTCGCGGCGCGGGCGTGGATCCGGCCCAGCTTCGCCCTTCGCGGGTCGGGGCAGGTCGTCCGCTATGGCGGGCTGGTCGCGGCGGGGCAGCTGTTCGCGCTGGTCTGGAGCCAGGCGGACGTGGTCATCGGCGGGCGGCTGCTCGATCCGCATCGCCTCGGGCTCTACACCACCAGCCTGTTCCTGGTGCAGATCGTCGTGTCGAAGTTCGTGCCCCCACTGAACGAGGTGGCGTTCGCGGCCTATGCGCGGCTCGGCGACGATTCGGGCGCGCGCGGGCGGGCGCTGCTCAAGCTCGTGCGGGCGGTGATGGTCGCGGCGATGCCCTTCTACCTCGGGCTATGGGCGACCGCGGAGCCGCTCGCGGTCACGATCCTCGGCGAGAAGTGGCGAGAGATCGCGCCGATCGTCCGCATCCTGGTGCTCTCCATGCCCTTCTACACCGTCCATGTGCTGCTGGGGCCGGCGACCGATGCGGCGGGCAGGCCGGGGATCGCGACCGGCAACGCCGCGCTCGCCGCACTGGTCGCCCCGCCGGCGCTGCTGGTCGCGGCGCACTGGGGCACGACCGGGCTGGCGGCGACCTGGCTGCTGGTGTTCCCGCTGCTGCTGCTGGTCAGCGCCGGCCGCAGCCTGCCGGTGCTGGGCCTGCGTCCGCAGGCGCTCGCAGGCGCCGCGCTGCCGCCGGTCGTCGCCGCGACCGCGATGGCGGCGGCGGTGACGCTGGCGGACCGGCTCGCGCCCGTGGCCGATCCCGCGTGGCGGCTGGCGTGGCTGGTGGCGCTGGGCGGGGCGATCTACGGCGGCTGGCTGCTTGCCTTTGCGCGCGGCACGATCGCCGAGCTGATCGGGCTGGTGCGCGGGCGCTACTGACGCAAGCCCGCGATCACCGCGCGGGTCGCGTCGAGATAGGTCCGCCCGTCGAACCGGCAGGTGCCGACGAAATGCACCAGCGCCGGATCGGCTGGCAGCCCCTCGTTCCAGAAATTGAGATAGCGGTCGTAGGGGAGCAGCAGCGGGTCGGGCTCGTTGGCGATCACGAGGTTGGACGTGACCTGCTCCGTCCCCCATTCGCGCCACCGATCGCGGCCGAGCAGCGCCTCGCTCGCCCGGCTGAACGCCTCCGCCAGCGCGCGCCCCGTGTCGCTCGGCGCGAACCCGGCGAACCCCGAACAGCCGCGCACGTAGCGCGGGCGGGCCAGCGCCACACCGGCAAGCCGATCCATCGCCCGCTCCACCGCCGCCTGGATATGCGCATGCGGGGCGATGTCGGCGGCATAGGCAATGGCGGGCCGCAGCGCCGCCGACGCCTCGCCGCGGATGGTGAAGCTCCGCCCCGCCGCCACCGCCGCCTGCACCTCGGGCACGGGGCCGAGCGTCAGCGTGTCCGAATCGAGCTGGATCACGTAATCGCCCGCCCGCCGGTCGAGCACCGTCAGCAGCCGCTCCCACGTCCCGCCGCGCGGGCACGGCCCGGTATCGACCGCACCGATCGCGATCACCTCCGGCCCGCCCAGATGCCGGTCGAGCACCGCCCGGTCACCGGGCGTCAGCGTGCCGTCGTCGAGCACCATCACCCGCCCCCGCCCCAGCGCCGCCGCGAACGACTTGGCCGCGAGCAGGTAGGGCAGCAGGACGCGGGTGCCGATCATCGACAGGATCACCACGCCATCGTCGCGCGGTGCCAGCGGCGGCGTATCGAGCACGCCTCGCGCGATGCGGGCGTGCCACCATTGCTTGGCGTGCCAGTTCAGGTGCTCGGCAATCGAGGGCATCGCCGGCCAGCGCTACCGCCGCCGCGTTAAGAACCCGTCGCCATCCCCGCCTCAGCTCGCCTGGATGTACTCGCGCATCGCCGCCGCATCCGCCTCGATCCGCTCGATCCGGTACTTCACCAGGTCGCCGATCGAGACGAAGCCGACCAGCCGCCCGCCCTCGGTCACCGGCAGGTGGCGGATGCGGCGGCGGGTCATCAGCGACAGCGCGCCGATCACCGGCTCGTCCGGGGACACGGTCACCGCCGGCGCGGTCATCGCCTCGCTGATCGGCGCGGCCAGCGCCGCCGCGCCGCCCCGCGCGAGGCTGTGGATCACGTCGCGTTCGGAGAATACGCCCGCCAGCTCGGCCCCGACCATCACCGGCACCGCGCCGATCCGCCGTTCGGACAACAGCGCCGCCGCGTCCGCCACCGCAGTGCTGGGCGGCAGGGTCACCATCTCGCCCCTGCCCTTCAGGATGGCCGCGATCGTCATGTCCGCTCTCCTTGCCGCCGGCGAAAGGTTGAACCGTCACGCGTCTCCGGCCAAGGATCAACGCATGACCCAGCCCTCCGGCCCCGATCTACCCGGTCTCGACGACCCCGATCAGGCGCGCCACGCCTGGGCCCGCTTCCGCGAACTGATGGCGTGGATGATCGCCGCGGCGGTCGCGGCGGCGGCGGTGACGATCGTCGTGATGGAACAGGTGCAGGGCCCGATCCGGCTCGTCACCAAGCTCGCGGTGCTGGGCGGCGTCGGCGGATCGGTGATCCTGGCCGGCGCGCTGATGGGGCTCGTGTTCCTGAGCTCGGGCACCGGCCACGACGAGGATGTCGACCGCTTCGACCCGTCGACGCGGCGCGAACGGCGGCGTCAGGCACCCCACCGTTCGCCCTGAGCCTGTCGAAGGCCGCCCTCCCTGGGAAGGCGACCCGTCGACAGGCTCAACCGCGACGGGTCGCGACTACTCCGCCGCGTCCGGCGTCTCGGCCGCAGCGGGGCGGGCGCGGCGGCGACGCGGCTTGGGGGCGTCCTCGGCCGCACCCGCGTCGTTCGCCGCAGTCATCAGCGACGGCGGCAACCGGTCGGCGTCGAGCGCCGCGGGCATCGCGCCCGCCCCGTCGTCACCATCCTGCACCCCGTCCCGCGCTCCATCCTGCACTGGCGCGCGCCGGGGCCGACCGCGACGGCGGGGCGCCAGCGGCGCATCGGCCTCGAGCACCGCCTCCGCCCGCTCGCCCAGCGACTCGCCCGGCTCGATCGGATCGGCGCGATGCTGGCCGCCGACCGCGACCGGCGCCTCCTCCGCACCCGCGCGAGGGCCGTCGCGATCGGCGCGCACCGGGCGCTCGCCCCGGTCGAACCGCTCGCCGCGATCGGGGCGACGCTCCGGCCGCTCCTGCCGCTCGGGCCGGTCCTGGCGCTCCTGCCGCTCCGGCCGGTCGCGCGCCTCCATCTGCTGCTCGCCCTGACGGATCGGCTCGCCCTCGTCGCCGAAGTCGTCGTCGCCATCGAAGTCGTCGCGGGTCCGCCGCGGCTGTTCCTCGAACCGGCCGCGCTGTTCGGACAGGACGCGGAAATAATGGTCGGCGAACTGGTGGTAATATTCAGTGTTCACCCGGTCGCCCTGCCGCTGCGCGTCGGCGGCGAGGTTGCGGTATTTCTCGAGCAGCTGGGCGGCGTTGCCCCGTGCGCGACTGTCGATGCGATTGCCGTTGTCCGGGCGCCCCTGGCGCGGTCCACCGCCGCCGCCGCCGTTGTTGCCGCCACCGTTACCGCCACCACGACCGCGACGGCGGCCGGCTTGCCGATTGTTGATCAAGCTGTTCGTCCTCGTCCGTAAAGCTAATGCCGGTGCGCGTCCCTCGCACGTCACGGCCCCGAGCCGCTTGGCGCCCGTCACGTCCGCTGCCATCCCCACGGCCGCGATCCGGTGACAAAGGAGACGGGCATTGCCCGGGATCGGTAACCAGACCGATAATCGCGAGCCCCCGCACCCGTCTTAGCGGGCAAGGGTATCACCTCACAAGGGGGAATGTGGCCCGCCCGCGCGACGCTTTCAAGTCACCGCCAAGTGACGGCCAGCGCGCGCGGATGCCCGGCCAGGTCGCGGCGCAGCGCGACCGCGAACCCTTGCGCCCGGAACAGCGCCGCCGCGCTCTCGCCCTGGTCCCAGCCGATCTCGATGACGGCGACCCCGCCCGGCGCGATCTGGGGCCGCAGCACCGGCGCGATCCGGCGATAATCGTCCAGGCCGTCCGCCCCCGCGAACAGCGCCGACGCCGGCTCGAAGTCCGCCACCTCGCGCGGCAGCACCGTCCCGGTCGCGACATAGGGCGGGTTGCACAGCACGAGGTCGAACGCCTCCCCCGTCCCCTCCCACCCGCCGGGGCGGATCGCGGCACGGCGTGCCATCCCGAGCCGCTCCGCATTGTCGGTGGCGATCCGGATCGCGGCCGCCGACGCGTCGAGCCCCAACCCCGTCGCCCGCGGCCATTGGTCGAGCGCCGCGAGCAGCAGCGCCCCCGATCCGGTGCCCAGGTCCAGGATGCGCCGCGGCCCCGGCGTCCCCGCGAAGTGCGCCACCGCCGCCTCGATCAGCGTCTCGCTGTCCGCCCGCGGCACCAGCACGCCAGGCCCGACATGGAGGTCGAGCGTCCAGAACCCGCGCGTCCCGGTGATATACGCCACCGGCTCATGCGCGGCCCGCCGCTCGACCAGCGCCGCGAAACCGGGGGGCACGAGCCGGTCGAGGTCGAGCAGCAACGCCGCACGATCGATCCCCAGCGCATGGGCGAGCAACAGCTCGGCATCGAGCCGCGGCGTGTCCGACCCGAACCGCCCCGCCGCCGCCGCCAGCGCCTCCCGCGCCCTCACGTCTCCGGCACCCCCGCGAAGGCGGGGGCCCATCTCCCGGTCGTGGCGCTGGGCGGAGCGAGTGGAAAACAGACCCCGACCTGCGCGGAGATGGCGGGCTTGGGCAAAAACCGGGCCGCGCGCCGCGACAAAGCCGCGCCGTCGAACGCAGCGTTGCTGCGCCGGCCGTGCTTGCGCGAGTCCTGCGGCGGCAGGGCGCCACAGGCCGCGCTACGCATCCAGCGCCGCGAGCCGCTCCGCCTCGTCCTCCGCCACCAGCGCGGAGACCAGCTCGTCGAGCTCCCCCTCCAGCACCTGCGGCAGCCGATGGAGCGTCAGGTTGATTCGGTGATCGGTCACCCGCCCCTGCGGGAAGTTGTAGGTCCGGATCCGCTCCGACCGGTCGCCCGAGCCGACCATCGACCGCCGCGCCCCTGCCCGCTCGTTCGCCAGCCTCTCGCGCTCGGCCTCGTAGAGGCGGGTCCGCAGCACCTTCATCGCCTTGGCCCGGTTCTTGTGCTGCGATCGCTCGTCCTGCTGGATCACGGTGATGCCGGTCGGCACATGGATGATCCGCACCGCCGAATCGGTGGTGTTGACGTGCTGCCCGCCCGCGCCCGACGAGCGATAGATGTCGACGCGCAGGTCCTTGTCGTCGATCTGCAGGTCGACCTCCTCCGCCTCCGGCAGCACCGCCACCGTCGCGGCGGAGGTGTGGATGCGCCCCCCGCTCTCGGTCACCGGCACCCGCTGGACGCGGTGGACCCCGCTCTCGAACTTCAGCCGAGCGAACACGCCGGTGCCCGTCACCGATGCGACCACCTCCTTGTAGCCGCCCGCCTCGGACGGGCTGGCGCTGATCGGCTCGACCCGCCACCCCTGCGCTTCCGCATAGCGCTGGTACATCCGGAACAGGTCGCCCGCGAACAAAGCCGCCTCGTCGCCGCCGGTGCCCGCGCGGATCTCGAGCATCGCCGGCCGCGCATCGGCGGCATCGCGGGGCAACAGCGCCAGCGCCAGCGCGTGCTCGGCCCCTTCCAGCGCCGCCTTGTTGGCGTGGAGCTCGTCGGCGGCCATCGCGCGCAGCTCCTCGTCGCCGTCGTTCGCCATATAGGCGAGGCTGTCCGCCTCCTGCCGCAACCGCCGCACCTCCGCCGCGGCCTGCGCCACCGGCTCGACCTCGGCGAACTCCTTGGCGACCTCGACAAAGCGCTCGCCCGGCAGGTCGCCGGTCGCCATCAGCGCCGACAGCTCGTCCCGCCGCGCCTCGATCTGCGCGATCCGTCCGGGGGAGATGGAGGGCATCAGCCGCGCCCCCCCGCCAACCGCGCCACGTCGGTTCCAACCCCGTGCGTCACCCCAGCTCCAGCCATCACTCCACCCCCCACCGTCACCCCAGCGAAGGCTGGGGTCGCCCGGAGGCGCGCACGCGGCCAGCCAACAGACCGACCCCCGCCTGCGCTGGGATGACGAAAGGAGGCAGCGACTCCCTCCCTCGTCACCCCGGCCTTGAGCCGGGGTCCACGGCTCCGCGGGCACGATGGCCCGCGATCGACACGACGACGCCCGCTGCACGATGGATCCCGGGTCAAGCCCGGGGTGACGAAGAAGGGGATCATGCCGTCACCAGCCTGTCTGCAAGAGGCGGGAGTACAGCCCCACCGTGACGGGCACTCTCGTCCTCGAACAACAGGTCGAAGATGCCCTGTCCCACCCAGGACAGCTTCATGGTCGCCTGTTCCCCCCGCGCGAGCGACTTCACCTGGATGGTGCCCGCCGTCAGCTCGTCGTCGCCAAGGATCAGCGCATAAGACGCCCCTTGCTCGTTCGCCTTGGCCATGCGCCGCTTCATGTTGCCACGAAATGCCATGTCGGCCTTGACGCCGGCACGACGCAAGTCGGCCAGGACACCGCCTGCGCGCAGTTCCGCTGCTGGGCCCATCGGCACGACCACGGCCTCAAGCGCATCCGCCCCCACCGCCCCCGCCAACATCGCCAACCGCTCCACCCCCGCGGCCCAGCCGACCCCCGCGGTCGGCGGCCCGCCCAGGCTCTCGACCAGCCCGTCATAGCGCCCGCCCGCCAGCACCGTCCCCTGCGCCCCCAGCCGGTCGGTGACGAACTCGAACGCGGTGTGCCGATAATAATCGAGCCCCCGCACTAGCCGCGGGTTGACCTGATACCGCACCCCCGCAGCGTCGAGCCCCGCGCGAACCTGATCAAAGAACGCCCGCGCCTCGCCGGTCAGGAACGCGTCGATATCGGGCGCGCTGTCCGCCGCCGGCCGGTCGCGCGGGTCCTTGGAGTCGAGGATGCGGAGCGGGTTCTTCTGCAATCGCACCAGGCTGTCCTCCGACAGGTCCCCCCGGTGCGCCTCGAAATGCGCCACCAGCGCCGCCCGCCACGCATCGCGGGTCGCGGCATCGCCCAGCGTGTTGAGCTGCAGCGTCACCCCCTCGATGCCGAGCTCGGCGAGCAACTGGTCGGCCAGCACCAGCAGCTCGACGTCTGCGGCGGGCTCGGGCGCGCCCAGGATCTCCGCATCGATCTGGTGGAACTGCCGGTACCGCCCCTTTTGCGGCCGCTCGTACCGGAACACCGGGCCGCTGGTCGCGATCTTGAGCGGCGCATATTGCTGCCACCCCTCGGTCAGGTACGCCCGCGCGATCCCCGCGGTGAACTCGGGCCTGAGCGTCAGCGAGTCATTGCCCCGGTCGGGAAAGGTGTACATCTCCTTCGACACCACGTCGGTGGTCTCGCCGATCGAGCGCGCGAACACCTCCGTCGCCTCGAACACGGGCAGGTCGACGCGTTGGAAACAGTACAGCGCCCGCACCCGCTCGAAGGTGGACAGGACGTGCGCGAAGCGGCGCTGCTCGTCGCCGAAGATGTCCTGGGTGCCGCGGACGCGGGCGGGGGTCTGGATGCGGGCCATAGGTGCGGCGGCATCTAGTGGAGCACGGGGCCGAGCGCCAGCATTGCTGCTGTCCTACATCGCGCAACTCTGGCAGGCGAAGGGAATGACGGATCCACCGACCCTTGTCTCTCCCGCGCCGCTCGCCAGCCCCACACCCCTCGTCATCCCCAAACCCATCGCCCCCCCGCGCAGGCGGGGATCCCGCTTCTTCCTGCCCTCCCCGGTCGCGTCGGCGGGGCGGGAACGCCGCGTCCCCGGCGCATGGGCGTCGCGCCCGATCGCAAGGGTGGCGCGCCAGGTGGCGTCGCCGGCGCGCCGGGCCGCGTACGTGGCGCGTCGATGGCGCGCTCGGGTCGCATCACCGGCGCGTCCCCGTCGCCTTGCCGGCGCTTGCCCGCAAAAACAGCGTTGTCGCCTCCACTTCCTCCACTTGTCCCGCCCGGTCGGACTGGACGACTGACCTTTCCGCCGCTTACACCCCGCCTGTTCTTTTCCGGGAAGCCATTGATGATCCTCAAGTCGCTCGCCTGCCTGCTCGCCTCAACCGTCCTCGGCACCGCCGCCCTGGCACAGGTGCCCACGGGCAACTCCGCGCCCCAGCCGGTGCCGATCGTCGACACGATCCCGGCGGCGCAGGACGTCGCCTATCCCGGCACGCTCCTGCTCGACATCGACGCCACCGATACCGAGCGCGGCATCTTCCGCGTCGTCGAGACGATCCCGGCCAGGGCGGGGCACCTCGTGCTGCTGTTCCCCAAATGGCTGCCCGGCGCGCACACGCCACGGGGCGAGATCGAGAAGCTCGCCGGCCTCGTGATCCGCGCCAACGGCAAGGTCGTGCCCTGGACCCGCGACACGGTGGACGTCACCGCCTTCCACATCGACGTGCCCGCGGGCGCGAAGGATGTCGTCGCCGAGTTCCAGTTCCTGTCGGCGACCAAGCCCGACCAGGGCCGGATCGCGATGACGCCGACGATGATCTCGCTCCAGCCCAATTCGATGAGCCTGTATCCGGCGGGCTACTACACCCGCCAGATCCCGGTGCGGATGACGGTGAAATATCCCGCGGGCTGGACCGCGTCCTCCGCGCTGCCCTCGAACCTGCGGCAGACCGCGGCCGGCGCGCTCTACAGCTACCAGCCGACCAACTACGAGATCCTGGTCGATTCGCCGGTGCTGGCGGGCAAGTACGGCAAGACCTTCGCGCTCAGCCCCCGCGTCGACCTCGCCGTCTATGCCGACGATCCCAAGGAGCTCGCCGCCACCCCGGCGCAGCTCGACGCGCACAAGCGGCTGGTCGAACAGGCGACCCGGACCTTCGGCGCGCAGCATTACGATCGCTACACCTTCCTCCTCTCGATCACCGACCAGTTGGGCGGGATCGGGCTGGAGCACCACCGCTCGTCGGAGAACGGGGTGCGGCCGGGCTATTTCACCGAGTGGGACAATTCGACCGCCAGCCGCAACCTGCTGCCGCACGAATACACCCACAGCTGGGACGGCAAGTTCCGCCGCGGCGCCGACCTGTGGACCCCCGACTACCGCACGCCGATGCGCGATTCGCTGCTCTGGGTGTACGAGGGGCAGACCCAGTTCTGGGGCTATGTGCTCCAGGCGCGGTCGGGGATCGTGAGCAAGCAGGACACGCTGGACGCGCTTGCCGGCATCGCCGCGATCTACGACGGCGCGCCGCAGCCGCACTGGCGCAATCTTCTCGATACCACCAACGACCCGATCATCTCGTCGCGCAAGCCCAAGGGCTGGACCAGCTGGCAGCGGTCGGAGGATTACTACAATGGCGGGCTCGTCGTCTGGATGGAAGTCGACTCGATGCTCCGGCAGATGACGGGGGGCCGCAAGTCGATCGACGATTTCGCGCGCGCCTTTTTCGGCATCCGCGATGGCGACTGGGGCGAGGTGACCTATACCTTCGCCGACGTGGCCGCGACTCTCAACGCGATCGCCCCCTATGACTGGGCGGACTATCTGAACCATCGGCTGACCGAGACGCTGCCCGCCGCGGCGGTCCGCGGGTTCGAGGCCAATGGCTACAAGCTCGTCTACACCGACACGCCCACCGCCTATTTCAGCAAGGGCGAGCGGTCGGGCGCGACCAACGTCAGCTATTCGCTGGGGCTGGCCGCGACCAAGGACGGCGCGATCAGCGCGGTGATCTGGGATTCGCCGGCGTTCAAGGCGGGGCTCGACACCGCCGGGCAGATCGTCGGTGTCAACGGCGAGAGCTATTCCGGGGACCGGCTCAAGGCCGCGATCGCGGGCGCGAAGGGGACCCGGGAGCCGATCCGCCTGCTGGTCAAGACCGGCGAGCGGCTGCGCGACGTCGCGATCGACTATCACGGCGGCGCACGCTATCCCCGGTTCGAGAAGGTGGGGACGGGCGAAGGCGGGCTCGACCGCCTGCTGGCCCCGCGCTAAGGGCGCGCGGTAAATTCATCAGCCGTTCGTGCCGAGCTTGTCGAAGCACCGTTCTCTTCGCCGAAGAAGAGGGCAGCCCTTCGACAAGCTCAGGGCGAACGGTTTCGTTTGCAAAGGGACACAATGCGCATCGACCTGATCCCGACGGGCAAGAACCCGCCGGACGACCTCAACGTCATCATCGAGGTGCCGACCGGCGGCGAGCCGGTGAAGTACGAGTTCGACAAGGCCAGCGGCGCGCTGTTCGTCGACCGCATCCTGCACACGCCGATGCGCTACCCCGCGAACTACGGCTTCGTGCCCCACACCCTGTCGCCCGATGGCGATCCGCTCGACGCACTGGTGATCGCACGGTCGCCCTTCATCCCGGGATCGGTGGTGCGCGCGCGCCCGATCGCTGTGCTCAACCTCGAGGACGAGGCCGGCGGCGACGAGAAGCTGGTCTGCGTGCCCGTGGACGCGGTGTTCCCCTATTACTCCAAGGTCGGCGGGCGCGACGACGTGCCCGAGATCGTGTTCGAGCAGATCGAGCACTTCTTCACCCACTACAAGGACCTCGAAAAGAAGAAGTGGGTCCGCATCGGCAAATGGGGCGATGCCGCGGAGGCGCAGCGCATCACCCTGGAAGCGATCGAGCGCTACGAGGCCGCCAAGGACCAGGGCGAGGAGCCGCATGATGCGGGCGAGATCGTCGGCCGGGAGGGGTGAGGATCAGTGGCGGCGGGGCCTGCGCTCCGCCGCCGCAACATCGGTGTCTGCTCTCACCTCTCGGCCAGCCGCACCAGCGCGTCGCCCTCCACCCGCTGCACGGTCCACGCATCCATGCCAACCGCGCCCATCGCGCGGTACAGCCCGATCGCCGGCGCGTTCCAGTCGAGCACCGACCACTCGAACCGGGCGCAGCCACGCGCCACCGCGAGGGCGGCGAGGTGGCGGAGCAGCGCCTTGCCCAACCCTGCCCCACGCGCTGCAGGGGTGACGTACAGGTCCTCCAGATGAATCCCGCGCCGGCCGGTCCAGGTCGAGAAGTTATGGAAGAACAGCGCAAAGCCCGCGGGCGCGCCTTCGGCCTCGGCTATCACCGCCTCCGCTGCCGGGCGATCGCCGAACAGCGCTTCCGCCAGCATCGCCTCGGTTGCCTCGACCGCGTCGGGCTCGCGCTCATACTCGGCGAGTTCGCGCACGAAGCGCAGGATCGCAGGCACGTCGGCGGGGGTCGCAGAACGGATCATGCCGCCGCCTCCAGCGTCGCCCGGGCGACATCGCCACGGCGCGCGGCAAGGGTGCAGGCGGCGACGATCACGCCCGCGCCGATCAGCGTGGCAAGCCCCAGCGCCTCCCCGAACACCAGCCAGCCGAGCGCCGCCGCCCAGACGAATGAAGTATACTCGGTGGTCGCGAGCCACCCCGTCTCACCATGGGCATAGGCCCAGCCGAGCAGCAGCAGCGATCCCGTCGCGAGCGCGGCGCCGATCGCGATCTTCGGCCAGTCGTCCGGCCCCGGCAGCACCAGCAACCACGGCCCCGCGACCAGCAGGATCGCGGTCACCACCGCCGACTGGACGAACGCGATCTCGGCGGGTGCCGCCGCCTGCGCCTGGACGCGGGCGATGACGAGGTTGACCGCGTACAGCACTGCCGACGCGAGGATCGCCAGCGCACCGATATCGAGCGCCATCCCGCCGCCCCGCCCCGCCAGCACCACCAGCACGCCCCCGAACGCTGCGGCCGATGCGACCGCGACCCGCCGCCCCACCCGCTCGCCCAGCACCCAGGCCGCGAGGAGCAGCGCCAGGATCGGCGCGATGTAGGTCAGGCTGATCGCCTGGGCCATAGGCACCCGCGCCAGACCCCAGAAGAACAGGGTGGCCATGCCTGCGGTCACGCTCCCCCGCGCGAGATGGAGCCGCATCGCGTGCGCCGACGGCCGCCGCGCACCCCCGGCGACCCACACCGCACCGCCTAGCACCGCCGACAGTCCGGTCCGCCAGACCAGCGCGTTGTAGACGCCCAGCGACAAGACCAGAGCCTTCATGAACGCGTCCATCATCGAGAACAAGCCGATCCCTGCCGCAGCAACCGCAAAGGCGAGCGCGGGGCTGACAGGGCGAACGGCAGTCACCGGACCGGGAACGCGTCGATGTCGAGGTCGCGCTTCCCCCGTTGGGCATCGGCCATGAACGGGTGGCTCACTCCGCCGCCAGCTTCGCCGCAGCTTCCGCCGCTTCGATCTCCGCCGCCTTCGCCTCGACCAGGCGGACGATGTGGTCGACCATGTTCTCGTCCTGGACGTGGTGATCGGTCACGCCCGACAGGTACACCATGTGCTTGCCGTTGCCGCCGCCGGTCAGGCCGATATCGGTTTCGCGCGCTTCGCCGGGGCCGTTGACGACGCAGCCGAGGACAGAGAGCGACAAGGGCGTGCGGATGTGCTGGAGGCGTTCCTCCAGCGTCTGGACGGTGCGGATCACGTCGAAGCCCTGGCGGGCGCAGGATGGGCAGCTCACCACACGGACGCCGCGGTTGCGGATGCCGAGCGCCTTAAGGATCTCGAACCCGACGCGAACCTCCTCCTCGGGCTCGGCCGACAGAGACACGCGCACAGTGTCGCCGATTCCGAACCACAACAGGCTGCCGATTCCGATCGAGGATTTCACCGTGCCGCCAATCAGCCCCCCCGCCTCGGTGATGCCCAGGTGAAGCGGGCAGTCGGTCGCGTCGGCCAGCCCTTGATACGCCGCGACCGCCAGGAACACGTCGGATGCCTTCACCGCGACCTTGTATTCGTGGAAGTCGTGGTCCTGAAGCAGCTTGATGTGATCGAGCGCCGATTCGACCAGCGCCTCCGGGCAGGGCTCGCCGTATTTTTCGAGCAGGTGGCGTTCGAGCGAGCCGGCGTTGACACCGATCCGGATCGCGCAGCCGTTCGCCTTGGCCGCGCGCACGACCTCTGCGACGCGATCGGACGAGCCAATGTTGCCGGGGTTGATGCGCAGGCACGCCGCGCCCGCGTCCGCCGCCTCCAGCGCGCGCTTGTAGTGGAAATGGATGTCCGCGACGATCGGTACGCGCGCCGCGCGCACGATCTGCCGGAGCCCGGACGTCGAGGGAACGTCCGGGCACGAGATGCGGATGATGTCGACGCCGGCCTCTTCGCAGCGGCGGATCTGGTCCACCGTGGCGCGCACGTCCTCAGTCGGCGTGTTGGTCATCGTCTGGACGGTGACGGGAGCATCGCCGCCGACGGGGACGTCGCCGACCATGATCTGGCGGCAGGCTCGGCGCTGGATATCGCGCCACGGACGGATGGACATGCGCCCCCCTATACCCTCAACGGGTTGCGGTTCAAAGACGCCGGGCTCACAAGCGCGCCGATGCAGCGGCATTACGGCATGGACTGGCTTCGGATCGGCGCGTTCGCGATCCTGATCCTGTACCATGTCGGCATGGTGTTCGCGCCATGGCCGTTCCACGCCAAGTCCGCGCACCGGGCGAGCGACGTAGCAATGCTGCCTATGCTGGCGACGAACGCGTGGCGGCTGACGCTGCTGTTCGTGGTGTCGGGCTATGCGACGCGCGCGCTGCTGGCCCGCAGCCACGGCCTTAGCGCGTTCGTGAAGGACCGCACACTCAGGCTGCTGATCCCGCTCGCCTTCGGAGTGGCGGTGGTGGTGCCGCCGCAGAGCTGGGTAGAGCTCGTTAGCCAGCACGGCTATGCCCGAGGCGTCCTGCCATTCTGGCTGCACGACTATTTCCGCTTCGGACCGGTAGCGGGCGTTGTTCTGCCAAACTGGAACCACCTTTGGTTCGTCGGGTATCTGTGGGCATACACCGCCATTCTGGCGGCGTTGGTCGCGCTGGTGCGGCCGCTCCGCTGGCAGCACGGGTTCAACCATGCCTTTGCAGGGGCAACGGTGCTCGTCATCCCGCTCGCCTGGTTCGTTGCGGTCCATGCCTGGTGGTTCCCGATGGCGGCGGAGACGCATGGGCTGGTCGACGACCCGATGGCGCATCTGGAGTACCTCCCCGCCTTCCTGTTCGGCTTCGGCCTTGCGCGATCGGAGCGGGCGATGGCGGCGGTGGTGTGCTGGCACCGGGTCGCGGCGGCGCTGGCGGTGGCGGGCTATGGCTGGATTGCGGCGGTGCAACTTGGGCAGGTCCGCTATGACGGGGCGTGGCTCCCGCTGTACGGGATCGCCCACGCCGCCGAGCAATGGGGGGCGATCCTGGCGCTGATCGGGTTCGCCGAGCGCCACTGGAACCGCGACCTGCCTATCCGGCGGACGCTGACGGAGGCGGTGTTCCCCTTCTACCTCGTCCACCAGACGATCATCGTCGTCGCGGCCTGGGCACTCGCCGGGCTGAGCCTGTCGCTGGTCACCGAATCGGCGGCGCTGGTGGTGGCGACCATCGCAGGATGCCTCCTTTTCTATCTCGTCGGACGCCGGGTCGGGCCGTTGCGCCCGCTGATCGGCCTTCGACGGCACGCAAGGGCAAGAGCATGAACTGGACGCTGGTAATTCATGGCGGCGCGGGGCGGATCACGCCCAAGGTGATCGGCGAGGCGGCCGACCGCGGCGCGCGCGAGGCGCTGGGGCGCGCGCTCGATGCAGGCGGCGTGGTGCTCGCGGGCGGCGGCGCGGCGGTCGACGCGGTGGAGGCGGCGGTGAGGGTGCTGGAGGACGACCCGCACTTCAACGCCGGGCGCGGCGCGGTGCTGACCGGCGACGGGCGGGTCGAACTTGACGCCGCGATCATGGACGGGCGCGATCAGGCTGCGGGCGCGGTCGCAGGGGTCACTGCAGCGAAGAACCCGGTGACGCTCGCCCGCGCGGTAATGGCGCATGGCCGCCACGTCTTCCTCGCCGGCGAGGGCGCGGACCGTTTCGCTGCCGAGCGGGGCGTCGAGGCAGCCGCGCCCGGTTGGCACGAATTGCCCGAGCGGCGCGCGCAACTGGACGAATTGCTCGCGGCGGGGGACGCGTTCGACGCCGGCATGAAGTACGGCACGGTTGGTGCGGTCGCGCGCGATACGGCGGGGCATGTCGCGGCGGCGACCTCGACCGGCGGAGTCACCGGCAAGCGCTGGCAGCGGATCGGCGACACGCCGGTGGTGGGCGCGGGCACATGGGCCGATGACCGGGCGTGCGCGGTCTCGTGCACCGGATCGGGCGAAGTATTCCTGCGGGTGGGCGCAGGGCACGGGGCGGCGGCGCGGGTGCGGCTGGCCGGCGAGCCGCTCGACCTCGCGCTCGACCGGGTGCTGGCGGAGGTGGTGGCGCTGGGCGGCACCGGCGGGATGATCGCGGTGATGCCCGACGGGACGCCGGCTTGGGCGTTCTCGACGCCGGGAATGTACCGGGGCCGGGCGACCGCGGCGGGTGAGCGGGTGGTGGCGATCTACGCGGGCGAGTGACAGGGGCAGGCTGAACAGGTAAGCGCGCCTGCCATGGTCCGCCTCCGCATCCTCGTCGCCGCGCTGGTCGCACTGGCGCTCGCCACCCCCGCCCAGGCCTATTGGGAATATGGGCACGAAACTGTCGCCGCGATCGCGAACGCCAATGTCCGCCCCGCCACCCGCATCGCGATCCACCGGTTGCTGGCGAAGCAGGCGCTGCTCGATACGCCCACCTGCCCGGCGCGCACGATTGAGCAGGCAAGCGTCTGGGCGGACTGCATCAAGCCGCTCAAGGACGCAGGCGGCCAGTCGCGCTTTGGCTATGCATACAGCTGGCACTATCAGAACGTGAACATCTGCGCGGCCTTCGACCTACTGCCCGCGTGCAAGGACGGCGACTGCGTGTCGGCGCAGATCGGCCGGCAGAAGGCGATCCTGAAGAACCGCCACACCCCCGCCGCCGACCGGGTGCGCGCGCTCGCGTTCCTGGTCCACTTCGTCGGCGACCTCCATCAGCCGCTCCATGCCGGCGACAAGGCGGACAAGGGCGGCAACGACCTCAAAGCCGATTACGGCATCTATGCCCCCGCCCGGCTCAACCTCCATTCCATCTGGGACGGGCTGCTCGCCGAGCGAGCGATCTCGCAGCCGCCCTCGCTCGTCCATCGTTATCCCGCCGCGCAGCGCGCACGGCTCGCGGCGGGTTCGGTGACCGACTGGAGCCGCGAGAGCTGGCAGGTGTCGCGCGACGTCGCCTATGCCGCCGCGCTGGGCGGTGACCCCTGCGCGCCCTCCCCCGCCCGCGCGACGCTGGATGACGCGACCATCGCCCGACTGGTGCCGGCGGCGCGCGCGGAGGTGGTCAAGGGCGGCCTGCGCCTCGCCCGCTTGCTGAACGAGGCGCTGGGCTGACCGTCAGCCGATGACGATCGTCACCGCCCGGCGGTTCTGGGCATAGGCGTCCTCGTCGGAGCCCAAGGCCAGCGGGCGTTCGGCACCATAGCTGATCGTCGTCATCCGCGCCGGCGACACGCCGCGGGCGGCGAGGTAGTTCTTGGCCGAGTTCGCGCGCCGATCGCCTAGCCCAAGGTTGTACTCACGGGTGCCGCGCTCGTCGCAATGCCCCTCGATCGTGATGCGGACATTGGGGTTGCGGGCCAGCCATTCGGCCTGGCTGTCGAGGATGGCGCGCGCCTGCGGATCGATGTCGTACTGGTCGAGCCCGAAATTGACCGTGTTCGAGGTCACCGAGCGGCGGAAATCGGCATCCGATCCGGGCACGATCGCGCCGTCGACGGCCGGCCCGGTCGCTCGCACGGGACCGCCGGCCTCGCCTGACGGACCGGCGAGCGGTGCGGGCGGCAGCGTCTGCGGGCGCTTCTTGGCGCAGCCGGCGACCGCGACCAGCACGGTAGCGGCGAGGAGGAGGTGATTAAGCTTGGCCATCTTGGTTCTCCCGTGGCGGATGATGTCAGGGACGCGAGATTAGGGGCGAAGCGGCCCCCAAGCGGGGTCCGATCCGTCAAGGGGCGTGGGGATGCGGCGCTCGTTGACGCCGGTCAGGTCGACCATCCACAGCTGCTCGCTGCCGCTCGACCCCCGGCCCGAGCGGTTGAAGGTCAGCACGCGGCCGTTGGGGGACCAGTTGGGGCCCTCGTCTTTCCAGCTGTCGGTCAGCAGCCGCTCGCCGCCGCCGGACGGGCTCATCACGCCGATGCGGAAATTGCCGGACAGGCGGGTGAACGCGATCAGGTCGCCGCGCGGGCTCCAGGCGGGCGTCGCATAGCGACCACCGCCGAAGCTGATCCGGTTCTGCCCCGATCCGTCGGCGTTCATGACATACAGCTGCTGCCCGCCCGACCGGTCGCTCTCGAACACGATGCGGCTGCCGTCGGGCGAATAGCTGCCGCCGGTGTCGATCCCCGGTGAGTTGGTCAGCCGCTGCGGTGCGCCCCCGCCCGATGCGACTCGATACAGGTCGGTGTTGCCCGCGGTCGCCATCGAGAACAGGATCCAGCGCCCGTCCGGCGAGAAGCGCGGCGCAAAGGTGAGCGACGCGTTCTGCACCACCAGCCGCTGTCGCCCCGAACCGATGTCGTAGACATAGATGGCGGGGCGATCGTTGAGGTAGCTCATGTACACGATCGACTGCTGGTTCGGCGCGAACCGCGGGGTCAGCACGATCGACTGGCCGTTGGTCAGGAAGCGGTGGTTCGCCCCGTCCTGGTCCATGATCGCCAAACGCTTGATCCGCCGCGCCTTGGGCCCCGTCTCGGAGACATAGACGACGCGGCTGTCGAAATACGGCCCCTCCCCGGTCAGCCGGGCATAGATGCTGTCGGCGCACTTGTGCGCGGCGCGACGCCAGTCGGACGGCGGGACGACATAGCCCTGGCGGGTCAGCTCGGTCCGGGCGGACACGTCGTACAGATAGCAGCCGACCGTCAGGTTGCCGTCGCCGGTCGCGCGGATGAACCCCTGGACCAGCGCCTGCGCCCCGGTGCCGCCCCAATAGTCGTAGGCGGGGGCGGTCACCTCCGGAAAGGCGACGGTCCTGAGCTGCGCGGGCGGAATCGGGGTGAACAGGCCCGAGTTCTTGAGGTCGTTGGCGATGATCTCCGACAACTGGCGGCCGAGCGCGTCGGTGCTGCCGGCGGGGGTGTCTGCGACCGCAGGCGTCGGCATTGCGGGGATCGCGATCGGCATCGGCGCGGAGATGCCGCCGGTGACGTCGACGACCAGCTCCTGGCCGGCGGGCTGCTGCTGGGGTGCGGTCGGTGGGGCCTCCTGGGCGACAGTCGGCGTGGCGATCAGAAGCAGCGTTGCCATCATCACCTTCGTCACCCCGGCCGTGTGCCGGGGTCCACCGTGCCGCACACCGTCAGGCCGCGGGGCTTGCCCCACGGTGGACGCCGGAACCAGTCCGGCATGACGGGAAGATGTGCACAGCGAGATTTGCGCCAAAACTGCGTCGACAAGGGAGGGGGTCATGGCTTTCATCCAGGCAGCTTGTAACGGAGGGTGAAGTTGCTCCACCCCCCGGGCACGTCATAGAGTTCGGGAGGCAGCCCGCGTAAGGGCGCGCAGCCGACGAAGGTCGCGATCGCGAGGTCGTCGACGCGCGCGACATAGCGCTGGTTGTCGTCGTCCACTCCGTCGTGCCCGCGCACGGTGGGCCGCGCGGCGAGGCTGCCGTCGCGGTTGATGCGCAGGTTCATGGTGACGCGGATGCGCTCCGCCCCCGGCCCCGGCGTGACCTGCCGGTTCGCGCAGGGCTGGACCTGACGCAGGATCGCCGAGCCGATGTTCGCCGTTGCCTGCGCGCCGATCCGCGCCGCGGACGGGGTCTGCGCCTTGGAAGGGGTCGGGTCGCTGCCGAAGCCGCTCTTGAACACCTCGTCGAGCCGGCCGGTCGGGCGCGAGCGTTGCCTTGCGGAGTTGGTGCCGCTACCCGCTATCGCGGCGGGCTTCGCCGGAGCCGTGCGCGCGGGTTGGCCGCCGGCGGGGCGCGCGCGGGCCGATGCCCTGGGCTGGGCGGCGGGGGCAGGCTTGGCGGGCGCGAGTTTCGCCGGCGCTGCCCGTTCGGCGGCGGGTTGCGGGCGGGGTTGGGGTTTTGGTTGGGGGACCGGCTTGGGCGCGGGTGCCGGCTTGGCGACCGGTGCGGGTTGCGGCTTCGGCGCGGGTTTGGGCTGCGGCGCAGGCTTGGGATCTGGGACGGGCTGCGGCTTGGGAGCCGGCGCGGGGGGGACCGGCTTGGGCTCGGGAGCGGGTTCGGGCTCGGCCTCGGTGG
>Ga0325400_1001362_pt1 | contig 20078 bp, 2 predicted proteins | sample PopdelMetagenome_2_FD_205662 | JGI IMG/M metagenome (GOLD analysis project Ga0325400, IMG submission 205662) | Populus deltoides microbial communities from Bellville, Georgia, United States - Xylem-PdKOR-R1 | ecosystem: Host-associated > Plants > Phyllosphere > Stem > Wood/Secondary xylem...
AAAAAGTTATAATTAACAAAATATTTTGATTGCATATAGCCAAATTCTAAAATTTTCAAGCACATTTTCTAAAAACAATTGTATTTTTTCATGTTTTTTTTTTAAATACAAAATGGATATCCAGTTTATGATCATCCATTAGAATTTGATCAAAATTTCAAAAATACCACAAAAATTAATTTGTTTAATTAATATTCAAGGTATGATTTTTGCAATGCAATGCATACTTACGATATTAAATTATATAAATTAATAGTAAGAAATGCTAGGAATTAGTTGTAACTAGGGAATAATTTCGATGCTATTTTAGCCCTAGAATAATTAAAATTTAACCCAATAAGGTAGAGACTTCCTCACGAAAGAAGATCTGCCTTGAATCTTAGATGAGACTGACAAATAGAAACATGTCTTAGATTAACAATCATTCAATAAAATAACTTATATTAGGTAGGGAGCACTTGGGGTGATGCTTCTTTCCCTTGCATAACTAGTTCCCTTACCTAGACTCTCATAGACTATTAGGTCTCCTAGTGACTATAATACTAGGTGACGACTCATGAACTCTCTAATCATAACTTTACGATAAACCTAAAACCCCTTCAATTTCAGGAGGCAGCTCTGCCATTCGACGTCATGCACTTCACAACCGGATGGCAACTTCACTAGAAACTTGTCAGGTCGGATTGAGCTTTTTCTATTTGATTGTTTGTTTGTTTATTTTTATTTGTTTGTGTAATTTAATTTTAGCATGTATTTTTTTACATACTACTCATGCATAAGTACATCGGGTATGGATTAATGCCTTTATGTATTTTAATTTTGAGAATAAATGCAATTCTATATTAGGTGGAGAGTAACGGTCTATCTTATAACTTTCAATTGGGATTCAGATTCATGAGACATCCAACTATAAGTTAAGCGTTTACTTGGTAATGGCGGTCACACTAGGCCTCAACTATTTCTTGTATATCCCTATACCGCCTTTATGAAAGGTGGTCACTAGGCAGATCATAGATCCATTTGAGACTAGATAGTAAGCTTTCTCCTCATGTAGTGGCTTAGAACCTGCCCTTAGGATATGGACTGCCAAATAATTCATTTTGTATCAAGACAGACCTAATTAATAATCCTGAACTCTGCATGATTTTTTTAGTTAAGACCATGATTTTCTCTAAATACAGGTAAAAATATGAGATGATGTAATTAGTTGGGAGGATTGTTTAAGGACCAAGGCTAAGAAATCACCAGACATAAAAACCATTTTGTCTTTTTAAATGAAAGGGGCTTAGACCTACCTTTTGTTTTGTTCTCTCCAATGTGTATGAGACTTAACTGAGATAAGAATTTAGAAAATATCTTTTCAGATTAATCAAACTTCAGATTCCACATGTACTCCACAAAGAAGTCATGGATTTGCCCTTTGATCAGGTTAATCCATATTCAATGTACGAGTACATGCACTTGCATCCATAAGCATACATACATTCATGCTTTGAGGTATAAATGTCATGTGAGCATATGGCAGGTCGGAATATAGGTCCCTGAAAAACTTAAATCCATAGAGTTTACAACACCCGACTCCGATAAAGAAACATGGAAGATGAAGAACACACTCATTATGATGCCCACTTCCAAGAGGAGCTAGAGTCCCTGAAGGTTAACATGGTCCACATCACTACCTTGCTTGAGGAGTCACTAAAACACCTTTTTAGTGGAGGCCTATCCAATCGGCCTGTGACTTTTGCAACAATTTAGCCTAAAGAAATGATGGGTGGACAAAGTCAAGAACCCTAGTGTAATACAATATTTATGCAATCAACAATAAATGCATCAACCTAAGCAGTTATGGATGCATTCACCAATGAGTCCCACAAGAAAAAATCCTTTAAGGACATTGATCATGATAAAATATCAGCAGGCTATCAAAAAGGTTGACTTGTATGATCTTGTTCAAGCCATCAAGATATGTTTAGTCCCGAATATAGTTGTACCAAAAAAGTTTTATGTGCTCGAGGTTATAAAGTATACTGTAACTTAGTGTCCTATCTCTTACCTCAAGTCTTATTGCAACAAGATGGCAGAAGTAGTGTATGATGAAAAATTATTGATGCATTTCTTTTAAGAAAGTTTGTGTGGGTCCGTAGTAGGCTAGTACATGAGGCTAGACAACATGAAAATCTAGAAGTGGAAAGACCTCGTAGATGCTTTCCTCAAGTAGTATATGTACAACATGGATGTTGTTCCAAGTAGATTTAACCTGTAAGGTATGGAAATAGGTGATAAGGAATCTATCCATGAATATGCCTAGAGGTGGTTTAGGGTAGCTACTCAAGTGGATCTTGTTTAAGATGGAAAACTTCTTCAAGATGCTTCACTTTGAGTTCCTGATTGGAAGTGCAACCCAATACTTTATTGACCTAATGATTGTGATTAAAAGGATTGAACAATCTATCAAAGTAGGAACTGTGAACTCTGAAGTCATGATGGAACCTACGTCAGAGAATGGCTTTTAGATTGGGAATCCTGTACGATCAGTTCTCATTATATTATCGGTTTCTCAAACGCCACTGTCAAATATCGACATACCTTTACTACTCAAAGGTATTTATTAACATCTCCTGAACATAAAAAACTTCATCAAATCCTATAAAACCATTGTTCCCTATGTGGTACAATCCAAATGAGAAGTGTGAACATCATGATGGGATCCTCAACCATTCAATCAAAAGTTGTAAGAATTTTAGGTATCAATTATAAAAGTTGGTGAGAAAGCGGTAAGTTGAGCTTGCAAAGGATAATGTCATCTACCACATTGTCACTAGATCATCATGAGCATAACAAGTGGTTGATAAACACTAACAAGCACAGAAGTTGCCAAGGAATTTGACCCAACGAAGAGTGTGATATGTGACAAACTTTGCTATTCTGTATTTTTGGTTTTGGGATTGCATCATATTTTTTAATGAAACATGATTTTTCAATCTCTTTGTTGTTTTAAAATTAGAAGATGTTTTTGTGAATTAATAATTTGACATTATATTGTTGTTTATAATTAGATAAATATAATGGCAAAAATGATCGAACCCTAAGATGTGTTATGCAAGATCGTAAGAGGCAATCCTTACCATTTTTAATCTCATAAAACTAACTTTTATAACTAACTTTATGGCTCTATTCATAGCATTTTGGCCACATCAATTTTGTAAAAACTATTTTGTCAAAAATCTTGAAAAATAAACTTGCTTTTGGATTTATGAAATAATTAGATGTTTGCTTAAAACAGTATTTAAATACCTTTTCTAAGGTGGCGAACGAATCATTCATACAATTTCTATTTTAAAGTGACCGAACAATTTTGAACCATGACATAAAAAATGAAAAATACATAAAAAGCTCACACCTCATGTCTCTTGGGCCATGTTCTAGTTACATGTATAATCGGTTTAGTTAGATCTGGTAGTCATCGATTCATGAAAACATAAGTCTTTATGTAAAAAGTACCAAACAAGTATAGTGAATAGGGACAAAATTTATCGGTTATAATCGCTTGTGTTTGAAATGATGAAAGACTATTTTGCTATCCATTCACATTCTAAAATATATCTCTCGTGGTCCCCATTTGAGTATGAATAAGTTTTTTTTTTTGTAAGAACCTTGACTAGGATCATACCTCACACTAGAGGCAAATTGAAATTCAAAGTCGAAGTTCAATCCTAATTAGGATCACACTCCGCATTGGAGGGCAAGGAAAACTTTAGCGATCAAAGATCGAGGAGATGTTGTGAAAAATCTAAAAAGACCTCAAATGTTGAGGGGTATTCCCAAATAGAAAAGAAAAATGACAAAGTCAAGGTCAAAATAAAATAAGGATGCCCTACTAAAGCAATCAAAATGGTGAATCAAAGAAACACGATTGAAAGACACAATGACGGTGATCCTAAGTCTTTAAAACCTTAAAATACCTTTTGAGCTTACATATCCATTTTCTTCTTAGCCAATAGCCATAGCCTACATTACGTGTTTTTAAAAGTCTTTTCTAATCAAGTAAGCAAGAAAGTTAGACCAATAAACGATGTTCTTAAAATGAAAGAATTTTTTTGCAAGAATCATGACATCACAAACAAAATTACCCATTATTATTCATGCTGATAATATAAGCATAAAAAAAAGAAATAATTTTTTCACAATAAAACCTTAAGTTTTTACTCGAGCCTCTCATCTTGAAACCTATAAAAGCATAAGGTCATCTCATTTTGTACCTTCACCAAACCAAATCATTTTTTCCTAAGAGTGATTAAACCCATGGGAATTGTAAGAAATTCAAAACAAAATGTTTTTAAGCTTACATCAGGTAAATTTATGTTTTCAAAAAGTAAAAATTCATTTGAGCCAAAGATAACCCCAACTTTGAACTAGTATTTTTTTCTTGACCTATACCTTGTCAATCATCAAAAACATATTTATTAGTGTTGAATGGAGTGTTTTGGGTCTTTGACCAAAAAAATTTAAACTTCAAGAATACTTTCACAATTTATGTCTTTCTGATTTTATTTCAACAATTAAACTTGAATAAATATAATTCTTGAAATTTGGGAGTTGATTCCAAAAGAAAGATGTTCAAATAAAAAGGTCATTGACCAAGTTTAATAATGAACAAGGGTTTAATAACGAAGGAATCCAACAAAATTTCATTGCCCAACAAGGTTAAGCAAGAAAGAGTCCAACAAGTGATGCAACCATATTATTCGATAGTTTCACCCACATTTAACTAGTGTTTTACCTATGTTTTATATATAAAATGCCTTGATATTCTTTGTTTTATGTTTTGAAGGCACTTTTGGATGAAAGATGCAAAAAGGAGTAAATTGGAGATAATTGGCAGATTTGACCTTCAGTCGATGTTTTGTGCAGAGCGTGAGCTCTGGAGGTTGAAATGAAGTGATTCTAGTGGCATTAAAAAGCTAACATCCATACCTTTCTGGACATTTAAGGCAAGAAAATAAAATAAGGAAGAGCATGGAAATCGCAGCCTTCAAAGTCAAATCTCGCAATCTGCCAGTGTTGACCTTCGGCTATTCCAACTTGAATATCTGGAGCTACAAAAGTCCAATTGATTCAAACTCAATTTTTTTGGATTCATAATTCATATTTCTATAAACGCTCCAAATTTCATCCAAAAACGATGTCATATGAGGGAGATATGATTTTTCAAAGATGACATCTGAATTCTGCCAGCAAACAGGTTTCGTGAAGAAACGAGTCCAAATTACGTTCCGAAGCATCTAAACCGATATCCAAGTTTTTATTTCAGTAATTTAGCTCCTCTAAGTCAAAGCTTGAAGATTTCATGCAAGGCTATTTCTCCTTTTTTAGGAAAATAGTTATTGAAGTACTTAAATGTAAAATGTCTATTTAAGGGAGAACTATTTTGTAAAATAGAGACTAGGGTTTCCTAGGATATAAAAAGAATAAGAGAAGAGAAGGGGGGTAGCCAGCCAAGAGGAGAAAAATGCCCCCCTTTTCTAAAAAACCTGAAATCATGCATTTCTTTTTTTTTTATTAGTTGTTCAACAAACATGCAAGGCTAAACTCGTTTTCTTACTATTACCCAAATCGTCTAGTACTACTATACCATTTTAAAAAATCTTTCAGTTTTTAACAAATATCATATTTTTCTTTACAAATCCTATCTCTTTACCTATTGAGTTCGCCTTTGAACCCTCATCTTTTAGATAGTGCACCTTTGAGCCCTATTTTTTTTTCTTTTGAGTGCGTCTTTGAGCCCTCATCTTTTAAATAATGTTAATTTGATTCCTATCTATTTTTCTTTTCGAGTGCGTCTTTGAGCCCTCATCTCCTTGATAGTGCACCTTTGAACCTTATTTCTTTTTTTTTAGTGCGTGTTTGAGCTCTTGTCTCTAAGATAGTGTGTTTTCTAGCCCTATATCTTTGAGTGCGCTTTCTAGCCCTTGTATATTAGATAGTGTGCTTTTAATCCTATCTATTTTCTTTTGAGTGTGTTTTCTAGCCCTCACACATCGGACAATGCACTTTCTGGTCGTATCTATTTTCCTTTTTTAGTGCGCTTTCTAGCCCTCACAACTAGATAGTGTGTCTAAGCTCTATCTCTTTTCTTTTGAGTGCATTTTTGAACCATCGTCTACCAAATAGTGCACTTGTAAGCCCTATTCCTTTCTAAGTGCACTTTCTAGCCCTTACAACCAGATAGTGCACCAGCGAGCCTTATCTATTTTCTTTTAAGTGTGTTTTGGAGCCCTCTTTTCTAAAACTTTAATTAAAGATCCGTCAATCTTTGAGATATTTATGAATATCTTAGAATTTTTGGAAGGATTGGTCATTTCTTTATATGGTAAATCAACAACCTTTTATCTTTTCTTCTTTACAAGCTTGCTATCTAAAGTCACTCACGAGACTTTCTATCGTAAACATTGTAAAGAGAAGGACAACAGTCATAACTTAATTTTTTACCCTTTTTTTTAAATAAAAAGAATAAAAATATGTTTGTAATGTATTGGCGTCGTTTTTAGCATTTTCAATGTTGTCTCAAAAGAATTCAAATTTCTTTTGAGCACATTAAGCTTTTAACATACTATTTTTAAAATTATTGATTTTTCTTATCGAGTTGACGTTGCCAACCAGCATCCAAGATGGATGAGGAAGATGCTATTATCTTACACAAGGAAAATGGGGGACAAAAATAAATTAAAAAAAAGACAAAAAAACCATCTTTCTCACATTCTCTCTCTACACATAAAAAATACCCTACACCTATTATTCTTAAGCCAGCTGCCAAGACCAAATTGAACCCAAAACAAAAAGAGACTCTAATACATCAACCCATCTTAAATTTTATGGTCCCAGCAGCCCCCTCACATGGTAACCATCTCTCTTTAATAATGACAGCCTTGAAACAACCCCTTCACGGTTTCCTCCTCTCATCTCTCCACTGATCCACACCGACCACCATTCCAAGAACAAATCAAACTCTTCTCTTTCTTTCTCTTGGCCAAGAAAAAACCAAGTTCAATTGAAGCCTCTCCTCACAACACTATTTTCTCTAACAAACTAAAACTAACACCAACCTTTCTCTTCCTGTCCAGCCTAATTGGGGACTAACAACCAACTCTCCCTTATCTTTAAAAACTAGCAGCTCCTTAATGTCTCTTCCCATTGTGGATTGTAAAGAAACCAACAAAGAGAGGCAGATTTTGAACACAAAGTGGAAGAGAAAGGAACAGATCTAAAAAGAAAGGGACAAACAAACTTCTTATGTGATTTCCTTTTCTTGCAGCTCTTGGTGAAAGCCATCACTAGTGTAGGAAGAGAAAGAAGGAGAATAAGAAGACGTTCTAGATCTACCTTCTTTTCGCTTCATTGATGATGGTGCGTGGGCTCATATGTTACTAGTGGCGGCGGTCCATGAAACCCACACTCCGCCACTATTCCCAAAATCTTCCAATGTGCTTCCTGACTTCCCAACAATCTCTCAAACCTATTTCCAACCTTTAGAAAGACTATTTTGCAGATTTTTTATTTTTTAGTGTGTTTTAAATTATTGTTAAATTTTATGGTTTATAAACATGTAATTGCGAGGTGTGTGAGTAAAATATAATAAAAAAATATGTATGCGTGTGTTGTATTTTCTTTTTATTACCTTTTATTTCGCATTAAATAGATGGTAAAAAAAGGAAAAAGATAAAAAAATATTTATGATATCGTAACCAATTTATGATCATCCCTTAGAATTTGGCCAAAATTTGAAAAAATATCATAAAAATTAATTTGTTTAATTAATATTTAAGATGTAGTTTTTACAACGTAATGCATACTTATGGTATTAAATTAAATAAATTAATAGAAATAAATGCTAGGAATTAGTTGTATCTAGAAAATAATTGTGATGCTAATTTGGGTCTTAGAACGCTTATGATTTAACCCGATAAGATAGAGACTTTCTAAAAAAAAGATCTGCTTTGAACCTTAGATGAGGCCAACAAATAAAAACATGTCTTATTTTAACAATCAATCAACAATGCAGCTTATCTAAATTAGTGTACACTAGGAGTGATGCATATTGCCCTTACACAACTAGTCCCTTTACGTAAACTCTCGCAAACCATTAGGTTTCCTAGTAACCATAATACTAGGTGGCGACTCCTGAACCCTCTAATTATAACTTTATGATTAAACCTAAAACCCCTTCAATTCTAGGTGGCAACTCCGTCATTCGGTGATGTGTACATCACGACAACCATGCCTTGTTTTTCCCTTGATTTCCTTAACTTTTCTTTCTTGTTTATATGCTTAAAGGTGCGGTGGCAAGTGTTTCTCTCATTCACCCCCCTTAATTTCTTGAATTCTCTAGTGTTTCATAGTTTTTAAAGAAAAACCCAATATATCTCCCTCTTTTTTGTTCTAGTTACTACAGGCCTTGGAGAGAGAGGGATTTCTTTTATATATGTTTTCTTTATTATTTACATTTTAACCCCTCCTTTATATATAATCCTTAATTCCCCCAAATTTTCTAGTTTATTTTCTCTCTTCTTAACAAGTGTCTCGTCTCGTATATTTTATTTTTCAATTTCACTCTTAACATAAATTTTCTTAAATCTTAATTTAACCCATTTTATTTCTGGGTTAAATTTATTTATATTTTTTTTGCCAAGAATTTACAAGTTTTTTCAATTGACCTAAAATCCTGCATCTCAACAACCCCTTTAATTGGAACCTTGATTTTATAGTTATTAAGAGAATTGTATTCTCATAACTATTATCCTGTGTAGCTATATTCTGATAGAGTCCTGTAATCTTAGCGACTCTTGTATTGTAGCTCAGTTGACTTGAAATCCTGCATCTCATCAATTCCCTTTATCTAGAACTATCCAAAGGTGTCTTAATTGTTTTGATTGAATTCAAAACATTTTGATTGTAGAGTTGAAAACTAAGATTTCATATGGCAGGGTTCCCAAAACTTGGATTTCTTGATCTAAGGTTTTTCTTGTTCCTCCTGATGATAGGGTTTGAACTTTCCTTTCCTAACAGCATGGTTAACATGAAGAATCTTCTTGATGACAGGGTTGAATTTTTTTTTCCATAGAAATTTCCTAATAATAGGGTTTTCTCACTTTTCTTTCCTGTCGATTCACGAATCTACTTCTAGCATGGCAAAAACAGTATATTCTTAACAACTTTTTTTTTTCTATAGCTTAGTTAACTTAAAATCCTGCATCATAGCAATTCCCTTCAACTAAAACTGGGTTTTCATAGCTACCAAGAGAATTGTATTCTCACGGCTATTCTCTTGGCATTGTTTTTCTACCTCAGTTAACCTGAAATCCTGTATCTCAGCAATTTCCTTCAACTAGAACTATCCAAAGGCATCTTAACTGTTTTGATGACATGATTAAGACCATAGTTATTAGACCCAACCTTGAGGTTGACTTGGCCAAGAAGCAGGGTCCCGGGTTACACGAGTCAACCCAAGTCAACCCGGAAAAAAAAAATATTTGAAGTTTTAATATTACATATGAAGAAAATAAGAAACAATCCATATGAATATATGCTATACATGTTATAAATAATACAGTTTAAAAGATTATTTCAAAATGTTTTTTCTCCAATATTAAAAAGATATTATGTTAGTATGTTATCCTTTTAAGTTGAAGTATTTAAACCAAAAAGGTTTTTATCCCAGATTGAAAAAACATAACTAATTTTTTGTGAACATAGAGTATATATACTAAAGGGTTTGAAATCCCATATTGAAAAAATAAAACATTCTTTGAACTTTGAAAATGGTTAATAACCAACAAAAATATATATATATATATATATATATATATATATATATATATATATATATATAAAAGGTCTCTGGTAAGGAGAGAAAACACATTTGAAAAAAAAAAAGATCTCAATCGGGTTTTGCCAGATCGCCTGAGTCATGGGTCAACCTAGTAGGTTAACCGGGTTTTTGCTCATCCTGGTCTTTTGTCTTACCCATACCAGTCCAGCCACCAAGTCGACCTGCTAGGCTGGTCCAAGTTTAATAACTATGGTTAAGACTGAGATTCCATGCTATCATAACTCAAGGATTAATGTTTTCAACTTAGATTCATCAAGATCTTATTGGATTTCATTGAGTATTTTTCCTATAAAATTTCAAAAATATTTATGCAATGCTTTGGGGTTAGATGACATGCAAACATTCTTACCTGATTTGAAATATAGCCCCGTCTATTTGATGCTCCATTGTCATATGGTGTCTTTGCTTGCTATACAAAGCCTTCATAGTCTTTTGATTCATCGACTCATTTGAGTTTACCATATGTCAATCCTCCACTTGAATGTAATTGCCCATCTTATGTTGTTCACGATGATTACATCTCTCGTTGATTATTAAGCTCGATCATGCCCTCAAGTGCGGTGTTGTTTGCTTTATTATAAAGAAGTTTAACAAATCATTCAACTTCTTGGATTATTTAAAAAACCACTCCCTGATTACTTGTGTGTATCCTTCCAAAACTATCAAAAGGTTTTCTAATGTCGACCTCATTTTAGATTATTAATCAACTATGAAGTTACCTTTAGTTGAACTGTACTCTTCAAGCATATGTTATCATCAACCTCTATAGAACTGTTAAATCATCTAGATATGCATTGTCATTTTCATGAGTGCATCCTTTCTAGTCATAGTTTACAATAAAGGCTCATCAATAAATGCTTAATGTTATTCACAGTAAATTGCTCTTAGCCCATCTAATCTTATCGAACAATTATTGTTGATCTAATTGCACATATCTAACAACCATTACAGTTACTTATGTAGCCATGAAGTTGTCCCTAATTAGGCCACGCTTCTCTAATATGATATCATTTATTAATGATCCTTAACATCCTTTTAACTAATATGGATAGGTTCATCCTTTTAAACCAAATCTATTTTTATAGATTCTCTCTTATTTCAAGGCTTTGTAATCATCTAGACTCGATCGTGAAAAGAAATTCATTATTATTATCAATGATTCTCCTTTTATCACCCACATCCATGTGATGAAATGCACCTTCAATCAATGAGCTTCTTTATCTCCCAACTGATTTGGATTTTATATATTGTCCTTTTCAAGATCCACTACATTGCTCTTCTACTGCTTAACTTCTCAAGGATGACTCATCTCTGTCTAAGACTTTGCAAAATCAATTGATTAATTTTGTTTAAAAATTGCTCTCTTGTTTTGTAATCAACTCATAAATTTCAAGGATCATGTCCATTCAAGTCTAATTGTTGCAAAGAAATCAAGAGATGTCATTTTAAAAATGTTTATTTGATCGTAACCCCAAGGCATGTCATTCAACACTAAGATGCAACTTTTATGTATTTTTGGTTGAGAATTGACAAGGTAAAGATTAAAAATAAAGTTTTAGCTCAAAGTTGGGTTATCCATGGATCAAAAGATTTTCTTGCATTTTGAAAGCAAAAATATAACTAATATAAGCTTAAATCAATTTTGTTTTGAAATTCTCATAATTCCCAATGGGTTCAATCTTTCTTTTAGGGAAAGGATAATTTGATCCTTTATTCATGCAAGATTGAAATTGATAAAGGTACATGATGAGGTGACCTTTTTTTTTTGTGGGCTTCAAAGCAAGAGGCTCGAGTAAAAACTTGAGGTTTTGTTTGAGAGAAAAAAATTGTCTCATCTTTAACACTTCTTTTATCCGCATGAATAATAACAAGTAGCTTTATTCGTAATGTCATGATTCTTGTAAAAAAGTTCTTTTACATTTTCAGAACACCATTTATTAATCTAAGTTGTTTGCTTGCTTGATTAGAAGGGATTGTTAAAGGCATGTAATGTAGGTTATGATTTTTGGCTATGAAAGAAATGGATATGTAGGCTCATAGAGTCTTTTAAAGTTCTAAAGACTTAGGATCATTATCATATTGTCTTTCTTTTCTTTCATCGTGTTTGTTTGATTTGCCCTTTTTGTTTGTTTTGATGGGGCATCTTTATTTTGTTTTGGCCTTGACTTGGTCACATTTAATAATTCTATTTAGGCATTCCCCTTGATATTTTAGATTTCTTAGGTTCTTTGAGTTTTTAACTACATCTCCTCTGTCTTTGATAGGTGATCTTATGCTTGACCCTAGTATAAGGTGTGATCATAATTAGGATTAACTCTTGATCTTTGAAATTTCTATTTGCTCTCAATGTGGAGTATGATCCTAGTCAGGGTTTTTACGAAGAAAAATTTATTCAATCTTAAATGGGGACCACAAATGATATATTTTTAGAATGTGAAGGGATAACAAAGATAGTCTTTTATTATTTCAAGCGTAAGCGGTTAGAACTAATAAATTTTGTCTTCATTTAGTGTAATGGTTTGGAACTTTTGCATAACAATTATGTTTTAATGAATCAATGACTAACAAATCGAACTACATGTAATTATGCATACAATTAAAATATGGCCTAATAGACATGGGGTGTGAGTTTTTAATTTTTCATGTCTTGATTCAAAATTGTTTGGTCACTTTAAAATGAGAATTGCTTGAATGATTTGTTTGTCACTTTACAAAAAGGTGTTTAAACATTTTTTTTTTAAAAAAACATCAAATTATTTCTGAAATTAAAAAAATATTCAATTTTTCAAGATTATCTTAGCCAAGAGGTTCTTTACAAAACTCATGAGGTCAAAATATTTTGAATAGAGCCATGAGATCAGTTATGAAAGTCAATTTTATAAGTTTTAAAAAAGTAAGGATTGCCTTTTAACATCTTGAATGGCATAACTTAGGATTCGATCATTTTCTTTTTCTTTTTCTTTTTTCTTCTTAGTCAATAATAAAACATCAAAACATCTCTTGATTTCAAAACAATAAAGATATGAAGAAAATCCACATTTAATTAACAAATAGGATATGATCTTGACAAACATGAAAAACAAAACAAGCAAAGCTTTATAGCAAAAATGATTGACAATGAAACACCATTCTTAGATCAGCTTCTCTGGGAATATCTATGTCTCACCAACATCTTCAATCACTTGTTACGCTGAGGATGATTTGGTAATAATGTAATAGGTACCATTATCTTTCATAAACTAACCTTGTTCATCGGTCACAAGCTTCTGGACTTGACACTTGAATTTTGTAATTTTTTATTGAGTGGATGAAGATCCCATCATGATATTTGTACTTCTCATTTGGACTATACCACATAAGGAATGGTGCTTTGGGGTAATTGTTCTTGAAGGTGTCACACCCGGACATCACGACGACTCGTTAAAAATTTTCTTAACTGGAAAAGATATTTAGCATCTTTTTTTTTGGGGGGGGTGATGTCTTGTTCAAGGAGTCGCCACCTAGTATTATGGTTATTAGGAATCCTAACTAGTCAACAGAGATTCTATGGTACGAAACTAGTTAAGCGAAAGGGAAGATGCTATCACCCCTTAAGCGTCCTACCTGAGGCAGACTACATTGCTGGTTTTGTCTGAAATTGCTAAGAATTTAATCTCCCTTTCCTTTTTTATTCTTCCTATCATGTTCTTCACTCTAGCATTAGTGAACAATTCCTACAAATATTTCCAACTCTGGTGTTGGTAAATATCACACAACCCAAAATATTACGTTATTCCTGACTTTGGCGTTAGTGAATAATTTCACAAAAAATGAATTTGAAGAAGAATTTTCTAGGCCATTTTCTTCTTGTTTACCTTTTTTTATCATATTCCCTTAATAGACGGAAATAACAAAGACATTGCACAAAAGATTTTGTGTTTAATAGTACTGGTTCACAAATTGAGTACATAACAGAAAAAATTCAAAACATAAAAAAAAAACAAAGTGCGAGGAGCCTACAAATAAATCAACAAAGATCCTCAAATATTTTTGAAATTTTCTTGTAACGTCCCCCGTACTGAAACCAATGCATCAACCTTAAAAAACAAAACATGATAATTTTTTTTCTTTAATCCCACACACAGTTTATTGAAATTTCTATTGAAATTTCAGTAGAGTTTCCCCTATGCCGGGAGGTCTCAAGTTATCGACAAATCATTTGTACACATCTTGTATTCATTGATCATACACAATCTAATCATTCCAAGTCTCAAACTATAGGCTTTTAAGATAAAATTCACACAATTATCAAGTTATAAAAATGAGAAGAATTCTAGGATTTAAGAGGTAACCATTAATTAACCATCGTAATTGCTTTCATACGTTAGCATAATATATATTTTAAATTTCAATTTACTACTTACAGTTTTAACAAAAATAACACTACATAACTTTATACATACAATATAGGAGTATTGTTATATACAACCCAAAAGGAAAATTCTTCAATCTTTCTATTAACTTAAGTGACTATACAGAGGGAACATCCAAGCATTAACTAAGGGTCATGCTGCTGAGATGAACCTGCATAGTAATTTGCATAAACATAATTAAATTAATTAAAGTGATATAGTATATTTTTCATTACACTAACAATTTGCTTTTTAATTCTTTTATTCATCAATTTCTATAGTTTTCCACCTGCCAGCACACCCATCTTATCCAATAATAACTAATTCTATTGAGCCCTTTCACATGGTACCAGTTTCAAACCAGAACATTGGTCCATTCATAAGGCACCAGTTCCAATCCAAGACACTGGTCCCACCATTAACCCATTCATAGGACACCAGTTCCAAACCAGGACACTGGTTCATTCATCATTCAAACACTACATATAAATACAAAATTTGAACTACATCTTTTCAAGGACTAAGTTAAAGAATTACACAAGACTTTAAATTAGAAATCGAAGTGTCAGACACCTAACTGAAAACTGTTCTCTGCTAGTCATCCCCTGCTCCCGTCTATTTTCCACAATTTCACCTTTTATTACAAAATAATGAGTCAAGAGATTCAGAACAACCCCTTTTCCTCTTCTTTTTTCTTCCTTCTTCTAACCCTGCCCTTCCCACTAGTAAATGTTTTATAAGTTTTCTTCTTAAATCTTACGTGAAGCACTGTCAGTTCACTTACTCTCACTTTCCTTTGGATTCCAAGGATGAATTTACAAGGTTTCCTCTCAATTTTTATTTTCTCCTTTTTCTTCCTCTCCTTGGCGAGCCACTACTCTAGGGATTTCTAGAGATTTCTTGTTATTTATAATTATGTTCTTTCCTTATTTGTATCTTGCCCCCCATATTTACTTATATGTTCACATTGACCCTACCATTCCTTTTATCAATCCATTGACCCCTATTGCTTCTCTTTCTCTTAACTAACTCTTACTCCTTTATTATTTTTTCAATTTCACCCCTCTCATTAAATAACTTCTCTTTTAATCAAATTAATTTGTTCAATTTAATCATTTCTCCACATCCTTTTTATTTTATTTTATTTTACATTTCTGATATAAAAAAGGGGCTTGTTTGGCCAAATATCAAACTAGAATGAGCATAAAAATTATGTCCAAGGCATAAGAGTGTGTTTTGCCAAACACACCCTTAACAAACACAATTTGGGTTGGTTGGGCCTAAAGCCTAGACCCGACCAACTTTTTTTGTTTTTGGGGCTGGGTTTAGCTCGGTAGTGCAGGCTGGACCCAGCTGACCTGACCCGGTTACTGGTTCAAACAATAACCGACCTAGGCAGCAGGCACGCATGAACTAAGTCACGTGTGCTCTGCACAGTGCGAAGGTATTTATAATTACCTTCGCATTGTTTTGCAAACTTTAGAAATGGATTAAGCGGGCAGGAGGAAGAAAGCTTACCTGAGCGAAGATGAAAACAAAGATGAGGGTAATGATCCTCACACCGGCCAGAGAATGTCCTTTTCTTCCCCCTTCCTTTCAGTCTCTCCTCCCTCTGTCTCTCTTTTTTTTTGGTTTTTTCTTTCCTCTATATGTCTCTCTACTTTTTTCCTTTGTATTCTGGATCCCCCCTCTGTTTTTGGGTTTTTAGTTTTTTTTTTTTTAATTTTCCTCCCCCCCTTTTGACTGTTGATTTCTTTGGTATTTATAGGGATTTTCCTTCTCTGCCTCAACCTACATCTCTTCTTCTGATAAGCATGGCTTGGGGAGTTGGTTTCCTCCTAGGACTCAGATGCGAGATTCGATCCTTATCTCCCCAGGATTGTGATCTTCATGAAGACAGGGATTGATCTTTGTGTTGGTAGGACTAGGATGCTCGCATTTCAATTTCTTTCCCTTTTTTGTAGGCAGATTTGCAGCATCAGAGGAAGAAGAACTGTGCATGTTTGAAACAGTGTTGTTTTGGACTGGGAATGACCATTTCTCAATTTGATCCTTGAAGTTTCCAAATTTTGCATTCAAGCCCCTGATCTTTTAATTTCAAATTTTAACCCCTTAAAATTAGATTGAAAAGTAAATGGGTCAAAAATTGGGTTATAACAGAAGGCATGAAAATTCCAATGTTATGCCTAATTGTGCCTTTTCCTCGGCAATAAAGGTGAATCGAAATGGGAAGCATATATGAAGTAAACCCTTCCCTAATAGCAACACATCAATGCTTCTGGTCTTAAAGTTGAAAATGTCACGTTAGGAAAATATTCTCCCATCAACATTGTAGAAGGCCAAAGGAGTTACACGAGGTTCTTTTCTTTTTTAAACCCTTATATTTATCGATTGGTTTTTATTCTATTATTTTCCATTATAATCCTCCATGACCCATACTTCCATGAAATCACTTTCCCTATCATTGCAGGTTATGGCAAGTTTTTATTTGTTTTTGATGAGCTCAATATCTTTGCTATCATCATCCTCGAAGACTGGTAGAGGAAATGAAAACAAGCAATAGCTCTCCCTTTTCACTTCAAATGCAAATATGTTTCTCTTCCAATTAAGCCAATGAAGTGAACCATTCACATAAATGGTTTTCATATGATAAAGACACTCCTCTTGTGGCAGCTTCACTTCACCCAACAGCTTTCATCTCTAAGTTTATGATTCAAACAACTCAGCTCTAATACAGTAATACATGTAGAATTCTTTATCATGCGGATGAAACTTGGGTTTCAAGAATCTCATGATCTTATAGTGTAAAAGCTTTGATCTTTCAATTATCATGCCAAATTCCACAATATCATATATAATGATATATAATAAAATGGTCCATTATATGTGTGGCAGAGTAATGCTTCTTGATTTGTTGATACCACAATCTCTACATGGTCAGGTAGGAAATAAAAAGACATTTCAGGATGGGGCTTCTAAGTGTTAATTGAAACAAATGAAACATAATATTCATTTTTTATCACGCTTTGTATAAAGAAACTAAAGACAATATTGGTTTTTTAGCCATATAGCTTCGTGAAAGTGGACTCATAAGTGAACTTGTTACACTCCTTGGAAAGAAGCCTATATTTTCCCATAGTCTCCATTAATAGATGCGTTAAAATTTCATAGATGATGTTTAGACATATGTGTCACAAGCTGAGTTCATGGTAAAGCAAATGTTTTTGTTGTTGGCTTAAAGAAAACCACAGTGATGCTTCTGGATTGGAAGTTAAACAAATCCTTCTTAACACTGTCAGACTTTTGACAATTTAAATCTTTAGGGGAAAACAAAACTTGGGGGACCTATATTTCAACCTTTGAACATGCAAGCTAAATGTATGAGCATGTATTCATATGAAAAAATTGTTTTTTAAGTGGTGATACATAGTCATTACTCTTGCAATAAATTTTATTCTTGCCCAAACTTTATAACGAGAATTTCTTAGGTAATGATCATTATGTCACCCATAAGTCTTGAACTCAAGATGTTATATGAAAGGCTTATCTTGATGCAAAAAATATGTAGGGAGCATACAACCTAAGGATATGTTCTAGTTTTTTTTTTTTTTAATATAAGACAAAGGGTAGGTTTACTACTTCATCTCTAAAAGGGTATTTTGTTGTCCCAATGATCACTCTTATGAAGGTAATATGAGGGCCTAGTAGGCAATGAGATAGTATATGTACCAATCATTACCAATTTAAGCACTCTATGAAAAATTAGGGTTTACACAAATTTAAACCTTACTCAAGTCATAAGGTAAGCTGCTAGTCCCCCACTTAACCTAAAGTTTTATAATGTGTGCCCTCATAAATAATATTAGTGATGCATGAATGTTTTTCATCGATATCCAATATATTATTCATGATAGAATATAAAGAGAATGCATTGTAAAGCTCTTAAACAATGTAAATCATTCATAGCTGAAAAATAAACAAACATCAATCTTCATGTAGCATAAACAAACAAAACAAATCTTATTCCTAGGGTCCCCAATGGAGTCGTCATCCTATCGTACCCCTTGTGAGAGCGCGACGTCGTTGTGACCCTTCTTAGGTAGGATAAGAGGTCTTTGGTTAAATAAAGAGTCATCACCTAATATTATGATTATTAGGAACCTTAACTGGTCTTTTAGAGATTCTAGAGAAGAGACTGGTTATATAAAGAGAAGGTATTAGCACCCTTAATACGCATTACCTGAGGTAAGCTACATTATTTTTCTTTGTTTGCTATGGTCAGATGGTGTTTCTATTTTTATCAGCCTATTATGGCAGATTTGTTACGATGAACAAACCCTTATTTCTTAGGTCAATAACTTAGGCTAAAAGTTTGAAATGTTCTCAATTATCATTGAGGATTCTTTCGATACAAACTTATAATTTTTTGCTATCATGTCATTTCAAATAATATTTCAGATAAAATTCCCTGTAGTTTTTATTCTTATATTATAAATGAATGAGTTATATTACTTCCAATAATATTTTAAAAATTAACCTCTCATACAGGTTTTTATCCTTATATTAAAGCAAGTAATAAATTATTATTCCTAATAATATTTTGGATATTAACCCCTTTTTAGGTTTTTTATCCTTAAATTAAAAGTGGATAACATATTTTCTTGCCAAAAATAAGTTTTTTATATATATTTTAGAAATATAGGTCATAATCCTTTGAAATTTTATAAACTCATTGTAAAATTCATGCAATATATTTTTTTAAACATGCTAAAGTATTTTATATTCTTAAGAAATGCTCAAATAATTTTTAGAATTTTTGGCCATATGCTAAAAAAATTATATTTTTTTATAATAAGGTTTTGTTCGGAAAAAAATCAAAAATTTTCCTTTAACCAAAATTATCAAAATAGGTCTAAGAGTGTGTTGGTTAAACACCCTTTTAAAGCAAAAAAAAAAAAAAATTCTTTATCAAAATATTTGAAAACCAAAAATCATGTCTTGATAATTTTTATGTGACCATATGCAAAATAATAATAATTAATTTGAGAAAATTATATAAAAATTTTTCTTAAAAAAATAACAAAATAAATATTTTATTCTCATTGAATATTCATGAGTATTTTCTTAATAAATGTTTGCATATTAGGCTCATATATAATTATTTGCAAAATAATTACTAATATTACCATAAAATGCTCTAATTTTATTTGAAAATATGGTATTATCAAATGCTTTTTAAAATAACTTTGTATCTATTGTATTTAAAAATAATTTTATTTTAAAATATATAAAAAATAAAAATTCAAGAGAAATAAGCTGAGGTATACTTGGACTTAAAAGACTAGCCAAGCATGCCTTGACTTGAAACAGTGGGCTTGTTGCATCTAGGATTATTAGGCTCGGAGGCCTGGAGTTTTAGAAAAAAAAAAAAAAGAGTAAATGACACATCATATACCTGAGAAGATGACCTTTCATACCTTGTAACAAATTTTTGCCCACCATTGATGATAAAGCAAAAAATATAGATTCGTGTATTGTAGGCTCTAGAACTCAAATTTTAACTTAGATTTTTTTTAAGAAAAACCCAAAACAACATCTTAGAAATCTTCATAAATTCATTTTCAATTCAAAAATATAATTTAATTATTCTAAGAACTCAAAATGAAATTAAATCAAAAGCTATCTCTTCTCCCTCTTTGTTGCCTCTCTCTCCTCTCTCTCAATTGTTAGGGACCACAATGTGATAAAAATGAAATATTGTGTTCGAAATGTAAACCTTGACCAAAGTGTAAAAAAAACAC
>Ga0325400_1001364_pt1 | contig 20065 bp, 24 predicted proteins | sample PopdelMetagenome_2_FD_205662 | JGI IMG/M metagenome (GOLD analysis project Ga0325400, IMG submission 205662) | Populus deltoides microbial communities from Bellville, Georgia, United States - Xylem-PdKOR-R1 | ecosystem: Host-associated > Plants > Phyllosphere > Stem > Wood/Secondary xylem...
CGTTGGGGTGGTGGGACGGAGTTCCCGCGGACGGTGGAGAACCTCGCACGTCGCACAGCGGCAGCGGGCCGGGGGTGAGTTCCTACCAGGGGTTGTTCCGCGACGGGACGGGGATCGGGGTCCTGGTCGCCGCCGACGCTCCGCGTGCGGACCTGATCGCGATGTCGGTGCGGAACTCCACCGCCGAGCCTGAACCCCCGGGCCCGTGGCGCGACCTGGCGTTCACCGCTGCGGTCCTGGTGTGCGTCGCGATCACGTCCCGTCGTCGAGCGCGATCGCCGGCCGGCGCTGTGGTGTCGGCGGGCGCGGTGGTGGTCATCGCCTTGCTGCCGCTCGTCGCCACCCGGGTCGGCGGCCGCCAGGTCAGCTGGATGGTCCTGTGGCACGCCTACCCCATCCCCACCGTGTGCCTCACGCTGGTCGCGGGAACACTGGTGGTGTGCGCGGTGCGCGCGCTGCGAAGTCTCCAGGTCAGCCGGGCAGCAGTTTCCTGACCACCGCCGTGCTCTCGCGCACCGCCGTCTCCCTGCCCTGGACCGGGAGCGTCGCGATCCACCGGGCCGCCTCGTTCAGGGCGCCGGACACGCAGCGCACCAGCGCCTCGGACACGATCCCCTGCTCGGCGAGGCCCTCCCGCAGGTGGGCCACGGAGTGCTGGTCGTCGAGTTCGTGCCACCGCTGCCACCCCAGCACGGCGGGGGCGTCGATCAGCAGTACCCGGACGACGTCGGGACTTGTCGCGGCGCGCAGGAACTCCTCGCAACCCGCGAGCAGATCGGCGTCACCGGCCGTCGCGACCCGCTCCCCCACCCCTTGCGTGACCATCTCGACGACGGCCTCGAAGAGCGCGAGCTTGTTCTCGAAGTGGTGGTAGAGAGCACCTTTGGTCACCCCGGCGGTCGCGACGATCTCGGCGAGCCCCACGTCGGCGTACCCGCGCTCGGCGAACAACCCGTGGGCGACGTCGACCAGGTGGGCTCGGGTGCGCTCCCGCTGTTCCTGCCGGATCCCCATGACTGGACCTCCTCATTGACATACCGATGGTATGCGAACTAACGTCCCGGCATCAACCGATGGAGGAACGATGGAGCTCACCAGTTGCTACCCCGTCCTGCTCAGCCGGGACGTACCGTCGGCACGGGACGTGCTGACCCGGTGGTTCGACTTCGAGGTCGTCTTCGATTCCGGGTGGTACGCCAGCCTGCGGCACAACGGCAACCACGCTCAGGAGATCGCGGTGGTCGCCCACGACCACCCGACCGTCCCCGCGGCGTACCGGACTGCAGCGCAGGGGGTGATCCTCAACCTCGAGGTCACCGACGTCGACGCCGAGTGGGAACGCCTGGTCGTCGAGGGCGGCCTTGAACCCGCGCTGGCGCTACGCAGCGAGGACTTCGGGCAACGGCACTTCATCGTGCCGGGCCCGGACGGCCTGCTGGTGGACGTGATCACACCGATCCCGCCCTCGGGCGAGTTCAGCTGAGCGATGCCGCGAGTTCGGCCAGCCCGTCGTGGGCATCGGTTCCCGGCTCGGCCGTGAACGTCACCAGGTGCTGCGTCGGGTCCACCGTGCTCGTCAGGTTCGCCCAGTCCAGGGTGAGTTCTCCCACGAGGTCGTGCCGGAACGTCTTGCGTCCCGACCCGTAGCGCCCCACCCGGTGGTCCTGCCACCACCGCCGGAACTCCCCGCTGCGCGCAGACATCTCCGCCACCAGTTCCCGCAGTTCGGGATCGTCCGAGGCGGCCGCCTCGTGCCGCAACTGGGCGACGCACCCCTGCGCGTACGACGTCCAGTCGGCGTAGAGCCGGCGGAACCGGTCGTCGGTGAAGATCAACCGGACGAAATTCCGTTCTCGCACCGGCAGTTCTGCGAAGTCGACGAACAGGGCAGCGGCCAGCGGGTTCCAGGCCAGCACGTCCGTGCGGGGCCCGATGAGCACGGCAGGAGTGGTTCGCAGTTCGCTCACCAACCGCGCCAGCGTGACGTCCGGAACCCCGACCGACGGCGTGACGGGTGCGCCGGCCAGGACGAACAGGTGCTCCCGTTCGTCCGGATCCAGACCCAGCGCCTGCACGAGGGCCTCCAGGACCGGCACGGTGGCGGGCCGCCGCCCCTGCTCGATCCGGGCGTAGTGCCGTTCGCTCACCGAGACGAGCCCGGCGATCTCGTCACGACGCAGCCCACTGACCCGCCGTCGTCCCCCGTCGGGCAGCCCCACGTCGGCCGGACGGCGACGACCCCGCCGAGCCCTCAGGAACTCCCCGAGTTCGTTCACCCGCCCATCCTGCCAGCACGCCGGGAACCCAGGGCCACGCCTGGCCCTGGTTGGGCAGCTCCGACGGGTCCACGCTGAGCAGGTGCGAACGGACGTGAGATTCCCCAGCAACTCCTTCGAGATCGCCGGCCACCTCCACCAGCCGGACGAAGCCCCTCGCCCGGCGATCGTGATCGGCCACCCCGGTGGCGGCGTCAAGGAACAGAGCCCTGCGATCTACGCCGAACGTCTGGTGCGCGAGGGTTTCACCGTCCTGACGTTCGACGCCGCCTACCAGGGCGAGAGCACCGGTGAACCCCGCGGTCTGGAGGACCCGTTCCAGCGGGCCGAGGACGTCAAGGCCGCCGTGACGTTCCTGAGCCTGCGCCACGATGTCACCTCGGTGGGCGCACTGGGCATCTGCGCCTCGGGCGGCTACGTGGGTTTCGCCGCCCAGACCGACCCGCGCGTCCGGGCCGTCGCCACCATCAGTGCGACGGACACGGGGACGGCGTTCCGCGAGGGCATCGACGGCGAGCAGGACCCGACCGCGCTCCGCGAACTCCTGTCCGCGGCCTCGGACGCGAGAACCGCCGAGGCCAGGGGCGAGGAGATTCCGCGGGTCGAATGGGTGTCCCACGAGAAACCCGCCGACGACGCCCCCGGACGGGACCGCGAGGTGTACGACTTCTACCGCACCCCACGGGGTTTCCACCCGCGGGCCGTGCAGCCGTGGCCGCTGCGCAGCCTCGACCACATGGCCCAGTTCGACGCCTTCGCCCTCGCCCCGCTGATCGCTCCTCGACCGCTGCTGATGATCGCCGGCTCGAACGCGTTCACCCAACGGTTCAGCCGGGAGACGGTGGAGCGGGTGTCCTCGGCGCGGCTCGTCCTGGTCGAGGGTGCGGGCCACTACGACCTGTACGACAAGCCCGAGTTCGTCACCCCGGCCGTGGCCGAACTCGTCCCGTTCTTCAGGCGGAACCTGTGATCCGGCGCCCCGTCGAACGCCGCACGACCAGTTCGGGTTCGAAGACGATCTGCTGTGCAGGACGCCCCTCCACCTGGGCCAGCAGGAGTTCGACCGCCGTGCGACCCAGCAGTTCCCGGGGCTGACGCACAGAGGTCAGGGGCACGGTGGTGGTCGCGGCGAACCCGATGTCGTCGTACCCCACCACGGCGAGTTCGTCGGGGATCCGCACGCCCCGGCGCAGGCACTCGTTGAGCACCCCGATCGCCAGCAGGTCGTTGGCGCAGAACACCGCCGTGGGCCGCCCGGCCTCGGGACCGGCCAGGATCTGCGCCGCGGCCTGCGACCCCGCCCGCACGGTCAGCCCGGCGGCGTTGACGACGTCGACCGACCCGGCGGCGCCCACGGCCAGCCGCACCCCGCGCAGGCGCTCCTCGACCTGCCGCAGGGGCGTCGCCACCCCGACGTACGCGATCCGCTCGTGCCCCGCCCCCAGCAGGTGCTCCCCCGCGAGCCGCCCGCCCAGGACGTCGTCCACGGCGACCGAGGCTTGTTCCGAGACCCCACCCCGGTCCACCAGGACGACGGGCGTCCCGTGCGCGCGGACCTCGGTGAGGGCCTCGCTCGGGGTGTCGTGCACCGGGGTCAGCAGCACGCCGAGGACACGCTGCTGCTCCAGCCGACGCAGGTGCTTGGCCTCACGCTCGGCGGAGTTCGCGCTGTTGCACATCACGACGAGGGAGTCGTGGCGTTCCGCGAGCTCCTCGGCGCCGGCGATGACGTCGGTGAAGAACGGGTTCGCGACGTCGAGGACGACCATCGCGATGGTGCGGCTCACCCCGGCCCGGAGTTGGCGGGCGGCGTCGTTGCGGACGAACCCGAGTTCGGAGATGGCGTCCAGCACACGGGTGCGCAGGGTCTCGGAGACCACCTCGGGTCGGTTGAGCACGTTGCTCACCGTGCCCAGCGACACCCCGGCCCGCTGGGCGACCTGTTTGACCGTCGCCATGTGCGCAGGATCGCAGACGTGATCAGGCGAGGTGGAAGTACTCGACGAGCCGCTCCCGGGGGCGGTCGACCCCGGGTTCGCCCGGCTCGAAGAACCGGGACATCGAGGCCTCCCACTTTCCCGAGACGTCCTCGCGGTCCATCGCCGCGGTCGTGGCCTCGAAGTCGTCGGTCTCGCAGTAGCCGACGACCAGGCCGTCGTCCTCGCGCAGGAACAACGAGTAGTTGCGCCACCCGGTGCGGGTCAGCGCCTCGAGCATCTCCGGCCACACCTGCGCGTGGACCTGGAGGTACTCGGACACCAGCTCCGGCCGCAGGTGCAGCAGGAAACAGGCTCTCTCGGTCACGGGTGTCTCCTTCGACAGCTCTGACACGATGATTGACACGATTCAAGCAACGGGGTGAGTCTGCGCCGACGCACCCGCCACGTCAAGCGACACGCATCCGGGTGACGGACGGGTCGGAGGGGGTCAAGATCAATGCCGTGGGAGCCGATCCTGCTCAGGTGAGCGACACCTTCCGCCTGGTCACGCGCAGCGACTTCGACGGTCTCGTCTGCGCAGTGCTGCTGCGCCAACTCGACCTCGTCGACGAGATCACCTTCGTGCACCCCAAGGACGTGCAGGACGGGACCGTCGAGATCACGAGCCGCGACATCCTCACGAACCTGCCGTACGACGCGCGGGCACACCTCGTGTTCGACCACCACCACTCCGAGACGCTGCGCAACGCCGGCGCCCCGTCGACTGCCAGGACGGCGGACCACGTCATCGACGCCGACGCCCCCTCGGCAGCCCGCGTCGTCTACGACCACTTCGGTGGGCCGGACCGGTTCCCGAAGATCTCCGACGAGCTGATGCGCGCCGTCGACCAGGCCGACTCCGCGCAGTACGACGTCTCCGAGGTCCTCGAGCCGACCGGCTGGACGCTGCTGAACTTCCTCATGGACTCGCGCACCGGCCTCGGCCGTTTCCGCGAGTTCCGCATCTCGAACTACCAGCTGATGATGCAGCTCATCGACTCCTGCATCGAGTACCAGGACGTCGAGGAGATCCTGGCCCTGCCCGACGTGGCCGAACGCGTCGAGCTCTTCCACGCCCAGGCCGCGCTGTTCAAGGCCCAGCTCGAGCGCGTGACCACCCTGCACGGCGACGTCGCGGTCATCGACCTGCGCGAGGAGGAGACCATCCACGCCGGCAACCGGTTCTTCGTCTACGCGCTCTACCCGCAGGCTCGTGTCTCCGTGCACGTCATGTGGGGCAAGGCGAAGCAGAACACCGTGTTCGCGATCGGGAAGTCGATCGTCGACCGCACCTCCCCCGTCGACGTCGGCGGCGTGTGCCTGGAGTACGGCGGTGGCGGTCACCTCGCCGCCGGGACCTGCCAGGTCTCGCACGAGGTCGCCGAGCAGACCCTCGGTGAGTTGATCGGGAAGTTGCGCGCCGACCGCTGACGTCTGCATCCTCGGACACGTGTCCCCCCTAGACTCGGCTGCCATGGGGGTGACCGAGGAGGAGACAGGGCGGGGACCCGTGAAGTCCGCCGAGCGGACGGTGCGGATCCTGCAGGCCCTGGCCGAGCCGCCGTACCTGCTGTCGGTGGCCCAGCTCCAGGAACGCACGGGGTACCCGCGCTCGAGCCTGCACGCGCTGCTGCGGACCCTGGTGGACCTCGACTGGATCGACTCCGGCCCCGACGGCTACGGGATCGGGGCCCAGGCCCTGTTGACCGGTACGGCCTACCTCGACCGCGACCCGGCACTGCCGCAGGCGTTGGCGACGATCGAGGCGGTCCGCGACGAGACCCGCTGCACCACGCACGTCGCGCGTCTCGACGGCGGTGACGTGGTGTACCTGGCGACCCGCGAGGCCCCCGACGCACACCGCGCCCACTCCCGGGTCGGACGGTTCCTGCCGGCGTACGCCACGGCTCTGGGCAAGGCCCTGCTCGCCGAACGGTCGGCAACCGAACTGGACGACCTGCTGCCCGGCGAAGAACTCCCCGCCCTGACCCCCGACACCGTGGCGACGCGTACCGCGCTGGACGCGGAACTCGCCGAGGTTCGCACCCGCGGCTGGTCCGTCGAGCACGGGCAGAACCTGCCCGGAACCGTCTGCGTCGGGGTGTCCGTGGAGTACCGGATCCCCGCCACCGACGCGATCAGCTGCAGCCTGCCCGCCGAGATCGCCACCCCCGAGGAGATCGACCGGGTCGCGGCGATCCTGCTACGGCACAGCACGTCCCTGGCCCGCACCCTGCGCGCCACCGGCATCCGCTGACCCCACCCCCTCCGCGATCAAGGAAGCGAAACCCCGCGATCAAGGAAGTTCTTGTCGATGCGAAGCTCCTCGATCGAGGCTGAGGCTACGACGTGGCCTCGACCGAAAACGCTGCACGGCAGTGCCTCCGCCCGCCCTCAGTTGTTCGGTTCGCCGACCCGGCAGGACAGCTGCCGCAGGCAGTTGTGAACGTTGCGCACCACTCCACGACGTTGACTGGTACGCAAGGTGCCACAAATACTCACGACGGCCTGGCAACGAGGGCGTGGGAGGGGCTGTGGCTGCGTGAAGGAGTTGGACACACAGGGGTAGAACGTCGGTGGCGCAGAACTTGCGGCGGCGCGGGTCAGCATGAGGAAGGTCGTCGCGTCACGCTCCATCATCGGTTTGCAGCGCGCTTGATCGTCACTCAGCATTCTCCAGCGCTAAGCGCCGGCTCCATTCCTTGATCGCGGGGTTTCGCTTCCTTGATCGCGGAGGGGGACGGTGAAGGTGGCGACCGGGCCGAGGGTGACGAACCCACTGCTCGCCCCGGCGACCTCGTGCTCGACGGGTCCGAGGGCGGCCAGCACGCGCCGCCCGCTGTCCACATCGTCGAACCGGGCCGCCGCCAGGCCCAGCAGGCACCAGAGCAGGTCCTCGAGGTGTCCCGGCGGCGGATCGGGAACTCGACGCAGGTCCGCTGACCCGCCGCGCACGAGGGGTTCGAGCCAGGGCCGGAACGGCCCGTCGACCCCGCACTCGCCCGGCACGGGGAGCCCGTGCTGGACGCAGGTCGCCGCCAGGGTGAGTTCGTGGAAACCCTCCTGCAGACCGGGCATCGCACCGTCGGCCAATCCCCGCTCCAGCGAGAGCTGCCCCTTGCGGAGCACGTCGAAACCTACGCCCGACAGCGACTGCCGCAGTACCGAGAAACCAGCCGCGAACCAGGAGACCAGCGGCGTTCCCTCCCTGCCGCCCAGTTCCTCGGCGGCCTCGACGTGCCGTCGAGCGGTCACCAGATCCCCTACGGCACAATACGTCTGCACCAGAACCAGGTGTCCGAGGATCTCGTACGGGACCATCTCGTGACGGGCCGAGACCTCCACGAGTTCGGTGCCGATCGCTCGCCGTTCCGCCGTCCCGCCGAGCCGGGAGAAACTCGCGAGATACGCGGCGTTCAGAGCTGCGACCAGAGCCTGGGGGTTTTGGAGTCCTCGGGCCAGTCGCACCGCCTCGGCGGCCGCCTGCCGCCCGCGAGCGCCGGGCAGGCCCCGGGTCTCGATGCCGATGGTGGCGAGCAGTCGGGCGCGGCTGAGGTCGGGCAGTTCTGCGGTCAGCAGTTCTTCGGCCTGAGCGACGACGTGGGCGGCCTGGGTGGGGTCGTCACTGCGGGACCACAGTGCGGGGACCTGGAAACCTCCGACGATGCGGGCGGCGGTGCGCGGGTCGAGGGAGCGGGCGGCATCGAGGGTGGCACTGCGGCGGTCGCGGGCTTCGCGCAGTCCGTCGCCGCCGCTGACGGCGAGGTGGTTCAGGGCGTCGACGGCGGCGGGCCACCGGGTCGAGCCTCGGTCCTGGAGGAGTTCGATCTCAGTGCGCTGCAGCAGTTCTCCGGCGTCCAGGCCCAGGTCGTCGACGAGGCGGTCTCGCGCCGAGCGCAGGACCGCGAGCGCCTCGCCGCGGCGGCCGGCGGTGTGCAGGGCCACCGCCAGCAGCCGCCAGGAGTTCTCCCGGTAGGGGAACTCGTCGAGGATCTCGGTGAGGTCGGCGACGGCCCGTTCGGGGTCGCCGTCGCGGGTGCGGCGCTCGGCGAGCAGTTCGGCGACGTGCAGTCGTTCGTCGGCGAGGCGTCGGCGTTCGGCGAGCGCCCAGGGGTGGTCGCCGACGCCGTCGTAGGCGGGGCCGCGCCACAGGGCGAGGGACCGTTCGGGGTCGTCGGTGTGCGAGAACTCCTCGACGTCCAGACCGCCGGGTGGGGTGCGCAGTGCGTACCCGCTGCCCACGGTGACGAGCCAGCGCGCCGGGCTGCGCGGGGGCCGGTCGGGTTCGAGGGCTCGACGCAGGGCGGCGACGAAGGTGCGCACGGCGCCGACGGCTCCTTCGGGCGGGGCGGTCCAGAGGTCGTCGACGAGGGTTTGGACGGGAACTGTCCGGCCGCGGGCCAGCACGAGCCGGGCCAGGACGGCACGGTGCTGCGGGCCGCGCAGATCGACCTCGACGCCGTCGATCCAGGCCGTCACCGGCCCCAGCACCCCGATCCGCAGCACGGTTCATCTTTGCGCTCATCCGTTGCTCATCGGCGGCGGGGAGGGTGCAGGACATGGACATCACCACCACCGACGGCACCCGGATCGCTCTCGACGTGCACGGCGAGGGGCCGCTCGTCGTCCTGCTGCACGGGTTTCCGCAGACCCGGCGGATGTGGCGTCGGGTCGTCCCCAGGCTGGCCGCCGACCACACGGTCGTCGCGCTGGACCTGCGCGGGTACGGCGACAGCGCCGCCCCGCCGGCCGGGGAGGAGACGTACTCGGCGCGCCGGATGGGCCGGGACGTCGTCGACGTCGCAGACCACCTGGGGTTCGGGGAGTTCACCCTGGTCGGCCACGACCGGGGCGCACTCGTCACGTTCCGCACGGCGATGGACCACCCCGACAGGGTCACAGGCGCGGTGTGCCTGGACGTCGTGCCGACGGTCGACACCTGGGCTGTGCTGCAAGGGGTCTCGGCCTCGGTGGCCTGGCACCTGTACCTGATGGCGCAGCCGTCGCCGCTGCCCGAGGTGATGATCTCGCGGTCGGCGCCGGAGTTCTTCGGACACTTCCTGGAGGTCTGGACGAAGGACCCGGCGGCGTTGGCGGACGAACGTGCGCACTACCTGCGGGCGAGCGCAGCCCGGGTGGACTCGATCGTCGCGGACTACCGCGCCTCGGCCGGGATCGACCTGGCGCACGATCGCGCGGACCGGGAGGCGGGCCGCACCCTGGCGATGCCCGTCGGTGTGCTGCAGCAGGACTGGGGCGCGCAGCTGGGGGCGGACATGCGGGCGATCTGGTCGGCGTGGGCGCCGCGGCTGGAGCACCGGCTCACGCAGGCCGGGCACTTCATCGCCGAGGAGTCACCGCAGGAGGTGGCTGACCTGATCCGGGCGGTTCAGCAGTCGGCCGCACCGAGTTCGGCGAGCCCGGTCAGGTCGCCGTCGGCGAAGTCGTAGAGACCGCTGACGGTGGGGTTCATGAGCTGGGAGGGGTCCTCGACGTGGTCGAGACCGACGAGGTGGGCCAGTTCGTGCAGCCACACGGCGCGCATCGAGGCGGTCCCCCAGTCGGTGTCGAGGTCGTGGGCGGAGCCTTCGACGGTCAGCCCGGCAGTGCCGGTGACGTAGGTGGGGCGACCGGTGGGGTCGGTGACCGACGCCGGCCCGGCCTCACCGAGCTTGTGTCCTTCCTCGGACTCCTCGGCGGGCAGGTCCCACCGGATCAGCACGGGCGGGTAGCCCTGCTGGTATTGCCAAGGGTCGTCGACGGACAGGTCGGTCGCGTCGGTGGTGCCGTCGTCGACGAAGTACAGCCCGGTGGCGCGGCTGACGCGGGCGAACGCCGACTCGAGGACCTCCCGGCCGCCATCGGGCATCCCGGTGGGGTTGACGGCGTAGTGGATGGGTTGGCAGGCCTCCCAGCGCACGGGTTCCCCGAGCCAGGTGTCCAGGGGTTCCCACTGGTCGCCGGGGTTCTGCACGGGTTCGGGTTGCCCGAGGGGGACGTCGTTCGGGATGTCGTTCGGGATGTCACGGGTGGTGTCGGTGCCCGGTCCGCCGGTGGCGGTGATGTCGCCGAGGGCGCCCGAGCCGAGCGCGTACGTGAGCAGCAGGCCCGCGCCGATCCCGGAGGCGACGGCGAGCCACCGGACCGGCCGCGGAGCGCGACGTCGGGGAGCGGGAGGGGTGCGCCAGCCGGTGTCGACGGCCGGCCGGCCGGTGGCCTCGTCCAGCACCCACTGCGGAACCCGTCCTGTGGGCGAGCGAGGTACGTCGGGCAGGTCGTCCACGGGTCCAGGATCAGCGAGGCCCGAGGTCGCCCGGGTCGTTTCGGGACTGGTTCCCCCGATCGGCTCAGGTCCGTCGCGGCACGAACCGGAACAACCCCGCCGCCGCGGCGACCGCGAGCACCGCCACCCCGCCGGTCGCCACGACGAGGCTGCCGGCCCCGGCCAACGCCCCGACGAGCAACGGCCCCGACGCGGCCCCGGTGTCGGTGACCAACCGCCACGCCCCCAGGAACACGGCCCTGCCTCCTGGCGGGGCGGCGTCGGCGCCCAACGTCATCACCAACCCCGCGCCCATGCCGTTGCCGAACCCCATGACGATCCCGACCAGGGCGACGGTCCAGGCGGTGTCGGCGAACGGCAGCAGCACGTGTCCCACGGCCAGCACGAGCATCGACGGAACTCCCACGGCGGCCCGACCGACCCGGTCCATCACCGAACCGGCCGGGTAGAACAACAGCATGTCCACCGCCCCGGACACCCCCGCGACCAGCGAGGTCGTCGTCGCGTCGAGGCCGATGTGGTCGCACCACAACGGAAGGACCGTCTGGCGGGACTGTCGGACGGCCTGCACCGCGAGGGCCGCCACGCCGAGGGTGGCCAGCAGTCGGGCGTGCGAGCGCAGGACCTCCCGCAGCGTCGGTGCGGGGCCGTGGTGCACGTCCTGCACCTCGGGGTCGGGCAGGGTCAGCACGACGACGGCGGCCAGGACGACGGCGACGACGGCCACGACGTACGACCCGCGGACCCCCCACAGCGCACTTCCGGCTGCGCCGAGGAACGGGCCGAGGAAGGTGCCGATGCGGCCCACTCCCCCGAGCGTCGACAACGCCCGGGCCCGCAGGTGGTCCGGCGCCGCGGCGGTGAGGAAGGACTGCCGGGCCAGGCTCCAGATCGCCGCAGCCAGCCCCATCACCAGGATGCAGAGGGCCAGGACGGCTTCGGTCGGGGCGAGCATCGCGCCGGCCAGGGCGAGTGCGGACAGGACGGCAGAGACGACCATGGCCACCCGTTCGCCGACGCGCATCACCATGGCGCCGGCGGGCAGCGCCCCGGCGACCTGCCCCAACCCCAGCAGCGCCACCAGCAGGGCCGAGACCGCGACCGTGGCTCCGAGATCGCGGGCGGTCAGGGGCAGGACGGGCAGGACCGCGCCCTGGCTGGTGCTGAACAGACCGGCCGGGGCGTAGACCGCGAGCAGGGATCGCCACCCGAGGAATGCGGGACGGGGTTCGGGTGACGACATCCGGCAACGATCCCAGACGGTTTCTCAGGCCAGCACGCGGGCGCGGACGGCGATCCCGGCGGAGCGGGCCAGCAGCATCGCGACGACGGAGAACACGATCGCGTCGGTGATGACGGCGGTGATGTCGCTCAGGGCGACACCGTGCGCGAACGACCAGCTGCCCAAGGAGTACCCGAACCAGTGCTGCGCGCCGTAGCTGAACGCGAACCGGGCGACGCAGGCGGCGATCCAGAACCCGAGGTAGCCCAGCCCGATCCGGGTGACGAGGCCGGCCGCGTAGTACAGCGCGATCGGGGTGCCGATCAGCAGGGGTCGCAACAACCGGCCCCAGCCGACGGCACGGGTCCCGCAGTCGGTGACCAGCGTGGTGACGATCATGACGACGTTGATGAGCAGGGCGGTGGTCAGCGACATGCCTGAACCCTCCCGTCGCCGGGGGCGCCTCGTCCTCGGCCCGGAAACCGATCCCGGGTGGACCGCCGGTCGAGACGTCTCCACCCTCAGCGGTGCGCGCGACTGGGGATCTGGGTGGCGAGTTTCCCACCCGAGACGTCGTGCAGCGTTCCCGTGATGTAGCCGGCGGCGTCGCTGGCCAGGAAGATCAGCAGGTCGGCGACGTCGTCGGCGCTCTCCCAGCGACGCAGGGACAACGTGTCCAGGAGCTGGTCGGCCTTCTCGGCCGGGAGTTCGGCGAAACCGTTCATCGCGGTCGGGACCATGCCGGGGGCGTAGGCGTTGACAGTGATCTCGTACGGTCCGAGTTCGGAGGCCAGCACGCGGGTGAACTGCACGACAGCAGCTTTCGAGGCCGCGTACGCGGCGCTGCCGACGCTGGGGATGATCGCGGCGAAGGAGGCCGCGTTGATGATCCGGCCGGTGCGGCGGGGTTTCATGACCTCGGCGACGGCCTGGCTGACCAGGAACACCCCACCGACGTTGACCTCGAGGCAACGGCGGAAACCGTCCCAGCTCAGGTCCGAGACGAGTCCGTCGACGTTGATCCCTGCGTTGTTGACCAGGACGTCGATGGTCCCGCAGCGTTGGACGACCTCGGCGACGGCGCCGTTGACCGACGCAGGATCCGTCACGTCGCAGGCGATCTCGATCACGTCGGGTTCGGCGGGGGCCTCGAACGCGCGGTCCAGGGCCACGACGGCGCACCCCTCGGCGACGAAGCGGCGCGCCAACGTGCGGCCGATCCCCCGGCCGGCACCGGTGACGACGACGACCTTCCCGCTCAGGTCCAGGTGCACGACAAACCCTCCTCATTGAGCATACTATTGAGAAGAGAACCTACGACGACGGAGGGGAATCGTGCAACGCGTTCTGTGGATCACCGGGGCCGGGTCAGGGATGGGGCAGGCGGTCGCCCGGTCCGCGGCGCTGGCGGGCTGGACCGTGGTACTCAGTGGCCGTCGACCGGAGTCGTTGCAGGAGAGCGCGTCCCAGGTGCGCTCGGCGGGCGGGACGGCCCTGGAACTTCCGCTCGACGTCCGCGACGGCGACGCCGTCCGCGCCGCCCGGAGCCGGATCCTCGCCGAGTTCGGCCGGATCGACGGCCTCGTGCTGGCCGCCGGGCTGAACACCCCTCAGCGCGCCTGGGGCGACCAGGACATCACCGAATTCCACGACATCGTGGCCGTGAACCTCGGCGCGGTCGTCACCGTCGTCGACGCGACCCTGCCCGACCTGCGGGAGAACGCCGGCGTGGTCGTGGTGATCTCGTCGTACGCGGGGTGGTCGTTCCACCCGATGGCCGGGGTCGCCTACTCGGCCAGCAAGACCGCCCTCGGCTCGGTGGTCCGCACGCTGAACTCGGCCGAGGCCGGGAACGGCGTCCGCGCGACGCACCTGTGCCCCGGTGACGTGGCCACCGACTTCCTGGACAGGCGGCCGAACGTCCCCGACGCCGCCGCGCGGGCCAAGATGCTCCAGCCCGACGACATCGCCCGGACCGTGCAGTTCGTGCTCGACTCCCCCGCCCACGTCCGGATCGACGAACTGGTCGTCTCGCCCGTCGTGCAGAAGTGAGCAGTCCGGCCTTCCACCGGGCCCTGCACGAGATCGGCGCACGGATCGTCGACGGGAGCCTGCCCGCCGGGTCGCGGACGTCGGTGGAGACCCTGGTCGACGAGACGGTCGCCTCACGCAGCATCGTGCGGGAGGCGACCCGTGTGCTCGCCGCGCTGGGGCTGCTGACGGCCGGTCCCCGCGTGGGACTGGTCGTGCAACCCCGCGGGTCGTGGAACCTGCTGGACCCGCTGGTCATCGACTGGCGACTGGCCGGGCCGGACCGGGCCGACCAGCTGACCGAACTGCTGGAACTGCGCGCCGCGGTGGAACCCGCTGCGGCGCAGCAGGCCGCGGCACGTCACCCGGATCCGGGGCGCCTCCTGGAACTCGCCGACCTGATCGCCGGCGCGACCCGGACGAGTTTCGCCGACCTCGACCGGGAGCTGCACGCCCTGGTGCTGCGGGCCAGCGGCAACGCGATGTTCGTCCGGCTCGGGGCCGTGGTCGACCGCGCCGTGCACGAACGCGCGACCATCGACCCCGACCCCGTGGACCTCGAACTGCACGCCACGCTGGCCCAGGCCGTCGCACACGGCGACCCCCGGGCCGCGCGGGACGCGATGCACGAGATCGTGGTGCGCACCTCGGCTCGTGAATCAGGGCAGTGAGTCGACGACCTCCACCAACGGCGCGTACAACCGCATCGCCTCCAACGCGCGCTCGTGGTCGACGTCGGACGCCCCCGCGCACGCGTCCGCCACGACGGTGACGGGCACCCCGTCGTCGGCCGCGGCCAGCACGGTCGACAGCACGCAGCAGTCGGTCGAGACCCCACCCACGACGATCGGGGCGTCCCCCACGAGCCCGGCCAGCTCGTGGCCCCACTTGCCGAACGTGGTCCGGGTGACGACCGGGAAGTCCTTGCCGCTGAACGGGTCGGTCAGGTCGTAGAGCGGGTCGTCGGCCGGCACGAGCGCGAACGGGAACTGCTCGTAGTACGGCTTCCACGCGCCCTGCGGATCGGTCGGCGCGACGAACCGGGTGAGGACGACCCGCGGCGCGAACCGCTCGATGAGCTCCGCGCAGACCGCGGCCGCCTCGTCGTACCGCGGCGCGGCCCACGGGCTGTCCTCCGCCCCGAAGATGCGCTGCAGGTCGACGAGGACGAGCCACGGGTCCATGGTCGGGACGTTAGCTCAGAACTGGTTCTCCCCGCCGTCGACGTGGAGGTTCGCGCCGAGCACGAAACTGCTCTCCGCCGAGGCGAGGAACGCCACGGCGGCGGCGACCTCCTCGGCCTGCCCCGCCCGACCGAGCGGGACCTGGGTCGCGAACTGCTCCCCCACGGCCTCGGCCCGCTCCGCTCCGACCATCCCGAGGATCGCCGGGGTGTCGATCGTCCCGGGCGAGACCGCGTTGACGCGGACGCCGCGCCCCTTGAGCTCGTTCGCCCAGGTCCGGACGAAGGAGCGCAGGGCCGCCTTGGACGCGGCGTAGGCGCCGAACGCGGCGACCCCGTCGTCGGCCCGGACCGAGGAGTTCACGATCACCGCCGAACCCTCCTTGAGCAGCGGCAGCGCCTTGTGCACGGACCAGACCGTCCCCCGGACGTTGGCGCCGAAGATGGCGTCGAGGTGCTCCGGCGTCGTCTCCTCCAGTGTCGCGAAACCACCCGCACCCGCGTTGGCGAAGAGGACGTCGAGCCCCTGGCCGCGCCGGCCGGTGACGAAGACGTGCGCCCCCTCCGCGGCGAGTCGAGTCGCCGCGGCGAGCCCGATCCCGCTGCTCCCGCCGGTGACCACCGCGACCTTGCCGTCGAGCGTTCCCACTGTGAACCCCCTTCACTTCTGTACCGCACGGTGCGGAACACGAGGAACGAGGCAGGGGTGAGCACGCTGGCCGACCGGTTCCGCCGCGCCCTCGACGAGCAGGACCTGCCCACCACGGCCGACCCGGCCGTCCTCGCCCGGTTCCTCATGACCATCGCCAACGGCATCGCCGTCCAGGCCGCCGGAGGCGCAGCGGCCGAGGAGCTGCAGCAGGTCGCCGACGGCGCGATGCGAGCCTGGCCGCTGGCCTGAACTCCGCACACCACGGGCTGTGCGGCACAGTTATCGGGTGAGCACTCGGCAACTGATCTCCAGCGGCGGCACCTGGGAACCGGTCGTGGGTTACTCCCGCGCGGTACGGGTGGGCGACCACGTCAGCGTCGCCGGGACCACCGCCGCGACCCCCGACGGCCCCGAGGGCGGCGACGACATCGGCGCCCAGACCCGCGCCTGCCTGGTCCGGATCCGCGCCGCCCTCTTCGAGGCGGGCGCCACGCTCGAGGACGTCATCCGCACCCGGATGTTCGTCACCGACATCTCCCGCTGGCAGGAGGTGGGACGGGTGCACGGCGAGTTCCTCGGCCACGTGCGGCCGGCCTCGACCATGGTCGAGGTCAACGCCCTCATCGAACCCGGACTGCTCGTCGAGATCGAGGCCGACGCGATCATCGTCCGTTGAGCACGGGTCGCAGGTTCACGGCCTCCACCCAGGCCTCGACGAGGACCGGATCGTCCCCCGGGGCTGCGGGCACGACGTAGACGACCCGGCCTCGCCAACCGCGTGGTCCGCGCACCCAGGCCACCACGATCCCCGGCCAGGGGTCGCCGCCGTCGGGCGCCCGGACCCAGCAGTGCCGGGCCGCAGGACGCTCGACACGAGCCTCGCCGGCGCCCTCCCCGATCAGCTGGTACAGCGGACGCTGCCCGTTCCTGCGCAACGCCCCACCCGCCATCTCCCGAGCATGACACGTTGTCGAACACCAGTTCGAATCGGTCGTCGGAGCGCCGACGCGTTCGGTGTGATGTCTCCGAATGTCGGTGCCCGAGCTCGTGGTGGCCGGTGGACCGGACCTGGTGCGTGGCCACGGATGTGGAACCGATGAGCACCTCCGTCGGTCGCAGACGGCGTGCGTCGTGGCGGCGTCGGGGCGAGGTGCGCGTTGAGGTGTCTGTTCCATCAGACGACCTCGACCAGAAGGGGCGCGGCGGACACAGCCGTGGGACGTCTCCTGGCTCAGCCTGGTCCCTGGGGCTGCCCGGACGGCGATGATGTGCGGGATGACCGTGCGCCAGCGCGCCGCCGGATGACCGTGCGGTCCGGACGTGGTGAGCCTCTCGCGTGGACGAACGGATCACGGCCAGGCGATCGCGGACCGGCATGGTCACGCTGGGTAAGTGGGTCGGCGACACGCTGCACGTAGAACCTGATGAGCGAGCTCCTGGCGCCTGGCACTTGTACGTGATTGGTTCCGGCCATGGCTGGGATGTCTTCGCCGACGATGCGGGTCAACTCCGGGAGTGGCTCGATGACGTTGATGACCGCTTCCTCCTGGACGGGCGACTGACGGACGATCCCCCTGCCCGTGGCGACATGCTGCGAGGCGGGCAGGCAGGGTGCGGGCAGGGCGCACGTCTCAGGCGGCGCCGGCACCTCCGTCGACGGCCAGGATCGCTCCGGTAACCGTGGCGGCCCGGTCGCTGAGCAGCCAGGCCGCAGCTTCGGCGACCTCCCGCGGCTCGGCCATGCGGCCCAGCGGGATGCTTGCCTGGATGCTTTCCACGATGCCCGGGGTGGCCTGCTCCCACTCAGTGATCATCTCGGTAACGGTGCCGCCGGGGGTGATGGCGTTGACGCGGATGCCTTCCGGGCCCCAGGTGACGGCGGCGGTCTCGGTGAGACTGTTCAACGCCCGCTTCATGGCACCGTAGGCGGGCAGGGCGGGGTTGGCACGGCGACTGCCGATGCTGGAGGTGTTCACGATGGCCCCGCCGCCGCTGCGGCGCATCAGGGCGGCCTGCGCGGTCATCGCGGTCCAGTGCGCGCGGGAGTTCACGGCGAACTGCTGGTCGATGTCGTCGTCGCTGGTGGTGTCCAGCGGGCCGGGTACCTGGATGCTCGCGCCGTTGTCAAAGGCGCCGTCGAGGCGCCCGTGCAGCTGTTCGGCGCGGTCAACGGCGGCGCGGATGCTCGCCCGGTCGGCGAGGTCGAGGGTGACGGCATCGGCGAGGCCGCCCTGGGCGCGGATGTCGGCTACGACGCCGTTCAGCGCGTCGGTGCTGCGGGCGGTGAGCACGACCGCGGCGCCCTCGGCGGCGAAGAGGTGGGCCGCGGCCGCCCCGATGCCCCGGCTGGCGCCGGTGATGAGGACGACGACCTTGCCGCTGAGCAGGCCGGCAGGCTCGTCACCCGCGCCGGCCGACCGAGGGCGGCCGTGCACAGACGGTCGATCGTGCCGCGTTCCAGCAGTTGAGGTTCCACCACCAACTACCTACTGCTGGACGCTCGACGCGGCAACCCCCGGAACGATCCGGGACGCCACCTCGGCGGGGGTCAGTCCGGTGGTGTCGACGATCTCGGCCACCCCGGGCATCCAGGTCCGCACGGCCTCGGCGTAGTCCGCGAGGTACCGCAGCCGGAACGGCGAGGGAATCTCGTGGTGGCCCGCGATCCGCGCCCGCAGGGTCGGCTCGTCGGCGTGCAGGACGACGTGCCGCACGGGGATCCCGTGCGCGGCGAACCCGGCCGCGATCTCCGCCCAGTACGCCTCGACGAGCACCGTCATGGGCATCACCAGAGTTCCTCCGGTGAACTCCCGCACCCGGCGGGCGGTCTCGACCACGAGGGGCCGCCACGGGTCCCAGTGCTGGAAGTTGTCGGTCTCGGGAAGGCCGGGCGAGATGTCCATCAACGTCTCCCCGACCTTCTCGGCGTCGAGCACGCGTGACCCCGGCAGACGTGCCTGCACGAGGGACGCCGTGGTCGTCTTGCCCACGCCGTGGGTCCCGTTCACCCAGACGATCACCGCGTGGCCCGGAAACCGTCGACGGCCAGGGTCGCCAACCGCCGCGCCGCGGCAGGACGTTTCGCGGCGGGAACGGCCGCCAACCCCCGACCGGCCTGCAGGACGAGCACGAGATCGCCGACGACGAAGTCGGCGCGCAGTTCCCCCGCCTCCTGGGCCCGCCGAGCCAGCGCCCCGATCCGACGTAGCAGACCCTGCCGATGCCGGGTCAGGGCACCCACCCGCGGGTCGGCGGAGGTGAACGCCTCGGTGAAACCCTGGTTGCGGGAGTTGTGCACCAGGAGTTGTTCGACGATCAGCCGGAAACCCCGCCAGGCGTCCGGATCGGCGCAGGCCCGTTCGACGATCCCCTGGCAGTTCTCGACCTCACGGGCGAACACCGCCTCGAGGAGATCGGGTTTGGTCGGGAACCGGCGGTAGAGCGTCGCCGGCCCCACCTCCGCGTGCCGGGCGACGTCGCGCATGGTGACGGTGATCCCGCGGTCGGCGAACAGTTCCCGCGCCGCCTCCAGCACGCGGTCGCGGTTCCCCTGCGCGTCCGCCCGCAGCAACCGAGGCATTCCCGGGCCCCTCTCCCTCACTTCGGCGATCCGGACGCCGGCGTCCGTTAACGTCCCCGATCGTACGCGACGAGAACCAGGAGATCCATGATGCGAGCAGTGGTGGTCCGCGAGTTCGGCAGTCCGCAGGGACTCGAACTGGTCGAGGTACCCGATCCCGAACCCGTTGCAGGACAAGTCATCATTGCCAACGAGGCGGCCGGGGTCGGTGGGGTCGACGCCGTCATCCGCCGGGGCGCGATCCGACGGCCCGACCTCCCCGAGGGCTTCGTCCTGGGCAGTGAGGTCGCCGGAACGGTGACCGCCGTCGGCGACGGGGTCGACCGGTCCTGGCTCGGCCGGCGCGTGTGGGGTTTCACCGGTCTGTCGGGCGGTTACGCGGAGCGGGCCGTCGTGGGGGTCGAACACCTCACCGAACTCCCCGCCGACCTCACACCGGTGCAGGCCGTCGCCCTGGGCGGCGCCGGCCCGGTAGCACACTTCGCCCTGGAGCACGCCCGTCTGCGCTCCGGGGAGACCGTCCTGGTCCGCGGGGCTGCCGGCAGCATCGGGCTCGCGACCGTCGAACTCGCACGGCGAGGCGGGGCAGCCGTCGCCGTCACGACGTCGTCCGCCGCCCGCGGAGAACGCCTCCGTGAGTTCGGTGCCACCCACGTGCTGGACCGCGCGGGGACCGGAGACGGACCGGAGCTGTTCGACGTCGTCATCGATGTCGCCGGCGGGCCGGACGTGCCGAGATTCATCGACCGGCTCGCCCCCAACGGACGGCTCGTCCTGGTGGGGGCGGTGGCGGGGTGGCCCTCACCCGAGATCGGGACGGCGTTGTTGACCTCCTTCCAGATGTCCCGTTCGCTCGCCA
>Ga0325400_1001365_pt1 | contig 20048 bp, 14 predicted proteins | sample PopdelMetagenome_2_FD_205662 | JGI IMG/M metagenome (GOLD analysis project Ga0325400, IMG submission 205662) | Populus deltoides microbial communities from Bellville, Georgia, United States - Xylem-PdKOR-R1 | ecosystem: Host-associated > Plants > Phyllosphere > Stem > Wood/Secondary xylem...
CTAATTTGATTTAACCACAAGCCTAATTAAAGATTTAATTAATTTTAATAATTAATTTGGGTGAAAATTAAAAGAATTAATTAAGTGAAAGGACTTAATTAGACTTTTAATAGATCAAATTAATTTTATTAAGGATTTAATTGGTGAAAAAATAAATTTAGAAGCCTAATTCCGGTTTAATTGAGAAAATTGAAATTTTAAAGGATTAAATTTATTTTTTACAATCTCATTCGGATGAAATCAAGGGCGAAATTGCAAGAAAATCAAAGTTTGAAGGTCAATCAAGGGCTAAAGTTTGGGCACGTGAATTTGGGGACCAATTTTGGTTGAAAATAAAAGTGATATTGAAGAAATTATAAGTTTAAAGGTCAATTGAGGATGAAATTAAAAATATCTGAGACCAAGGACGAAGTTGAAATCAACATGGCTAGGCTAAGTCCCATTTAGAAAAAGGCTTTTGGGCCGTCTATCCACCCAAAAAAATAAGGTTTGGATAGGCTTAGGTCCAACTTGTATACGTGGGCTTGCACCTTACCTTGGGCCCAGTAAGCCAAACCCATATGGCTGGGCTAAGCCCAACCAACCTTAAGGGCATGTTAAGGAAAATCCCTCTTTTTGGTCATTAAAGCATGTTTGCCAAACACGACCTCAAAGCATTTTTCATTTACCAAAGAAAGATTTGTCTTAAACTTTAGATAGACCAATAATTATGAACATAACCTAGAAAAACAATCAATCAACAATACAACTTACCATAGGTAGGGTGTACTGGGGTGATGCGTCTTCCCTTTGCACAACTAGTCCCTTTACCAGAATTTTTTTAGACCATTAGGTTTCTTAGTGACTATGATACTAGATGGTGACTCCTTCTTTATGATTAATCCCAAAACTTTTTCAATCCAAAAAGTTGATCCATCATTCAACATCATGCACGCCATGACAGGATGATGACTCCACAAGAGACACTCTGGTTGGACTAAGCTTTGTTAATTGTTTATTTGTTGTGCCTTATTTTATTGGTATGTGTAATTTAATTTTAGCATACATTTGTTTTACTAACTGTTCATTCATAAGTACATCGGATATGGATTAATACCTTCATGCATTTTAATTTTGAGAGAATAAACTCAATTCTAAGTTAGGAGGGGAGTAACAGTCAGCCTTGTGACTTTCATTCAAGTTCAGATTCATGAAAAACTTAACTATGAGCTTAGAGTTTACTCGATAATGACGATCACACTTTGCCCTAACCATTTCTTATAAACCCCCATATTGCCTTCAGGACCTACCCTTTATACAGTGGTCACTAGGAAAATTATAGACCCTTTTAAGACTAGGTAGTAAACCTACCCTTTATATAGTGGTTAGAACCTGCCCTCAGGATGTCGACTCTATAATAATTCATTTTGCATCAAGGCAGACCTGATAAAAAATCTCAAACTCTACAATAATTATCCAAGCTAAGACCATAACTTTCATGACCTTTTCTGAATATGGGCAAAAATCCAAGAAGATATAATTAGTTGAGGAGGACTGTCCAATGACCAAGGCAGGGGAATTACCGTACATGACTAAAGTACATTGCTCTATGAATAAAATGGAGAAAGCTATGAGAGTTTTGAGGTATGTGAAAAAGACTTTTTTTAAGATAAGGTATGCGAGAATTGCTTATATAATGAGGCTTCTATAATAGATTTCTACAGTCAAGGCCATGTTGTATTTTTGGGACTTTGGGTTGTAGATGCTTCACGTTTGGGGATATCGACCTGACCCCCACTATCAAGGAATATGCTCAAATCTTAAATTTCTCCAACGAACCTCGTAAGGTATACTTCAGACAAAGAATTGGAAACATGATTACCGAAGTCACCAAATTGCTGCACTTAGATAAAGTTAACCAATATAAGATGACTAATAGGGGGTTTAAGTGAAAGCTCATTGAAACTAAGCTTAAGGTGAATAAAGATGAGGGAAATTAAGGAGAAGAAAGATACCAAGTAGTCGCTTTTCCATCTTTGGTTTGGTCCTATTTCATATAGAAATTATTGGGATCATCAATGTTGAACTCGTCAATGCCTTTGTTGAATATAAACAAACAAGGAATAACCCTACTATAATTGTCTTGGCTGAAACTTTCATGTCTCTAAACCACTAAGCTACATGGAAAGGGAGTGATATAATGTTGCATTCCCTTGTTGTTCATATGGATAGTGAGTCATTTAGAAACACGAAGAGAAGTTTTTAATAATTTTTAGTTGTTCAACATGAGGCCTTTTAAATTGATTATGAGTGAGGATTATAATAACTTGGATGAAAAGGCATGGGTGGAAAAATACTGGGCTATCCCTCATACTAATTTTATATGGAAAGGCCCTAGGGTAGAGAATTTCTTTTTATATCATGAGTTGCAAAGATAAAGCATAGGTCCAACTGATTGGGTTATCTGGTTATATTAATTATTTACCCTCATTGGTTGTTAGGTAGTTTGGAGGGGTTTAACAAGTGCTGAGGACTTGGGATTTAACTAAGTATACTAAGTTATTTAAGAATTTTGATTCTTTGGTTGAATTAGATGCTATCAAACATGATTGGAAGCAGTGTCCTGATCTATAAAGATAAACATGAAGAATCCTTAGTTAGTCCTAGTATTCAATTTTGAGAAATAATGGGTTATCTGGGGTACTTGAAGGCTTGGGAATATAAAGCCTAATGGTTGTTAGAAAAGTTGGACCATCTGTCATCGAGAAACCTAAGAGAAAAAGGGTTAGCAATGAAAAAGAGCTACAAAATAGGTTGGATAATTTAAGAATAAAGTTAAGTTACAGTAAGAGTCAGGAGAAGTTCTTAGAAAACTAGCTATTAGAAGAAGAAAAGATGAAGGTCTTTTCGAACCAGCAATTGAGAGAAAATGATAAACAAATAGCCTCACTAATACAAGACTTGGAATGAGGGGAAATAATGATCAAGAGATGATTACTGAATGGTAGGGCATGACTAAGAAGTATGAAGAAATTACATAGGAAATCCAGGAGCAGTTGAAGGAAAGAATGGCCAAGTACGACAAACTGATGAACAAGCATGTGATGCTAGAAAAAGAACTAGTTGTTTCAAAAAAGGTCTCCAAAGGTAAAGAAAATATTGACAAAGAACTGATTTCTTCTTTTAAAAAGGAAAGAGACAGTATTAGAAAAAGGTTGAAAGTTGAGGAAAAAAAAGAACAGGTTGGCTAGTTTCAACATTGAGGAAGAAAGAAGCTTAAGGGCTTAGTATAAAACCCAAATTGATGATGAAAAAGAAGCTAGAAAGGTAGCTGATTAGACATGAGAGAGTACAAGGACAAAGTAAATACCCTAAGAGATTAAGTCTCCATAGTCTAGTCTAAGCTAGAAACCTGGGAGGAAGAATTGAATAAGCTGAAAGACCAGTATCAAGAAGCTGATGAAAAGTTGAGTGAGGTAAGATAGAAATTTAAATAATGGCAAGATCACATCAGCAAATTCAATCACAGATGAAAACAAAGATAATTGAGTTTGACATTGAATGAGAAGAACTTCAGAGCAGCTTGAAAAGACAGTTCAGGTGCTAGATAGGAACAATGAATCACTAGCTGTAAGAAACAATAAGCTACTTTAAGACAATATTGTGTTCCATTTCAATATTGAGAAGATAAACAAGTTGATTGATAAGGTGGCTCGAAGAGAAAATGAACTACAAGTGAAGGCCTATCTGATCCGCAATAGTGCTAGTAAATATGAGGAGTATTTGAATAAGGTTTTAGCTTTTATTAGAAAAGTAGCAAAAGGCGGATGACTTATAAAAATTAGTAGAGATGTATAGGCATAACTTTAAAAACCGACTCGGAGGTTAACCCAGTCAAGAGGCCGGGTCCCGGGTTTTATGGGTCAACCCGGGTCAACCCGCATAAATGCAAGGATATGTATGTGCGATCCCTTCAAATAAAACAAAATATCACACCTACAGACATTATACCTTTACCTTTGTTGCTATCAAATGCTCTCCTTCACTTGAAACTGGCCATCCCAAAAATTAATAGTAAAGAAAGAAAGAGAGACATAACAGATTTGACGCACTTATTGCAAATAGAGAGAGAGAAACAGAGAAAGATCAACCATGAGAACTAGCAATCACTTGATAGGGGTACTCAACTTCCTTGACTTTTTTGCTATCAATACCCATCCTAGGAGATGGTATATGGCTAAGCGGTAGAGCCAACAACACAGATTGTTTGAAATTCTTACAGTGGTCATTAATAGTAATTGGGATCTCAATCATGGTTGTTTCTTTAGCCGGTTTCACTGGCGTGTGCTATCAAAACACTTCCTTGATATGGGTTTAGCTATTTGCTATGTTCTTCATCATCACCACATTTTTAGGGTTCATCATCTTTGCCTGTGTTGTCACTGATACAGGGTCGGGCAGCCCAATCTTGAATCGTGAGTTTTGTGACTATTATCTGCAGGACAAGGTTTGTGGTAAGATGGGGAGAAGTATTAATGGCGTCCCTGAGACTGCAGACATGCCCGACCACAACTTCCCTCACCCTTCTTTGTCACCCCCCTAACCTTTTGGCAAAAACTAAAGAGCCCCTCCTTCTTCTTCCCCGATCTACGCAAAAACCACATTTGAAAAAGAAAAAAAAAGACACCAAGTCGTGTCCAGGTTTACCCGGGTCGCCCCGCCGGGTCGACCGGGTTTTGCCGGGTTGTTGCACCGGCTGGTCTTTTAACAAACCCGGACCGGTCCAGCCACCGGGTCGACCCGCCAGGCCAGTTCGGGTTTAAAAACTATGTGTATAGGAGTCTTATCCTTGTATGTAAAAACTCTTTCTAAGAATTATTTGTTTTTGTTGAATGAAAAGGGCTTAGACTTATTTTTTTGTCATGTTTTTTTAATGTGTATGAAACTCAACTAAGACAAGGACTTGGAGAGATCTCCTTGGATTTGTTAGACTACGAATTCTGCATGTATTTAACAAGGAAGTCATAGATTAGCTCTTTGAACATGTTATCTATATTTGATGTACATGTACATACACTTACATCCATATCCGCACGTGTATTCATGCTTTAGGGTTTTCATGTGTGCATATTTATGTTGAAATATAGGTCCCTGTAAAGTCTAAATCCGCAGAATCCACAACACTAAACTTTGACAAAGAAACATGGAAGACAAGAAACATGCCCATAATGATGCTCACTTCCAAAAGGAGTTGGACTCTTTGGAGATTAATATGGCCTCCATTACTAGCTTGCTCAATCAAATGCTTAAAAAAAATCTCAGATGAAGGCCCTCCCAATTAGCCCGTGACTTTTTTTAGAGTCGGACAATAAATTAGCCTGAAGAAAAAATGGGTGGCCAAAGTCAGGAACCCAACTATAAGACAACATTTGTGCAGTTAACTATACTTGCACCTGCCTCAACTGCTATGGGTGGATTCACCAATAAAGCCCATATGACAAAATCCTTTAAGCATGCTGATTATGATTAGATAACAACATTGGAAGCAAGAGTAAGAGCTATCAAAGGAGTGGACATGTATAATCTTGTACAAGCCATAAAGATTTGTTTTAAGATAATTTGAGTGGGGCAACACTAAGCTGGTACATGAGACTAGACAACACAAAGATTTGGGGATGGAAAGACCTCGTAAATGCTTTCATCAAGTAGTATAAGTACAATATGGACATTACCCCTAATAAATCAAGTATGTCTATTCTAGAAAAAAAAAAAAGACAATGAAACCATGTGAGAGTACACTCAATGATTGAGGGATCTGACTGGACAAGTATATGCTCCATTTTTAGATAAAGAAATAGTCACCTTATTTGCAAATATGCTCAATGCGTCATACTGTGAGCATATGATGGATAGTTCAACATAATAATAAACTAACACTATAGTAGTTCAACATGGCAATACACTAACACTGTAGCCATGGCTGAACGTATAGAGTAAAGGATAAGGATTGGTAGAATCCCCTTACCTACTGAGAAAAGGGGCTTTGGAGGGAAGAAGAAGGATGTTCATCATATCGAGGCAAGCTATAAAGGCAAGAAAAATAGTTTCCAAAATTATAGCACTCAAACCTTTACATTCCAAATAGCCAACATCAACTTAAACTTGCCTTCTCCCGTTAAAAAGCCTGAAACCTAAAATAATCAAGCTACAAACCAACCCAAAAGAAACTGTCAAATAACCCAAGAACAACTACCCCCGTTATCTTTACCCTTGAGTGAGATGTATAAAAACTACTAAGTATTGGACTGGTAGCTCCAGTACCACTCGAACCACTATAACCACCTTATCCTAACTGGTACAAGCCAGAACTCACCTATTAGTATCATGCTAGCATCGCAGGACATAACATTAACACCTGCAATGCCTTCAAAAAACAAGCTTATGAAGTTAATCAAAACCAAATGGTAAACATTTGAGAAGACTTCAAATATATATCATTTACCTAATCATGTTACAAGCAGCAGAATTGTAAATACATTAGAGATTGAAAGTCCGAGGAGCTTAAAGGTGTCTCTAGATGGGATTTATAAAAATTGGTAGTAACTGGATACGAAAAGGGTAATTGTGAAGACGGGTTCACAAGTAGGGATTTCAGTAAGTATCATAAAAAAAATGCCATATAATTAACCAATATGAACAATTCCACAATGAGGTGATATAAATGCTGACTTGAGGAACTCTTAGAATTAAGAGGGCAACAAGTAGAGAGGTGCCCGTAATAGATGAACCTAGCTAGAACAAGAAAGTTTGTCAAGTATAGTTTACCGTTGATGGGTTGCCTAAATTGATTTTGTACAGACCTACGGTGGCATGTAATGGAAAATACAATGCCTTTTCATAACATATAACTACAGGTATTCCTTCCAAAACACATAACCAACACCATTTTTTCAACCACATGGGGAAGCTCTATAAAAGGTGTTAAATGGGGCATATGTGTGTCAATAAATCAACTAGGAGACTATGGAGCACCTAGTAGGCAAAATCCATGCCTCAAGTTTTCTATATTTTACTGAAGGTGAGCTAGACCTCACTGGTACTGGATATAATAAACCATTGTACATTACCGTATGATGCAAAGATGTATTGATAAGCAAGGTGTTGATCGACAATGGCTCAACATTGAATATGTTTCCAAGACATATACTGAGGGATATGATTGTTGATGAAGTGCATATAAGGCCAAATACCATAATGGCGAAGGTGTATGATGGCTTGCGAAGACATATAACCAGACTTTGGAAGTGGAGCTATATATGGGGCCGCAAGTATTCTTAGTGAAACTACAAGTGATGGATATCCATCATTCCTATAGTATATTATTAGGAAGATCTTGGATCCACGTGGCAGGAGTGGTAGCTTTCTCATTACATCAGTGCTTGAAATACATTATGAATGGGATGCTAGTAACTGTCAAGGATGAAGAAACAATTTCTATTATAAAGAATATAGTTGTACCATTCATCAAGAATTATAGGGATGAGAATATTCATGCTTTTAAAATCATAAATGTTGAGTGACTTTCTGAGAATACAGTGCTAATAGGGCCAAATATTTCAAAAACAACAAGAATGATAGTTAATTGCTTCTTTAAACATGGATTCCTTTCTAATTTGATCCTGACACCAGAATGTTAGAACAAGTTAATTTAATGAAACTAAAATGTGTTAACTAAAGATTTGAGGTGAGATATAATCCCAATAAGGATGAATGTAGACGAGTTACCAGGATCAAGAAGGAAGTAAGAATGGCAAAAATTGAAGAAATAGAGTTAGAAAAGGAAAAAATGATAATCCCACCACTTCAGATGACCTTTCCAAAACTTGCTCAAGTGATTAGATATGATGATGGAGTGTTAAAGATAATAGACCTTTACATAAACATCATAAAATATGAGAGCAATAATGAGGAAAAGGGCGAATATAGGGATGAGATGTTGTCATAGCTGTCTGTTCACACCATTGATGAAATTCTTGCAAAAGCCTTTGTGAAGAAGTTGACCAATGGGGGGAGTGTACCAGAATTGGAGCCTGTTTTTGTTATGTTCAAAAAGTAATTTTTCTTGTTTGACCATGCTTGCTAGGATATCTTGTCTTGTTGTGTTTTTTTTTTTAATCTTTTCCTGGTCTTGTTGACAATTTTGCTCATGATGCCACAAGATTTTGTTTTATCAATGAACTTGTTTTAATGAGATAATGCATTTCTTGTGTTTAAAATATGTCTTGTTTGCTTTTGTTTTTCCATGCAAATACACACTTACATAAGCACACCTTATATTTTCAGGAATTCTGAAATTAAATCTTCAACCAATCCACAAACATATTGCACTATGAATAATTGATCAAACTCTGATAACATAATTGCAATGGATGATAGAGAATGGGAAAAAATGACCTAAAAAAGTTTAGCAGGTTGGTTGACATGATAAAAAAAATTGATGTCTTATCCTAAATGTAGGAGTGTCGAAATAATAAATAACCTGGTAAGACCGGGGTCGAACCACAGGAAGGTGAACTATATAAAATTATAAACAACAAATGAAAAGGAGTTGAAAAGAACTTTTGAGATGTGATATTGATGTGAGTACTAATCAAAGATAAAAGCAATTGTCAAGGTTAAAGGATCCACTAATAGTATTAGAAATAAGTATAGGATAAACTCTTTTTATTAATCAACTAGAAACCACACACAAAGGAGGTTCCAATCGGATGATTTATCCTTAATAGTTCATTATAAATTTTTAACATGATCATATTAATTATCTTATTTTAGTAACACCATACTTTTAAATATTGTTAGGAATTCATGATGTTAACTTATGTTAACAACAAATCAAGTTCCTTTCATAGCACGAGTGTCAGTTATACCATACAGTAGGCTATGAAAGTGTCAAGTATTTGTTGTACCAAGGGTTGTACAACACAAATCTAGATTAATCATTTAATAAGAAAGGTATTAAGAATTAGTAAGATAAAAAGATAAGACATGTTAATAAGAATTTTTTTTGGATATAAACATTGAAGTCCATGTTGAGTTTATATTATACCTATTCTAACACCATTAGTGAAACCTTTTCACCTTGACATAATAATCTTAGCTAAACATTGTGAAGAAGAGAAACATAAATAAACTAGATAAGAACATAGTTATGATAAAAAGCATAAACAAGATATTAATGAAAGCAAAACTTAAACATTACAAAAATACAAAGAAAGAAAGCAAGAATATGATCTAAAAATCAAGATATCTAAATGTATGGCAAATGCCTCCTTTTATAGGCTAAAATTCAGAACTATTGATTTGATGACTAATTATTGAGTGGGTGACCACCTCTTGACTTGGTGACAACCATTATCTTCTTGTCTGAACAAAACAACATTGCTAACATCATAATTTGAACAAGTAGTCTCCATGAAATTTCTAGGTATTTGTCTCAGCTTTCCAGCAAAACAAGAATGAGCTCATTTAGACTTCTAGAACTCGAAATATGGGCTGAACACTAAACAGTATCTGGGCTGCAGGACAGATTCCAACTTCTCTTTTGTTGCTACAATTTGAACTTGGAAACGACAGTTTTGAATCTTGGACTCTTCATGAAAGTTTTAGGCCTATGTCTTAGATTTCCATCCATACCAAACCTAAATCCAAGTTCTATAGCTCCATTTAGGATCCAATAACTAAATGGTGTTCTAGTTTGAATTGAACCAACATCTTTTCTTTAATCTTAGCCCTCTCTTCGTCTTCTCAATTTCAATAGTCAAACAAATCAATCAATCCTTTGAATTGTGAAACATGTCTGCATTTGAAATGAGCATTTACCATAAATTAAAGATATCTTATATTATCATACTTGTTATTATAAAACATGTTTAAATTAGGGAATTTAATGATACTTTAGGTGCAATATGATGATATAAAACCTTGATAAAAATGAACTTTTAATTACCAATAATTGGTTGAAAAATCTAAGAAGTCCTTGAAACCCGTTAGTGAAGAATAAGAAGTAATAAATTTGGGTGCCAAACAAGATGGGAAAGAATTGAAGATTGATACCTTATTACGGTTAAGGAAAGGAATGGTCTGATCTCTCTATTGCAAGATTATACAGACGTCTTTGCCTAGACTTATATAGACATACCTGATTTGAATATTGATATTGTGGTACATTCCCTTGATAAAAAGAAGTAAACCAGTCAAATAAAAGACCAGACGAATATGTTTGGATATGTTATTCAAGGTAAAGGTGAAAATTCAGAAGCAATGGGATGCATGATTCTTGAACATAGTCTATTATCGTCAATGAGTGGCTAATGTAGTTATAGTTCACAAGAAAAATGGTGTTGATTACAGAGACCAAAACATAGCGAGCCCAAAATATTACTATCTTTTGCCCCACATAAACACCTTAGTTGATAATGCTGTAAAAAACACCACTTATTCATTCATTAAAGGGATTCTAAGGTACAATCATATTAGAATGATAGAGAAAGACAAAAAGAAAACTATTTTGTCATACCTTGTGGAATCTTCTGCTACGAGGTAATCTATTTGGATTGAAGAATGTCGGTGCAATGTATTAAAAAGTCATGTACACCTTATTTCATAATATGATGCATCAAGAAGTGAAATTCTATATAGACGATATACTTGTCAAATCAAAGAAATAAGAATATCATGTGCAGGTATTGAGGAAGTTGTTTGAAAGGTTACAAAAGTTTCAATTAAGACTAAATCCTGTAAAGTATTCGTTCGAGGTAAAAATAGGAAAAATGTTGGGTTTTGCAGTGAGTAGTCAAGGAATAGAAATTGATCTAAACAAAGTAAAGGCAATCCAGCTTACTGTGGATTGTCGATGCCTAAAAAGGAGAAATAAGCAAAAAGTTTTCTTGGGCGTTTGAATTACATATCCCAACTTACTATGAATTGCGAGCCAATATTCTAATTACTTAGAAAGAAAAATCCAGGGGTATGGGATAGTGATTGCCAAGAAGATTTTGACATGATCAAAAGGTATTTATAGAACCCACATTTGATAGTATCCTCTCTGCCAATAAGACCTCTGATTCTATAATTAACAATGATAAAAACAAGTATGAGATTCATGTTAGGCTAACATGATCAATATAGGTGGAAAGAACAAGCCATTTACTACCCGAACAAAAAGTGTAATAATTGTGAATCATTATATAGTGTGATAGAAAGGTTATATTGTGCAAAAGGCTTGGGCAGTACATGATGTATTACATGATTTGGTTGATATCAAAATTGGATTTGCTCACACACATATGTGAAAATCCTTATTTGTCAAGTTGGATAGCAAGATGGAAAATGTTATTGGAAAAATATGATATTGTCTTTATAACAAGGAAGACCGTAAAAAAAAAGTGTATTTGTGGATCATCTAATAGATAATATTGTGGAAGATTATAAGTTGCTAAATTTTGATCTTCCCAATGAGGATGTATTAATGGTTGAGGATGATAGTGGTACAAATGTCTAGTGGACAGTATCTTTTGATGGAGCAATGAAATATATCATGGAATGGGATTGGAGCAGTGATAGTTTCTCTAAAAAAGAAGTAGTATCTTATCTCAGTAAGTTTGTAGTTTGAATGAACCAATAACACAATCGAATATGAAGCTTGCATCATCAGTTTAAAAGTTGTTTTGGAGCTGAAAATTAGAAAATTTGATGTTTATAGAGATTCAATGCTAATTATCTGTCAGGTGAAGAGGAAAGGGTGATCTAAAAATGAGAAACTAAGGTCATACCAAGATTACCTCTTGAAATTGGCTAGGGAGTTCGATAAGATAAAATTTACTCGCATGAGTAGAGATAAAAATTATTTTACTGATATCTTAACCACCCTAGCTTTGATGACTCATATCAATATTGGGGGGGTAGGATTCAACCAATAAACATCAAAGTCAGAAATCTCCAAGCTCATTATTGTTCACTTGAAGAGTCACTAGATGAAAAACCGTGGTACAATAACATCAAAAGGTTTATCCAGCACCGAGAATATCCTTCAGGAGCTTCCAAGATGGATGAAAAGACTTTGAGAAGAATAACCATGAATTATTTCTTGGATTGTGAAATCCTATATAAGAGGTTGTCTGACGAGACTTTTCTTAAGTGTATGAATGAGAAAAAGGTTGAGCAAGCTTTATAAGAGGTTTGTGGGGAAATTTATGCCACTCATGCTAATGGGCATACAATGTCAAGACAAACACAACGATCTGGATACTTCTAGTTGACTATGAAAATGGACTGTGTTGACTATGTCAGGAAATATCACTAATGTTAAATATATAGGTATAAGATAAATACACCTCTGACACCCTTGTTTAATATGATCTTGCCTTATCCCTTTGATATGTGGGAATTGGATATTATAAGACCAAATATCTAAAGGCCAGCAATAGGCATAGATTCATCTTGGTAGCCATCGATTACTTTACTAAATGGGTAAAAGCCAACTCTTACACATATGTGACACATAAAGTGGTCAAGAGGTTCATCGAGAATGATCTGATTTGTCACTATGACTTACTAGTAAAAATTTATAAATGACAATGCTCAGAATTTCAATGGGAAGTTAATTGTTGAATTCTACACCAAGTGGAAGATTAGCACTTTAATTCTTCTCCTTACAGACCTAAGATGATTGGTGTTATTGAGGCAGTTAAAAAAAATCTCAAAAAGATCATCTAGAAAATGGTAATCACTTACAACTTTTGACTCAAGATGCTTTCGTACGCATTTCACACTTACCACACCATCATTAGAACTTTTATGGGTGCAACCCCTTACTCTTTAGTATATGGGATGAAGGTGTTTATTCCTTTAGTAATAGATATTCCATCATTAAAGGTTCTAATGAATGCAAGTCTGGAAGAATTAGAATGGGCGAAGCTGAAATTTGAGCAGTTGAATCCAATTAATGAGAAGAGACTAGCAACAATCTGTCACCAATAGTTATATCAAAGTAGAATGACTAAGGCATACAATAAGAAGGTCAGGTCAAGGCTATTCAAAGAAGGAGACATAGTATTTGTTGTTACATATTTTTTACCCAAAAATATCAACAAAAGAAAAATAGAAAAAAGAAAATCTAAAAATACAATAGAATACACATGAAGAAAACTTAGAAGATTTGTCAAGTTGGTGATGAATGACCAACAGACAAGCAAAAAATTCAAAGGGCCAAAATGTACAAGATTAACAAAATTGGCGACTCAATCTTCATTGACAAAAAACCCATTCGGTGAAAATGTTTTTATATGTGGTAAAGAAATACAATTGAGAACTTAAATAGGATTTTAAAAGGCTTAATCAATTTTATTGAGAACTTGATTGAAAGGGAAATCAGTTTTTTGGAGTTAATTTGGATTTTAGTTGGAAGAAATTGAAGTTTGGGGACTAAAATTGGACTTTGAAAAGCTTAATTAGTCAAATTAGGGGCTTAATTGTAAAAGATTTAAAGTTTGATAGCCAATTAGGGGTTTGTTTCAAGAAATTCAAAACCAATGACAAAATCGTAAAAGGTAGAGACTTCAAGGGCTGAAATTGACCAAATCAAGGGCTAAATTGAAAAAAATTAAAAGTTTAATGGTCAATTGAGGGTCTAAATGCACAAATTTGAAAAAGAAGGACCAAGACAAAAATGACTGTAAACTTTAGGCTAATGATTGAGTTTGGCAGGGGTGAAATTGTATAAAATTAAGAGTTTGAGAGGCAATTAAGTGTACAATTAAAAGCAATTAAAGAACAATGACTAAAATAAAATCTATCAAATTTCAAATTAAAAACCCTAATTTCTAAGGATTTAACCTAGACGACGCGTTGTTCAACCTCTGTTCATCTTTTTCTTTGGCAGTTCATGATGATCAGGTTGGCAAAGAGCTCATTCTGAAGTTCTAAACCATCAAATAACATGCAAGTTTTTTACAAATAGAAGAGAAGCATCCCCTCTACAACACTATTTTAATAAAATTGAACGTTTACATCCCAATTCTTCCATAAAAGTCCCCAACTTCTTATCTCTAATTAGCCATCACTTAATTTTTAGATTCTGGGTGAGTGAGCTTCTTTAACCGAGTGAATGTGGAGCTACAAACCTCCAAATTGAACAAAGTTGGATCCAAACAAAATATGTGCACTCCCCTCTACCAACTTCAAATGGTCTTCAATGATGATGATGTTAGAATTGCTTTGATGAAGCCTTGAAAGTAGACAACCTAATCAACCTTGACTGAGATACCCGTTTACATAAAACCACCCAACTTTTTCATGTGTTCACACTTCAAAATTCCTAAAGGATTCTTATCAAAGGCTAATAACACTTCTCTCAAAAGCAAAGAGCTGAACCACTTCGTCTTAGCCTCCAAGTTTGATTAGAACCACCTAAATCCAAAATCATCTATCCTGTGATAAAACCAACCAAGTTTTGGTTTGTTATAACCCTAACAAACTCATCTAGAAGCTCTAAATTAGCCTATAAAAGGAGAGATAATCTAACAAAAAAGAAGGGACGAAAAGAGAAGAAAGGGAAGAAATGTGGTTAAGGTCTAAGGGATTCAATATTGAGTTCAAGAGCTAAAAAGGTTTAAAGGTTTGGCCTTGATGGGTTCAAAGAGAAGAAGAAAAAAAAACAGTAGCAAAAATTTACTCCCATTGAAGATTTCAAGCTTAGAAGGTATACTATTGCAAACTTTGAAAGTGGAATCCATGAGGCCTTCTAAATTCAAAACCCTTTGTTTACCGTATAATGCAATATTTTTTTTTAATATATTGGTTTGAAGATTGGTTTCATGGCTTGTTAAGCTTGCATTTAGTTTGATTAAAATCTGCCAAATATGGCAACAAGGTATTTAACATTTTTCTGGTTTGTTAATGCATTGTTCTAGGCTCTTAAGTTTTGTTTTAGTCCTATAGAGTGCTAAAGTGTCAGTTTTGAACCTCATATTGGTTAAACATGCTGGACGATTTAATTTGGCAGTTTTGGAAAATGGAACTTAATGCATGTTTATGATGATTTGATGTTTTTGTTAGTTTCTTTTGATTCAACTATGGTTAGTATTGATAATATGATTTTTGAGGACCAAAATTAGTAGGTTTAGAGGCCTAAGAGTCCATTTTCTGTGTTTGACAACTTGTTCTACAATTTTAGGTTTTTGCTGGGCAATGTTCTTCGTGTTCTTGGGAAGAGCATTGCCTTAACCCCATGATTTGGACTAGTTTTAGTCCATTTCTTTGTAGTAAACCATCCGAGCAACTTAATTAGTCAATAATCTAGGATTTATTTGCATCATTAACAAGTTTTTAGGGATTTTAATCTTAGAATTTTGGTTTTAAACCAAAACCCATTTTGATCAAATCCTGTTTTTTTTACTGATAATCAATGGGTTTTTTATGCTTGATTCTTGATATATAAAAACTATGCCTTTGTTTGTTTGAAATCTGGTCTAGGTTGGGTTTTACGTTGTTGGGTTCGGGTTTAAATGTTCTTCATTTTCTTTGTATTTGATCCGTTTTGTCTGAGAAATTTTGAGTTTTTATGTTTTTTTATGTGTAATCTATTTTTGGCTTTTGTCTTTGTTTTTGGGTCAATATGGTCGGGTCAAAATCAAGTCAGATATTTAAGGCTTTGTTTGGTTTGTTACTTTTTTTCATAAAATGATTTTTGGCCAAAAGAGGTGTTTTTTTTTTTCGAAATTTACAACAAGTTTGTAAAATTCATTAAGAATTTGATCAATATTTCAAGAATCATAAAAATTTTATTTCATATAAATTAATGGTCAACACCCTGATAAAAATGTTGGACCTATAAGTAGATTAATATTTAAATACTAGGAGTTAATTAGAAAATTTTCAGAATTATTTTTAGATATTCACCAATTTTACAACAAGTTGACTAGAAAATTTTCAGAATTATTTTTAGATATTCACCAATTATACAACAAGTTGACTAGAAAATTTTCAGAATTATTTTTAGATATTCACCAATTTTTAGATATTCACCAAAAGAGGTGTTTTTTTTTTAGAATTTACAACAAGTTTGTAAAATTCATTAAGAATTTGATCAATATTTCAAGAATCATAAAAATTTTATTTCATAGAAATTAATGGTCAACACCTTGATAAAAATGTTGGACCTATAAGTAGATTGATATTTAAATACTAGTAGTTGACTAGAAACTTTTCAGAATTATTTTTAGATATTCACCAATTTTAATTGAAAGAATTTTTCACCACAATATATGAATTGTGGCAAACCCTTTCACATTCCAGAATAGGTGAACCTTGTCTGGGCACTTACATGGACCTTATCTATAAGAATTTATCTGGGTAAACGAGCTAATCATAAATTCAGAATATCAAATTTATTCATAAGAGTAAATCTTTATCCTGAACCATAGACTAACCATAAATTAAAAACAGATCAAAACCTTTAAACCATATGAAGATCACATAATATAGCTTACCTCAGGTAAGGTGCGCTGGGGGTGTTAATATCTTCTCTAGTCATAACTAGTCTCTTACCCTAGAATTTCTAATAAGAGCAGTACACTTGGGTCTCCTAGTGACCCTGAACCAAACAACCAGGTGATGACTTCTTGACCCTTGACACCATTTGCCCATGCGCGACAGTATTGAAGAAGATCTTGCCGATATCATGAGAAGATCAAAGCAAATAGGTGTCGAACTATGATAGACCATATGTGGTGAATAAAGCCTTTTTCGGAGGAGCCTTGATTTTAACCAAATGAATGGAGATGATTTACCTAAACCTATAAACCTTAATGTTGTAAAGAAGTACAATGCATAATGTACTTTGTCAATAAATCAATAAAGATCAAAGTTTGACTAGAAAGTCTTTTGTATATTTTTTTTTTATAAACTTTGAAGAAAAAAACTCTACATGCTCTTATAGGTTTAAAAAACCTTGTTTTTTGTGTTTTCATAAAAGATCAAAAAGGTTTTGGGAAATCAAGATTATTTGTAAAAATTAAGAGGTTAAATTGGTGCTTGTTTTTAACAAGTGAGTTTTGGAAATTCAAGTGATCTCTTAGTGAGGCACCAAATACTAAAACTTGAAAAAAATAAACCAAACACCACTCAAATAACTTTGAAGCTGAGTCTTAGATGGCTAAATAAAGATTCATAATTTTATAAAAACAATTTTGCATATCCTAAACACATGCATTTGAAATGAGGAAATGCTATATTTGATAATCATTTCACAATACTTAAAAAATATCATTTGTAAGTCCTCATTGATCCTAGTAAGTTTTCCTTGCAAGAAAAGCCCTAACTAGGACCACACTCTATACTAGGGACAAATAACAGGATTAGAAAAGCAATTTGACCAGAAGATTATACGAAATGATCAATGGAAAGTCCAAGGATGCCCGAGTAAAGCTAGGGGCACGAAGAGATTCAAGGATTCAAAAAGGTTGAGCATGTCGTACGAAAATAAAAATAATGAGTATGATGATGATGATGATGCTCAAAATCAAATAGTTTGAATCCAACACTAGGGGCATACATGCCAAGACTATTTTACAAAGTCAATCCTAAAGTCTAGGAGACCATCAACCAATATGAAGGCTTGGGAACAAAGGCTAGTGTTCCTTAGTTCTAAGATCCTTTTTACACCTCTTGAGCTTATAAATATCATTTCTTTTCATAGCCTAGAGCCAAAGCCCACATTACATGCTTGATAAAGTCCTTTATAATCAAAAGCAAGTAATCTATGTTGATAAGCAATGATTTCTCATGTGAAATGAGATCTTCAAAGATTATAGTTATGTTCTATTATTCATACAAGTAAAATGAATGCTTCAAAGTTTTTTTTTTCTTTGAAACTCTCAAGTTGAAGCTTAAGACCTTTGACTAACAAATCATAAAAAAAGGTCACCTCATATTTTTTCTAAGAGAAAAACCGTCACCAAAATCTAAAATTCATCCTTCATAAACCTTGTCCATAGGAGTTGCTTGAGTTTTTCAAAACAAATTTGTTTTAAACTTTCATTGAAATGGTTTTTGCTTTTGAAAATAGCTTTGAAATTCCAAAGATTTTTTTTGTGATGTCGATCTTTTATCTTCTTCATAACATCATCTTTGAGAAAACCTAAGCAAACAAAACTAGATAATATACTTAGAGGCATGATCAAACTAAGGGCAATTCAAGAAACCTAATAGGGCTAGCTACACAACTCCTTTTCTAAAATGAAAAAAAATGAGAAGTAATTTGTTTAAATCCTCCAATGTCTTTTGAGAACTCAAGTTATAACTGGGAAATCTATCACAAAACAAGTATAGTGAATAATGAGTGATAGTCATAACGCCCTAGCAGTGGTACTCATATAATTATAGTGATAAATATGGAGGTCTTGAAAGGTCACAATTAATGAAACAAAGGTCTCTAAATAATAGGGTATGCCAAAATCATCCGAGCTTGTCAAATAAGCATCTCTTTTTTAAAGGCTAAGTCCATAAGTTGTAGCTCGAGTATGCAAAAGTGAAGAGCCATGAAAACTTGCTATAAATATTAAAGTCTTGAAAGATAAAGTCCATAAAGAAATAGAACGTATGTTTCTCATGTAAAAATATAAGCATATTAACCTCAATGCATTATATTTTGACCTGTACAGGGACTCTAAAGAAATAATCCTCGACGGGTTTGAATTTTCCCAGCAAAAAAATGTCTATTAAAGATTTAATTCCTACTAATACAGGGGTAAAAAAAGCCTAATTTTCAAGATATAAGATCATAAGATACCTTAAAGGTTATGTGTAAGCAACCATGAAGCATATCATCTCGAGTGTGATTTTAAGCCACTTACTCTTTGACAACATCATTGAAATTATTTCTCCCGAGTGAGCCTTTGAGCCCTATCTCTTCTACATAGTGTTTTTTGCACTACTTTCTTCTGAATGCGCTTTTGAGCCCTTGTCATCCAGATAATGCATCTTTGAGCCTATCTCTTCCCTTCTAACTGTGCCTTTAAGCCCTCGCCTTCCAAATAACATGTCTTTTAGCCTTGTATCTTCTTCCTTTTTTTTTTTTTTTATCTAAAAGCGTCTTTAAGCCATTTCCTTTCCTTTTGAGTGTACCTTTAAGCCATATCTCTTTCCTTTTGAGTGCGTATTTGAGTCCTCACCTTTTAGATAGAAGCATTGTCTCTTCCCTTTTGAGTACGCCTTTGATCTCTTATCTTCTAGATAGCACGCCTTTGAGCCCTCGTCTTCCAAATAACATGCCTTTGAGCTCCATCTCTTCTTTCTCGAGTGTGCCTTTGAGCCCTCACATTCCAAATAACACGTCTTTGAGCCCTATCTCTTTTATATATGACACTAATTTTTTTTCTGAGTGTGCCTTTGAGCCCTCATTATCTAGATAGTGCACCGTTTAGCCCTATCTTTTTTAAATAGTGTGTTGGCACTATTTTCTTTTAAGTGTGCTTTTGAGTCCTCATTTCTGGAATTTTTGTTAGATCTACCATTCTCGAAAATCTTTGAATATCCTATCATTTTAAAAAGGACTAACGAATTCATGATTTGGTAAATCCACATCCCTTTATCTTTTCTTCTTTACAGGCTTACTATCCAAAGTCTCTTACGAGACTTTCTGTCGTAAGCATTGACAACTGTCATAACCCAATTTTGGGTTTCCAACAATTTCAAAAAAATAATAAATAAAATAAAATGAAAGATGAAAGATGACCAGTAGCTTGATTGGCAAAGATAGATGAAAGAGGGATTTAAGTGCAAAATTGGAGGCTCAATTGCACCGTTGAAGGACCCGAATGTGAAGAATAATGCAGGTTCAAGGTTAACTTCAATGGATATCAGATGAATCTGCATAAAAATTAAATTTGAGGACTTAATTAGATTTTTAATAGGCTAATTTAATTTAACCACAAGCCTAATCAAAGGTTTAATTAAGTTTAAGAATTCATTTGAGTCAAATTAAAAGAATTAATTAAGTGCAAGGACTTAAT
>Ga0325400_1001366_pt1 | contig 20021 bp, 13 predicted proteins | sample PopdelMetagenome_2_FD_205662 | JGI IMG/M metagenome (GOLD analysis project Ga0325400, IMG submission 205662) | Populus deltoides microbial communities from Bellville, Georgia, United States - Xylem-PdKOR-R1 | ecosystem: Host-associated > Plants > Phyllosphere > Stem > Wood/Secondary xylem...
ACAAGCAAAATACAGCTAGAAAAAAATAGCCAGAAATGGTGTTAATCTAAGCAGCCTAAACCATCTTCGATTGAAATTTAAGACCCGGCAACAATTAAATAATAATAAAAAACTCAGAAAATCACTTAGTGTACACTGAAAAGATAATTTTGCTTTTCTCAAAATAAACTAAATAACTAGCCATTTGGGTGATATGATATTTTCACTATTTATCATTTTCAATTATTAGAGTCATACAATCTTTTTATATTATTTAGTAAAATAACTATTTAAGGAAAAAAAAAACAAAGAACTTGCATCCAAGGGCTCTATGGAGATTTTTATTTTTTATGCACATTGAAATTTCTAAATTGTTATTAAGATTAAAAAAAAAAAACCTTGCAAGGGCTTTTTCATCTTTTACTCTTTAATTTTTATTTTTATTTTTTATATACTCAGGTAGAGTAAGGGGCACTCTGATTTTTTAGTAAATATAAAATAGTAATAAAAAAAGTGGTTGGCGCGTGTATACTAGTGAGTCGACGTTGTACACGCCTTTTGGGCAACTGGTGCAAAAGCTTTTAGTGGTCAAACACAGTCTTTTGGGATAGCATTGAAGCACGTTAACATCCTTTTCTTGATGGTACAATGTGTGTGCGGCAAAATGATTGTTGGGCTTCCATGAGCTTTTCTCTTTTCCTTCCACTTTTCTCTCTCTTATCCTTGCTAAAGTATGAAGGTGTCATATTATTTGTTTATTATATCTAATTTGATCCTCAATCTCTTAATTGCTATTTGTTTTATTTTCCTTTGATTGATTCTTTTTTTCAATTTCATCCCTATTATTTGGTTTAATTTGATTTTTATATCAAATTTAATCATTATTCTTTTAATATTTTAACCCTTTTTGTAATGATCTCATACTTACGATACAAATTAACATATTCAAAGTCATAGATAACGTAAAGTTAGAGAATATCTTGTGTGTGTGTATCTACTGAAATTTCAACAAAGTTTCCTTTAAATTTTAATATTCTCAAGTGTCGAAATCATTATTCACTTGTACAAATCCTAATTTTACATGAGATCCAACATTTGGGATCATTTCAATGTCCAATAAGATCAAAATAGACTATGTCCATTCTTTATTCTTTTGCTTATTACATTCGACATATTAATTTCTACGCAATCATCTTATAAAGTCGGCATAAATAAATTGTAAAAGATTAATAAATTAAGTTCCATACATTTCTTTTTAAGATATAAAAGAGTAAAATTATACAAAATACTACAATAATCCAGAGAATTTAAGTTAATACATGCATATTTAATAATAGATTTAATTACATCTCAAAAGACAACACCAGAATTACATTACATAATAAGTGTATAATATTCCTAAATTCAATATCAAGGTCTACCATTATGAGTAATAACAAAAGAAGTCTATTATTCAGCTCGAACTTGTGAGGATCTTATAGTCAAAGTAATTACAATATGAGAAATACTATTTAACAGTTTACATGTCTATTTAGAACAATAAATACCAAAATTACAAATGTCGCCAACCAGCATTTAAGAAATTTTATATCATTAATGATCAAATAGTATCTTAACTAACAATACCATTAATTCTTTTATATCACTCAAACCTATTATCCTAATCACACCATTCAGGTTATTTATCACTCTAATGACTATAATCCCCATAAGGTACATTAGTCATATCTTTATCAAATATCGATTTATCTTATTAGATGAGTGTACAAGCATTTTGGTTTAAGATTGAGAATTTCTTTATATCCAAAAACACATTAGAAAAGTTTGTATATTAATTTTTTTTACTTCAAGAAATTATTTAACCCACAGTGAAGCGCAAATCAAATACCTAATAGCCTCTAATGTTAGTGAATTTTGGATATAATGTAATATAATAAATCAAATATTAATTATTAATTAAAAAAACTAAAGCGCATGTTCAATTTACTATTGCATCTACTATAACAACATTCGTTATCTAATATTACTTTTTTTTTGTTATTTTTTTCCTTGAAATATTTTTTTTATCTGATCCTTTCATTTTTTTTTTATTTAGGATTAACTTTGATAGTTTGTTTCAATTAGCTCATTGTACATTTCTCAGTGGAAACAAAAAGTCATTTGCCTTAATCTTGGTCCTGCAAAAGATTATTCAAGTTTTTTTGTTTTCTAAGGCATTAAAACTCAAGGGATTGTAATTGGAAAATAAGGGAAAATAAAACTCTTTAGGGAAGGAAAAAAAGATAAGGAATTCACAAGGAGAAGAGAAAAAAAAAAGAAAAAAAAGAAAAAGAAAACTAGTTATCGATACCATGTCAAACAGAAACAGCCACCACACACCACTTCTAATGGAAGTCCTCGTTGAGATGCTTCTAGAGATACAAAGAAAGACCTCATTTAGAGGCTCAGAAGCAGTATGCACCACCACATTATGACTAGCATGTTCCCCACATGCCTGATAATTTTTGCCCATTTTATTTATTTTGGTCCTTGCTTCTTTAATAACCTTTCAATTGAGTCTAGAATTCATTTCGCTCGATCCCAAGCCTTTTTCTTTCAATGTAATCTCTAATTATCTAATGAATCTTCAATTTAAGCCCAAATTCCATCCAATCTAAACCCAATGAAAGTCCAGTGGAGAAGAGATTAATGAAAACGGAAATGGAAAGAAAAAACAATTGACTAATCAAGTTAGCGCATTGTAATCATGCCTATGACTCAGGTCATAAATTTGATGTTTAACCTGAGTTGAACAAAGGTAATCCAATATATTTCCGTTTTAATATTAAAAAAAAATATCATTTTAATTTTATTTAAAGTCAACTATATTTTCATCGATCTTCTAGGTTGTTTTTGGCCCTGCTAAATTCATTTGGTCATGTTATGACAACTCCCATATGATTGATTTGAAGCTCGAGCTATGCAAGTAATTAGGTAAGGAAATTTCAAGGTTAATCCAGACCTAAATTTAATGATAATTTTAAAGAATTCCTTATGGTTTGACCTTTTTTTTACAATAAAGAGAACAACATCGCTTAGAATCATTTTAGAAAAAAAAAAAAAAAAGGCTACGATAACATCGTTTTTAGGACTTGTTTTTAGTCTATGAGGTTTTGACTGGGTTAGCTTTGTACATTACAAGATTACACCAATTGTTTACAAATAAATGCTTAAAAGGATGTTGCTGACACTTCAAAACTGTAGCTATAACGGAACACAGGCAACGAAACTAGTTTAATATAAAAACCAAATGCAATGAAATGTAATAGAATGATGTCTTTTTTTGTTTTGTTTTGTTTTGTTTAATTGCAAAAAAAATTAGTAATGTCATGGAAATTTTGATAAAATTCCATTTTTAATTCTTGTAATTTTCTTAAAAATTATTTCAATCCTTATATTTTTATTTTCATTCACAAATAGATCCTTATTTGGATATTTTGGTCCTTGTGTTTATATAAATTATAATTTTGTTTTTATGATAATGTTTTGCAACAATTAACTACATAATTTTTTGTAATGCAATAAATCATTACAATTATAATCTTTTATTACATTATAATTTTAAATATTTTATAACCAAACACAAGAATCTAATGGACCATTACATTACGAGATCCATTACATCCAACTAGACATGCCCTCAATACATTTAGGCTCATGATCAAGTTTCTTGGCCATTGTGTCATGGCTAATTCATTTGGATTTCTATGCCGATCTAACGTAAGAGAATGTTCCCAAAAATTTCATCTGTAACTTGCCAATTCATGTCAGAAAATTCCCCCTTTTTTCTACGGAAAATAATGTTTTCAAGGTGTGTAGATATATTTTATATTTGTGACCCTCTTAGAAACAAAAGCCTCATATGTTTTTTTAATCGGTTAATAAAAGTACAACTTTTCTTTCTTTAGATTTTTTTCCTTTTCTCTCTACATCTGCTTTTTTTATTCTGAAAAAAAAAAAGGTTGGTTCAATTCTAGCTATCGGTTCTTCAATCTATTTCTGCTACATTGAATTTAATAACCAATCTTAAAGCTCTTTCTTTAGTCCTTTTTCTTTTTCTTTTTTGGAGATTTTTTTTTAGTTTCAATTACATTAATGCTACTGCTTTTGTTCTTTGTATTTTTATTGATGTATCTTTTTTTTTATTAACGTTGGTGTCCGGATCAGCTTGCGTGCACCTCGACTAATCCCACAGATCTTGAAGTTAACGATCATGTAAGCCTTCAGTAGTCATCATATTAGCAATCACAGGGCTCGAACCTGAGACCATATAAAAATTAAACCCCTTGTTCCCAAACTATTACAACTATATCACCTATTAGATGATTTTTATTGATGCATCTTGATATGATTGCAAAACAAACTTCTAATTTAGTAAGAAAATACTGTGAAAAACCTTAATAACTATTAGCTTGTCAATGTCCTAATAGAAATTAGCCTTAGCCTAATTTGATTTTTATGTGTGGACACCATGACATGACTTTTTTTTTTTTTTTTGAATCATGAATGATGTGAATCCTTGGCTGTGAACAATAAAATCAAGTAGTCACTTCATGCATACATGCTAAGGTTTTTTACTGTGCATAGACACCCATTTGACATATTTGCTTAGATAGGTCCCTTGGCAATGGGTTTGGTTATGGCTTAGTTTAATAGTTAATACTGGATTGAAAAAGGATGAGAGCAGTAGATGTGTTAAAAAAAAAAATAACCCCTTAATCATTTAAGTAATTAATTAAAAATTACATTGCTCATGATGCCATAATATTTTAATATAAATTCTTCTCACTCATCCTATATGATGAATCTAGTAATTGTTGTCGAGTACTAAAAATTTATAATATTTTGATTTTCATAATAAAAATAATAAAAATTGATTTATTTTTTAAGAAAAAAAAGAAAAAATATTGAAAACTCACATCTTAATTCATGTTGAACAACTCCAACCTGCTTTAGTTTATAAAGAACTTGCATTGATTAATGAACAATCTTTTACTAAAATTGTAATAATTGAACAAGAAAATATTAACATTGCTAATTTAATTTGAAATCCAAATAAACATCCTTAAATATTGGAATACCTAATTAATAAAAAAAAAAAAATTTGAAGGCATATATTAATATGGGCTATATCAACATTTGATTTTCTGAATATATGCTTATTGGTAAAAAAAATCTTCCTTGTTGATTTTAGTTTTATTAGTTCAAAAGTTTTTCCTGACTTAAATATTCGGAAAAAAATATTACATTTTATTTTCCTTCTTATCTATTTGTAAATAAACTAACTAGAAAGTCAATATCAAACACATTTAATGATAAATAATTCAATTGTTGGAATAAAGTTAACGAGAGGGAATAATGAGCTTTTTTTATTTATATGGGAAAAATTATAAAATCAACTCAAAGATTTATTGTCAAATACTTGAAGAATTTGGAAAATAAGTCATGTCATCTTAAGAAGATGGTTGGAAGGTAAACTTCTAAAGAAATTATAAATAATCGATTACATATTAAATCCTTAATAGATATTGTTTGTAGGCTCATATTTCAAGTATGTGCTTTTAGAGCGCATGATAAGGAAAAAATAAATAAAAAAACCCGTTGTAATTTTCTTGAAATGGTGAAACTTTTAACATTATACAATGAAAAAGTAAGTCCTTTTATTTTGAGTAATGCTCCACAAAATGCTAAATACACATTACATCAAATTCAAAAAGAAATTTTGCATGTCTTTGCTAGAATGCTTAATCTTTAATTTATTGTTAGATTGGTGATGCAAAATTTTATTTAATTATTGACAAAGCTCGAGATGAATTCAAAAGAGAACAAATTATCTTTTTTATTAGATTTGTTGATAGAAGTGAATTTATATAAGAATGTTTTTTTTTAATATAGTACATATCAAAGATACAATTTGCTTTAACTCTTAAGACAGAGATTTTCTCTATTTTATTTTATCATAATCTTAATTCAAAATATTAGATGTCAAAGGTGTGATAATGCTGGTAATATGTGCAGAGAGTTAAATGATTTACAAGCTTTATTAATTAAATATTGTCCTTATGTATATTATGTACATTATTTAACCCATCAATTACATTTGGCATCAATTACATTTGGCTCTTCGTATTGCAGTTAGAGAAATATTTGATGTTCATACTTTCTTTTATAATTTGATTTTTAATGTTGTGCTTCTTACAAATATAATAATGAATTACAAGCTTCTAAAGTAGTTACAATTGAACATTTAATTGTTATTGTTGAGATTGAAACGAGTAAATGAGCTAATCAAACATGTGCTTTGCAGCAACCTGGAAATAGTAGATGGAGTTTGCATCTCATATCAATTTGCAGTCTCATAAAAATAAACGAGGCAACTTACTTAGTTCTTAAGAACATAGCTTCAAATGAATCAACTTATTCTTAACATGGTGATGTAGCTTTTGCAGTTAAATTGTTAATGTCATTTGATTTTGTAATCATCTTACATGTAATAAAGAATGTTATGAGAATTACTAATATGCTTTGTCAAGACATTTTAAATGTTATGCATTTGATTTCTAGGATAAAGACTTTGATTTAGAAGTTACGAGATGATGGTCAGGAAACTATTTTAAAAGTGACATCATTTTATAAGCATAAGACATTAAAATTCATAATATTGATGGTTGTTTTTCTAATGTGAGATGATCTTGTCGTAAAAGAAAATCAGTAACAACTAAGTATCATTATCTAGTTGATATATTTACAGTTACCATTGATCATCAATTGCAAAAGCTAAATAATAAATTTTATGAGCAGGCCACAAAGCTTTTTATGTTGAGCGCAAATTTGAATTTTAAAAATACCTACAAATTATTTAATGTTGAAGATAGTTTTATCCTAGAGATTTTTCTAACCAAGAAAAAATTCATTTGAAATTTTAGTTGTAATTTTATGAGCTAGATGTACCCTATAATTTAGAGTTAAGAATTATCCTCAATTACTAATTAACATATTGACTTGATTTATTTTGACTCCTTTTGTTTTGATAATAACATTATTAAAATAAGACTTTATAATCAAATAAAAGATGATTTTCTTGTATATTATCTAATTGTTTATATAGAAAAAAACTAATAAAAAATTAAACGATAATCAATAATTTATATTTTATAAAAAAAACAACTAGTATAATTAAAATAAATATATGAAAATCATTATTATTATTATTATTATTATTATTATTATTATTATTATTATTTTATTTCAAAAAAATTACAAAATATAAATAAAAGTTGTAAACGCATTATGCATTATAAAGATGAAACTTTTATAGCTTTGATTGAAATTAACATTGCTCTTACCCCCATACAATAATTATTCTATGTTGAAGTAAATTTTTACATCACTCATCTTGTTTAGGATTTTTCATCTTTCAATTATTCAATAATTATTTTTTGTTTAATATATATTTTTTTAAATACTTGAGTTGAATTAAAGTTTAATTTTCATCTTTCTACATTTATAACTTATGTATAGTAGATTAATATATATCTTGTTATATTAGTGCGCTCCAGAATAAGATTATTAAAATCACGATTCAACTTGTAAAATCATACGATTTTACGAGTTAATATAGATTTTACGTACTAAATCGTTCATAAAACTCATAAGTGAATAAAATTGGCTTAAAATCAAGTAAAATTATTAAAATCAGGTGAAATCGTATAAAATCATGATTTTACCACCGATTAAACGAGTTTACCTGCAAAAAATAAAAATGCAATATTAATAACAGGTGTCAGCCGCCTATTAGCATTTACAAAGTAAAAGAGACAAATAGGGTGGGTTTTTTTTACCGTACAGGAAAATGAAATTAATTCTAATAATTTCTTTTAGCTTTGGAAAACGAACTCAGCAACAAGGACAAAACCCGGGTTTCTAGTTTCAACATTTGAAGAAGAAATATGAAAGCTAAAAATATACCTTGCCAATCAGTGCAATTTGATAGACTTTTTAATATCAGGTAGTTGAAATGGGATTATGGTGAATACTGCCTTGTTTATCAGTACATCTTCAGCAAAGGAGTTGAAGTCAACTCCTTTACTGGATAATACTAGAGAGATGTATCCTTCTTCACTGGATTGAAGATTATGGGCAGTTGCAGCTAGAATCAATACAAGACAGAAAACTAAGAAATACAAAGGGTCTGCCATGAAATTAACTGGAGCAAAGAATGATTCTTGTAAAGGTAAAATAATTAAAATTGTTAATTTAATTCATTTCCATAATTATTTCAAAATTCCTTATGATTTTACAACCTGTTTTTACAATCCAAGTTCGTTTTGTATTTTCGTGCCACGATAACAACCTTGCTCCAGAAAATTATCATAGCTATGCTTAATAATATAATGATGGATGCAGCACATGAATGAATCGAGCTCAATAACCTCCTTGAATCAACCAATACAAGTTCCAGAACTTGGAAGATTCTGGACGCAAAACTTTATCAAGAAATACATTGTTCGTGCAACAAGCCTCATTTAATTGCCTAAGATGTACCTGTTAGTATTAGTCAAATTGGTTAGGACTGAGGAAACGAAACCTCCTGTATTTGCAACAGCAGAAAATAATCCCTTCATTTCACCGATGTCAAAAATGGAATTGATAACCACCAGGAAAACCTCCGTCAAATCCACCACCAGGAAAGCCTCCTTCAAAATGAAATGAAAATTGCTGTCCACCACCGCCGAATGGGTTGCCACCGCCACCTCCACCCATCCCCATGTCTTCCATGTCTTCTCCTCTATCATATCTTGCACGCTTATCATCGTCTCCAAGAACCTGCAGAGAGCAACACAGGTTTCAGACCGAGAAAAAACACCAAACTTTGAGCTTCATTAAATTGGAAGACTTTGGACCATTTGGAAACAAGAAACTTAGCAGGAATTTTTAATGTTTCCTGTAGTTGCCAGTATTATAGAGACAGACAAAATGCAACATAAGAGGTTGAAGCCCACGGAGGAAAATGATGGAAGTCATTAAAAAATCAGACCTCATATGCAGCTGCAATATCTCGGAACTTGGCCTCTGCTTCTTCTCGATTATCAACATTCTTATCCGGATGCCACTGCAGAGCAAGCTTTTTATATGCACGTTTGATTTCAGATACAGATGCAGTCTTTGAAACTCCTAATATCTTGTACCAATCCCGGCGCCTACTCATCTTCAAAGCCTTCTCTGCCTTCATCAATGCTTCCCGGATACTCATATCCTGGATTATATTTAAAGAGATGAGAGGTGAATCTCTAAACAGCCACACACCATGGAAATACCAGGGACATTTACTCCTTTTTGGTACTCCATAAGAACTAACTAAATCATCTTCCAGTTAATACAGTTTGCTTCAGTAGAATTCTGGTTCTCATTAAAAAATGTCATTAAGGGAAACTTGCTTAACCTCAACCATTTCAACTTAATAAACAAACAAAAATCAATTATCAGATTGTTTGAGCAACTACACCTAGGGAGATCAAATAATTCAATCCAAAAAAGCAGTACAATCAATCAATGGAGGTACAGTACAAAAGCATATTTGAGAGTGAACTTAATGCAAAGAGAGTAGGAAAGAGAATGGGTGAAGGGCAGGTCAGAGGACATTCGCAAGATGGATCCAATCCAATATAAACAGTGAAGCATGTTTAAGTTGCAACTTAATTTTACAGCACTTTTCCTTTTTATCGATGTTATGCCAGCGGACATTTGAAAAGTTTTACTAGTTGAGATGAAACATTGATAGATGTCCCGACACCACCTGCTGAATATTGACCCTGTAAGCAATATTGGTCTGTTTTGTTGCCACTGAACATGCAGCTTTGAAGCAGACTCTGACAAACCTCAGATGGATTCACTGTGTAAATTACATATATTTGTGAATTCCCCATTGAAATATATATTATTGACTCACCTGAGGTGATTTTTCAGCTGCTGATTTCAGATCTTCAACAGCTCCTTCCCAGTCCTCTACTATGAGTTTAGCTTCACCTCTCTGGGGGAATGGGAGAGAAAGAGAAACAAAACAAAGAGGAATATCCAGGTTAGGAAAATGTAGCTAGAATTACTGAACAGTTAAGACAAAAGGCATGATGAATGGACAAAATAGCAAACCTGAACTAAAGCTTCAAGAAGCTCCCCATCAATGTTGAGCGCTTCATTGCAACTAGTTAAAGCATCCTTGCCCCTGCCAAGCTTAACCAAGACCTTACATAAGCCTAGGTGAAGATGTACATTGTGTGCAAGGTGATGAGGGTCCAGTGCGAGTGCTGCTCTGTAATCCTCTACTGCAACACGTAGTTTACCCTTACTTGCATTATCTTCTGCCTGTTAAAGACAACATGTTCAAGAACAAGCACCTTCAAATTGTAAGTAACACAAAAGAAAGTCAATCTCTATAATCAGATCAAAGCCCAACCATTAAACTAAAAAGCAGGAAGAAAGATGAAAAAAACAAAGACAATTATTTAAGAAGTCTAGCCAATTTACATTTTTAGTTTTCTTGAGTAAATTTTTCAGCCCAAAATACGCTTTCTTCAGCTGACTGTGCTCTGGATCAAGACGGAGACCCTTTTGGTAATGCCTGGAGAAGATTTAATTACATAAACATAAAATTGAATTCTAGACAAATTACAAAGAATTTTAACAAAAAAAAAACTTAAAATTGCTGTGAAACTAACTTTGTAGCAACATCATGATCTGCTAAATAGTAGTACGCACGGCCACGGAGCAGTAGTGCCTCTAGATTATTTTCATCTTGCTTGAGAATATACCCAGTCTCGGAGATGACAGCAGAGTAGTCTTTAACAGCTAACAACAACTTTACTCTGAGGAGTTTGGCCTGCAATAAATAATGCACGTGGAGTCATTGCACTGCAAGAGTACTGCACATATCAAAGCCATACTCCCAACTCCCAGTTAACACGGTATTGATGTAGCACACAATTCATATGAGAAATATAATGAACAATGCCTCAAAATAGAAAAGAAAAGGTACGGGTGTCACCTCCGAGCATGCTGGAGAAAACACAAGGACAACTTTATCAACATATTCCAGAGATTTTGCATAATCCCCTGAATCCAAAAGAGTCAAAGCAGTATCCAATGCACTCTGAGCTTGATGCAATTGAGAAAGTTCCTTTTCCGCAGTCAAATGCCCAGGTTTTAGCTCCAGAAACTTTTTGTAGCTCTTTTCAGATTCATCGTATCTACATCAGCAGAAGAGAATCCAAGATATTATCAGTCTCCAGTTAGAAACCAAAGGGCCAGGGGAGGAGACAAAGAGAGGTGTTCTACAGGCTTTTACAATATTCAGAAAAAACAATATTCCATAATAATTTAATCCTTAATTGCTAAATCAAAACATCAAAACATCAATTCAATACAAATAATAGTAGTTCTACTCAAATGGATTGGAAGATGAACGAGGGAAGAAAGGTAATTGAAAGAAAGAATAAGGCATTAGTGGTTGTTTTTCAAAGTGTTTTTTTGCTTGAAAATACATTAAAATAATATATATATATATATATATATATATATATATTAAAAAAAATCAACACATCAAAACAATCTAAAATCATTAAAAAAAAATTAAAGTAAAAAAATTTAAAAGCGCATTCTGAACGCCTCTGAGAGAGACGGATAGTAAATTATACAAGGACAGGAGGGATCCATCCCTCCCTCCCTCCCATCCTTCCAGTGGTCGGGTATTAATTCATCTAGCAAGGGAACACATCCTATCCCTCTCCACCAATCCATCCTCCCTACTTTCCTTCCTAACAAAGTGTTAAGGGCTACGTTACAAATTGCACACGATTTAACAGTAAAAACAGAAATAAAATGATGGAATGAAGGAAGAACCTGCATAACTGACGAAGAATGGAGGCACGACGAATATAAGCTTCAGAGAGGGAGGGATCTGCCTCAATTGCAGCATTGAGGTCATCAAGTGCGTCACTGTAACGCTTAAGTTTTATACTTTGAGAAGCCCTTTCAAACAACTCCGCAGCATTTCCAGCTTCCGTATCTACAAATTCATGCAGCACTAATATCAACACAACCAAACCAAACCCACCACAAAAATGGATGCTTTCATAATTAAATTGCATACCCATAAATATAATTTAACTAGCTATAAAGTTCAATAATTTAACTAACCATGAGAAAAGTTTAATTTCACAGAGCAGTACTGACATGACAGATGCATGCATCAAGAACTGAAGAAGAAAAGAAAGGAGAAACATACCTGAAGCAGAAACAAGAGGTTGGAGAAGTAAGAAGTGACAAACAAAAACAAAATGGAGTATAAAGATTGTACATCCGAATCCTCTCCATGCCACACCATCCATGCTCATCATCACAACCAGATTCATTTGTTATTGTCTCAATTAAATTACACCAAAATTATCATTAGCCCTCTAATAATTTCTATTTTATTTTCGGTTTTTGGCTTTTGGGGTTATAATTGAAGAAGAATCCGAAGAACTCAAGATTTAAAGAGAGAACAGCGACAGAAGAGAAGGGAACCGTGCTGGGATTCGCTATGTCAATCCACGTAGTTCTACCCTATCATCTCCTTACATGTGGATTATGAAGGTGTCTACTGAGCATTCTTTTCGACACGTCTCAATGCTCCACCCAGTAAGTCTCTGCCACGTGATAAAGTATAATTGGCGTTGGTAACATTTTGGACTTGGCCCAGATATATGTCCTCAAATTTGGTGTTGGATTTGATATAAGAACGTGAGCCATTTAATTATAATGAATGGGCTTGTTACGAGTGACAGTGTACTGTGGGTCTTGATTAAACGAAGATATCCAAGGTAGCGTTTGCTGGAGGTAAGGGACCCGGGCTTGTGGAAAAGAGATAGGGGTAGTGGCGTTACCAAGTGTTTTTTCCCTCCAAATTTAGTATTGTGCTAGTTGCATGACTCATGTGATGTTATGGGTTAATTTATTTTATATAAAAAATATTAAAAAAATTAAAATATAAAAGTATTAGGTCTTTCTGCAAAACTATACCCAAGAGTTTTGGGTTTAGCTGCAACGCTTGACCTAAGAGTAATATTTATAATATTAATAATAACATTAAACTTGCATGACCTAAGTTTAAGTGGGTCTGGTTGCAATACCAGACTCAATAGCCTTGGATGTAGGTCTGACTGCAATGTCGTGTCATAAAAATATGATAATTAAATAGATTAATTAAAAAGAAAAAAACAAAGAAAAAAACCAGCAAGAAGAAAAAAACTAATGAAGAAAAAGAAAAAAATCTGAATTAACCGGGTTAACCCTTTAAACCAGGTTAACCTGTCAAACCTTGGATTCGTGTCGTGAAAGTTTGATAACTAAATAGGAAAAAAAAATTGACGGGTTAACCCAGAATTAACTGGGCTAACACGTCAAATCAGGTGAACCCGTCAAACCCGGGATCCGTGTAATGAATGTTTCATAACTAAATAGAAAAAAAAATTTAACATTAATAAACTAAATTAAATGAAAAAAATTAATTAAAAAAGAAAAAAAACAAAAACAAACAAAAGGCATGAGTCTTTTCACTGTGGACTACACTGTGAAAAAAAAATCTGAATTAATTGGGTTAACCCTTCAAATCAGGTTAATTCGTCAAACCTGAAATTTACGTCATAAAAGTTTGATAACTAAATAGAAAAAAGAATTGACGGGTTAACCCATAATTACCTGGGTTAACCGGTCAAACTCGGGATACGTGTCATGAAGGTCTGATAATTAAATAAAAAGAAATTTAACATTAACAAACTATAATAAATGAAAAAAATTAATTAAAATGAAAAAAAAATTTGGGTTCACCCGTCAAATCCGAGATACGTGTCATGAAGGTCTGATAATTAAATAGAAAGAAAGTTAACATTAACAAACTAAACGAAAAAAATTAATTAAAATGAAAAAAAGCAAAAAAAAATTCCGGGTTAACTCGTCAAACCATGTCAACCCTTTAAACCTAGAATCTGTGTCATGAAAGTCTGATAACTAAATAAAAAAATTAACATTAACAAACTAAATTAAACAAAAAAAAATTCATTAAAAGAAAAAGACCAAAGAAAAAAGCAAAAAAAAAAACTCGAAAGGCATAAAAAATGAAAAAAAAAATATAAAAACAGGAAAAAAAAAAAAGACAACTCAGCCTTTGGACTGTAGACTGCACTGTGCAGTCCAAAACCAGGTCAACCCGTTAAACCCGGGATACGTGTCATGAAAGTCAATAGTTAAATAGAAAGAAATTCAACATTAACAAGTTAAACTAAACGAAAAAAATTAATTAAAACAAAAAAAAGCAAAAAAAAATTCAAGTTAACTTGTCAAATCAGGTCAACCCGTTAAACTCGGGATCTGTGTCATGAAAGTGTAATAACTACATAAAAACAAAATTAACATTAACAAACTAAATTATACAAAAAAAATTCATTAAAAGAAAAAAAAGAAAAAAGTATAAAAAAAACCCGAAAGACTTTAAAAACAAAAAAAAAACAGCTCAGCCAAAAAAAAACTAAAAGCATCAGTGTAAAAAAATAAAAAAATAAAATAAAATAAAATAAATCATCAGTGTTTTACTGTGGACTACACTGTGTAGTCTACAGTAAAACACTGATGCGTTTTAGTATATGTTACAATAAAAATAAAAAATAAAAACTCAAGATTTATTTAGAAAAATAGTATATTAAACTCAAGATTTTTTTAGAAAAATAGTATATTTTAACGAGGCATATATGCGACTCGCTTAAAAAAATTAACAAAGATAGTTTATTAGATGTTTTTAAAAATCTTTTTAAATTTTGAATTTAATAAATATATAAATATTATTTTTATCATAGCTCATATGAAGATAATATTTTTTTTTAAAGATAATAGTTTAAAAATAAAAAAATTAGTACAATGTTAAGTTGTGATAAAGATGATATTTATTTAAATTTAAAAATTATTTTTAATATTTAATTTTAAAAATAAATGAAACTTCTATTCTTATACAAACTCTAAAAAAAATAGCTGTATTTTTAGGGTGTGCGTGTCTATATAAATTACAATTATAAAGATACTTTTCTACTTTTTAAAATTTACAAGTTTTAACATTTTATTTTTTAATTATAAAAATACATTTTATTTATTACTAATAAAACCTTTTCCATTAAAAAAATAGATGCATTTGATTTTATCTTAACTAAATTGTTTAAATTTTTTTTCTTCTTAAACAAAGGGGTTAGGTTGTTTGGTCGCTTAGGTCGTGCCCAAATGACCAAGATGGGCTTCACCATAATTTCTCTTTCTCTCACATCCCTTTATCTCTTATAGCTCCATAAAATTCAATAATTTTGTATAAAAAAATTAATCGCACACACATACAAGTTTTCATACAAATATTTCTATGACATTTCATTTTTATTGGATAGTAACAAGATGAACTAGAGAGGTTGTTTTCTATAGCTAGTCAAGATCACTAGAATAGCTACCCTTATAGATGAGTTATGCTAGCATTACTACTCTATTATGGTAAGGTACACTTCATCTTCATTTTTTCATGGTAAATCTTTTAAAATACGACACAAAATAAAGAGTTTAAATACCTCACTTTCCTAATGACACAGGGTAGATCACCCAACTCTTTATTATACATAAACACTTTTTTTTTCTTGTTTTTGCATGTTAAACTCTTTCACTAAACTAACTTAAGTATCATACATGTATAACCCATCAAGAACAACCCAATCCATTGTCAATCATGGAAAAGCCTAATGAATCATTTGGAGTTTTCTATGACTTTATTAGTGGCATTGTTTGTAGGAAACTTAACAAAAAAGCTAACTCATTTCTCATCCCATACACTTGTTGATACAAACACTATGAATATAAAGATTTAGAAACCCACAATTAAATCAATCATTTCTAAAAAAAGCTAAATTCAGGCTTTGAGCTTGAAATAAAGATAACTTGTATCGAGACACTAAGACTACAAGTAACCAAAAACCCCCCACCCAACACCTATGAAAAGACATGAATGAGTAGTAGTATGGAAGGCGACACAAAGCTTGGTCAACTCTTTGATAAGTCAAAGTAGTTTAATAAAGAACCAAAACAAGAGAATTCGTCTTACACACATATTGCAAGTTATGACAATAATGATGCATTTAATAACTTAAAGAAAATGTCTTACAAGATTATTTATACATATAAAAACTAAACCCTTGTTGACTAGTGGGCTAACATCAATCTAAATTAAAATAAGGCCTAAAATATGAAAAATAATAAAAATAATTATTCTAAAAAATAATTCATATATGATGTGCATAATAGAGTAAAAGAAACAAATATTGAAATAAATCATTACTTTAGAAGGACCTTTAGTCAAATTGTCCATGATGATGCCCCTTGGAATCCAAAACAAACAAATATGTTGCACTATAAGGGTTGTTATGCCGGTTGTAGTTTGACAAAAAATAAGCATGTTTTGTTTGAGAAAAAGGGTTCCTAACTTGACATTCTTCATTTGGGTGGTTTCCATGGCAAAAATCACAAACTGTCACATGGATGGCATTTGTTATGAGTTGATTTGCTTTTAGTTATTGAGTGAGCAAATGAACTTGGGGTTGTCAATGCTATGATTGCATCAATTTCATGCATCCCATTAGTCTTTTTAGGTGTATTACTTTTGTTCGGCCACTGATAATTGTTCATGGCCATTTCCTCCAACAAATTATATGCATCATCTTCTGACTTACTCATAAAAGCACCGTTTGAAGGTGTATCAATCAATGTTCTTGTGGAAACATTCCATCCATTGTAGAAATTCCAAACCTGCATCTATTTTGGCAGTCCATGGTAAGGGCATCGCCTAAGTAAGTCTTTATATCTCTCTCATGCCTTATACAATGGTTCACTCTCAAATTGGGTGAAATTTGAGATTTCAATGCATATCTTCACTGTCTTAGCTGGTGGGAAAAATTTGGCAAGAAATTTATGAGCTAAATCTTTATAACTAGTGATTGAGTCTGCAAGCATAAAATTTAACCAACTCTTTGCTTTGTCTCACAAAGAAAATGGAAATGGTATGAGGCGAATGACATTATCAATAATGCTATTATGCTTAAACATGTTGTGAATTTTCAAGAAACTCGCAATATAGACATTAGGATCATCACTCGGTAACCCATAGAAATGAACTGAAGTCTGAATCATTTGTAGTATGACTGGTTTGATCTCAAAATTATTGGCCTCAATCCTTGGTTTCCTGATAACCAAACGGATTCTTGTTACTTGTGGGAGTGCAAAATCTTTCAATGCCCATGTGTCTTGCTCAGGATTTTCATTGTTTGCCATGATGTTTGAGTTTTTCTGAGTCTATCATTTTTTTCTTTCTTAATTCTTTTACAGTTCTCTCAATCTAAGGATTATAAGGTGGTAACAACAGATTTTTGTTGCTTCTCATACATTAGACAAGCACCTAAAAATCTGAAGACAAAAATTAATCAAATTAGATCAAATTTAACTTATATTGATGTTATTAATAATTTTATCTAAAATCCCCGGCAATGACACCAAAAACTTGTTGATTAAAATCGTAAGTGCACAAATCTTGACAAGTAATAAAGTGATGAGTAGAGTATTGTCCCACAAGAATTTGTAAAAATTACTACTAACTACCAAAATCTGTTAAATTGTGATCTACTTAAAGAATCAAATGAGATAGTTTACTAAACAAAAATTAATAATTAAAAGCAAACAACCAATTAATTAAGTAGTATTGAATTCAATTTTAATGGATTTTTGGATTTCTGATTTACTATAACTATTTATATGTGAACTTTTTCAATTGAATTATTTATTCTTATTGTTGATAATCAAGTTTTTCTAATTTAATCACCAATCTCTCTCGAGCATCAATGAAATATTTCAACAAGCAAACTTCATACAACTCTACAAATATTCTAAACTTCTCAAAATTTATTAAGTACCATAAAACCTTTAAAGATTACAAAAGTTCCAAAAATATCTCTATCATATAGATTCCTCAAGGTATTTCACACAATAGATAAAACAATTATCACTTCTTAGTCTCAAATTGAATCCCAAATCATGCAAACATTGGCCAAACATACACAAGCATTAAATATAGAATGAAACACTCAACACCTAGTGGATGAATTCAATCAAAGAAATTGTTCACATATTCATAGCTAGGTTACATAAAAAAAATCCCAGAATAAGAGTCTACTCCATAGCCAAATTAAAGGAAAACAAACTTGATACAATGAACATCATTCAAGAGTAGAGATTGGCAGTAGAGTCGCTGGACGTCTTCCAATCTGCTACAAACTATGCTCGTCTGTTTTGTTCTGTTCTCCTCCTTTCTTAGTGCTACCTTCTATCTTTTATGGTGTATCTTCCGGTCTCTAGTGTCGCCCTAGGTGCTCCTAAAGAGATCTTATATATTCTAGCTTTTTCCTCAAATGGAGTTGTATAAATCCCGTTACAACCCAAAAACCAATTAGTGCTCAACTTTAATTCCAGATTCTACCTACTCCAGTAATTTAGTATTTGAAAACACATTAATTTTCCATGAGGTTAATAGTTCAAAAGGGCATCCAAAATCCTAATTAACTTGTGTGACACACACGAAATACTTCAAAATAAAATAAGAATATTGAAAATATGCTTGCAATAAATTCCCTTATCAATATGTGATGGTATTTTACTTCGGTCTCTTAGTGTTTTTTTAAGAACAATATAATTAATAAAATAATAGAAATGATAATGATAATAATAATTGCATCCAGGTTAACTTATCATCCATTAAGACTGTTAATGGTCGATTACAAACTCCTCTACAAAAGTACTACTCTCCTCATTTTAGATATTTGAGTCAATTAAGCAAATTAAAGTAGCTAGCCATGGGTTTAAACCATTATTATAAACTATCAAATTTCATAAAGGTTCCTTTTAGGGTGAGTAAACAAGTTGTTTGATCTTTCATATTTGTCTTAGGTTTCCTGTGAAGACATCTAAATAAAAAGTTTTGAATTCCCCCCTCCATACAACAAATCACAATATAACGCATTGAATTATCCCTAAAAATACTGCAAACCTCATGATGAATTAGTCATGAAACCTAAAATCAAGATTGAAATCTGATCTTGAAAAGTTGAAAGAGGTTTGATAGGAGTGTGACACATTGAAAACCTATCCCAAGGCACCAACACTATTGAAATTAAATCGAATGATGCCACAAAGCTAATTAGTTTTTGATAAGTCAGTTTGGTTCTTTCAAGAACCAAAAAATATATGAATCACTCTCACACACAAGTTGAAAATTCAGAATGACATTATTCAATGACTTCTGAATTTTAGGCTTACAAAAGTTTAAATACTTTAAATATCATCATCCTTTTTTTTTTCCTTGTATTGCCAGGATGAATAAGAAATCCTTTTAAGAAAAAGATTTTGGAACATTAATGAATTCTTGTCACACTTGAAAATTATGTTGTAACCCATTAAAGATTCTTGTAGAATTAAGAAATTCCCCACACAAGCTGTCATATCCTTATAAGAAAGTAAATAATAAAATTCGTATAACTTATTATAATCTATATTGCAAGGTCTTTTCGAATTTCAATTGGCTTAAAAGTTTACTCAAACATATAAAAATACCTATATAATTTTCTAGTAAATAAAAAAAAATTTACGTCAAAATCTAAATCTAACCTTATGCATCAACAAATTTCACCAAAAGAGAGAAGAAAAAAAAAGAAAAAAAACTTCGTTAGCATCCAACGCAAGACCAATATTCTTGTGTCCAAAACTAGCTAGTTCGATGTATGTGCAACATCCCATAAATAATGAGAGATGTCGTTTTGGAACAGTGATTTCAAACTCCAAAGATACAACCCGCCCAGGTCTCAAAAAGATGGTCGTGGCAAGTACCAATAAAAAGGTAATACTCA
>Ga0325400_1001370_pt1 | contig 19997 bp, 13 predicted proteins | sample PopdelMetagenome_2_FD_205662 | JGI IMG/M metagenome (GOLD analysis project Ga0325400, IMG submission 205662) | Populus deltoides microbial communities from Bellville, Georgia, United States - Xylem-PdKOR-R1 | ecosystem: Host-associated > Plants > Phyllosphere > Stem > Wood/Secondary xylem...
AGGCAGGTGGGGAAAATGTTTTTGAAGATTCAAAGCAAAAATACTAAACAATGATGACTGTGCAGTGTGCCACCGAAATGAGAGGGGCCGCCAAAAGCCAACCAGCCACAGCTTGGAAAACTTTTAGCGAAGAAAGAAAAGAATATTTATTATTTATTTTTAGTTTAGTTACACCCGAAACATTTTATTATTAATTAATATTAATTATTTTCTTAAAACTAAAAAAACAACTCATCGCTTCATTCTGCGGTCTTTCTTTTCTTTCTCTCTCCAATATATGGTTGATCAGTTCCAGAATTCCAACAAAAAAAACTGAGTCGCTTCCCTTCCCTTCCCTTCCCTTCTATATAAAAAAAAAAAAAAAAAAACAGAGAGAAATAAGGCATAAACAGCACGTCCCTATATCAATTGCCAGATTAGTATAGAGAGAAGGCGATCTGATCCATCTCTATTTAAATTTAAGTAAAATAAAAAAAATATGGGCACACTCCAGACATGGCGAAAAGCCTATGGCGCTCTCAAAGATTCCACCAAAGTCGGTCTTGCTCATGTCAACAGCGATTATGCGGTCCGTCCGTCTCTCTCTCAATCCTTATTTATTTTATTTTGAAATAAAACCAGATCAAATATCTGTCTCTCTTGTTCTCTATTTTTAGATTTTTTCCCCTGTATTTTCTTAAGTTTAGGAATTGGACGTGGCCATAGTCAAAGCAACTAACCACGTTGAGTGTCCTCCAAAAGAGCGCCATCTTAGAAGTCAGTACTACTCTTCCTTTCGTTCTTTATTTATTTATCTCTTCAATTTTAATTTCAGTGGGCTCATGAGAATTGATTTTTCCTACAGAAATCTTGGTTGCTACGTCAGCGATTCGGCCTCGAGCTGATGTTGCTTATTGCATTCATGCTCTTTCCCGCCGATTGGCCAAAACCCATAACTGGACGGTATAGATTTTGTTTATTTTTTGAAATTCTAATTGCTTTATGATGTTTTGGACTCCAAATGAATCGGGGTTTGATCAATATGTGTATTTGTCCATCCAATGCAAACGATGTTTGTGGTTATTTTTTCTTAATCTTTGAAAGTTATCAGTTGAATTCTTTGGATGAACAAAAATAAGATAGAAAGTCTCCTCTACATTTTGTTTCTTCTTTGTTATCAATTGGGCTTGCACAAGAAGCTGTTGGAAAGTAACTCAGGTCTGCCCATTTGATCCTTTATGCGACCCCTCAATATTTGAAGGTTTTCAGTTGTGTCGACTGTTGAGAGGAGTGTGCATTGTCACTGTCATGGAATAAATTTAGTCTTGAACCTTCAAACTAACCAGGCTATGTCTTAAGTTTATCCATTGCGCATGCAGTGTGTTATTGTTTGGCTTTGCTGCACTGTACCAATTTGCTTTTGCAGTAACCACTTGTTGGGGAACTTGGTTTCACAGCTTAATGCCCGAATCTAAGATGCTAACCCACATGGTGATTGTGGAAAAAAAGATAACGAGCAGAACCAGTGAGACAGTCATTGTGACAATTGATGAGAATTATAGTTATTCATATTGACAGAGGGTGTTTGGAAGAAAAAGGCTCTAGATGTTGAAAAAAAAAAAGATATTGGAATTGCTGTTGCATCAAATATACATCTGCAATTTGTGCAACCTGTACATTATGTCAAAAAATTTAGTATTTTCTGTGAAGTGATTGAAATCTGTTGTTTTATTTTTGTCATTACCATTTTTTTGTGAAGATGCTCATGTTATGCTTTCACTCCTGCATTTTTACCAGGTAGCTTTGAAAATACTGATTGTGATCCATAGATTATTAAGAGAGGGTGATCCTACTTTCAGAGAAGAACTTCTGAATTTCTCTCAGAGAGGGCGCATCCTCCAACTTTCTAATTTCAAGGATGATTCAAGTCCTATTGGTAATTTGATACTGCTTTTTCCCTGTCTTTCTCAGGTCACAAATAGTGGCCTCTAACAGCATTTTGTGAACCAAGTACCTTTTGTAGCTCTTTTTTCTCACCATATTTCTCCTTCTTCAGCTTGGGATTGCTCTGCTTGGGTGCGTACATATGCACTTTTTTTGGAGGAACGACTTGAATGCTTTAGAATTCTAAAGTATGATATTGAAGCAGAGCGTCTTCCAAGACCTGCCCAAGGGCAGGATAAGGTATGTTACCAGAATAGCAATTCTGCTCTTATTAATAAAAAACGAATTATCCAGACATAGAAGACAGCAAGATTAGCTAGTGAGTGAAAATAGCATCATCTATCAATTCATTTCTCTTTCCCTATTCAGCAGCCTTTTTTGTTGTTAATGTTATTTTAAAAAGAGCTGTAATCTCCTTAGAATGTGTGCATTACTGTGAAGGTCACACTCTTTCTTCCCTCTCTTTAATTTTGGAACAAAGAATCACTAATAAGCTCTTTTTTTGTGCACTTAAGCTGCAAGGATAGAGCATATTGTGATTTTCCTCAGTATTTTCTGCAATTGTTGTTTCCAACATGAGCTCTACCTACTCACCTTTCTTCTCTTAGAGCTGCAAAGAAATTCTGTGCTTTTTTCAACGAGACAAGTTTATGAGAAAATGCCCCACTAGTATCAAAATGCTCTTTTTGGTTCTTTTGATGAAAATTAATAATATGTATCAAGTTCTTCAAAAGAACTATGAAAGGAAACTCCTTATGAAATGTCCATCACCACTACATGGATTGATCGTATGGTTGGACACTTGCACAACTTTTTTTGTTGAGAGTGCAAATGTTTTCTTTCTCCATGAACTTTCCTTTTGGCTTTTATTGTGACATAACATGTGGTGATTTTAGTTGAAATTTGGACTAAGTTCTGTCTAGAGATTAACTGGTGCTACTTTCACCTCATAATGCAGCACTCAACATAGCATAGCACAATACAACACCAAACAGGCCCTAATCCTGCAAATTGGCAATACTTATTAAATACATAATTATGAGAAATTAAGAGTCATTATGCCAGCAATTCCAGTGTACGATGTTCTAAAAAGAAAGTTTAGAAGATTTGAACATATGAGGTCAGTGGAGGTTTAGGACATGGTTGTCAACCTGTTGGATCTTCTGAATTTCATAAACTTGGAAGCACCAGATTTGTGGCTTGTTTGGTTGCAAAGAAACTCCTGCACATCAGTCATTTGATGAAACATGAGGATGTGATTCAATTAAAAAGTGGTATTGCATTATGAGCAAGATCATCAGGCCTTCACAAACAGTTGATTGAACTTGTCGTGTCATGGCCTGGTTTCTTATTGAATGGCTTTCCAATTTCAAAATTGATTTTGGTTATTTTACACAAGCTAGGGAGTTCATTAATGGAAGATTGTTTTTCTTTTTCATTTTCTTTTTGTTATCTTTGGTGTATTTTTTAACTCATTTTAGCAATCTCAAATTTTATCCACAAGAAAATGCTTTGGAGAAAATTGTTAAAGCTGATGTGGAATTAGTTATTGACTTGTTGAAATATTTAGGTGAGACCGACTTTCATTGATATGTATATTGGTTTTTGCCCATTTAAAGCAGGGCTACAGCCGAACTAGGGACTTAGACAGTGAAGATCTGCTTGAACAGTTGCCTGCTTTACAGCAGTTGTTGTATCGTCTCGTTGGCTGCCGGGTATGGAATTTCTTTCTATCCATGGGTAAATTGTTACTTGAACACTTTGCAATGGAGGTGGACAAAAAAATTGATGGAAATTTCTTTTTCAGCCAGAAGGCGCTGCGGTTGGCAATTATGTTATACAATATGCTCTGGCTTTGGTGAGCCTGCCTCTCTCTGATGTATTTCTTGTCTTGTACAAGAATTTTGTTTCTCTATTTGCCATGTGGAATTTTTTTTAATATCTAATTTCCTTGTTTTAGGTGTTTGAGGTTCTCAATTTATTCTAAAATATCATATGGTAATAAGGAAAAGAAAATCTCACAGAAAATTCAGTGTATTTCGATCTTTTTCCTCCTTGTATGGGTTGCCTCTGTACAGGACTGCTGCTTTACACTCTCGTATTACATACTCGTATTATAATGCAGCAACGCAACATAAATTTTTTACACTTTATATAGTGATGTCCTTTAACTTGCCAACTGAATGACAAAAGCATAGATTTAAATTTTGGAAGACATGGGTTTCATTTATGCTTCCTCTTCATGTATTCTAATGAAGTTGTTGCTGACCTTTTCATGCAATTTTCAGGTATTGAAGGAGAGCTTTAAAATATATTGTGCTATTAATGACGGGATCATCAATCTTGTGGATAAGGTAATCCATTGCTCTTAGTTTTCATCATTTTGCAAGCATTGTTTTTGTCTGATTTTACTATTAAATCTTTCTTCTTTGCAGTTTTTTGAGATGCCAAGACATGAAGCAATCAAAGCCCTTGATATCTACAAACGAGCCGGTCAGCAGGTCATGTTGTCCATTGATTTTGCAGAATGTCAGTTTGTGGTTAAATATTCTTTTTCAACACCTAAATTGTTCATTGGTATATCTTTTATGTTGTAGCATTCATTATAGAACTGAAGTCTCCACAACTAAAAATGTTTTTGCTAGACATGGTGTTTTGTTGAAAAAAATTGTTTATTCCTGCAGGCTGGTAACCTTTCTGATTTCTATGACATTTGCAAAGGATTAGAACTTGCTAGGAATTTCCAGTTTCCTGTTTTGAGAGAGGTATTTGATGCTATGAGACGGATTTAGAGTTTTCACTGGTTATTTCATTCTTTCAATTGCAGTGATTTATGACTTTATTGTCCTAATCTTTCTCAGCCTCCACAATCCTTTCTTACAACTATGGAAGAGTATATCAGAGAGGCACCACGTGTTGTTTCTGTTCCTAGTGAGGCATTGGTAAGTGCCATTACTATGCTAGACAGTCCTATAAATTTTCAAATTTATGATTTGTTGATATGTTACAGGTCCTTTTGTTTTATTGTTACTAGTTTTATATTTTTAAACAGGCATTAGAAGCCAAGGAGTTTTCGGAAATAGGAATCATGGATCTTGACTAAACTAATTAAGAAAATAGTTCTTGACTTGGCTAGGTGGCAGAAAAGGATGTATGGTGCTGCATGTTCAGTTTATGCTTTCTTGTCTCTTTTTGTGTGATGCATGCATGTCAATTTATTCTTCCTTGACAAGGGATATCATTGTTAGAGGTTAAATACTGTAGGACTAATATCTGGTCATTTCAAACAGCTTCAATTGACATACAGACCAGAAGAAGGTCCTTCTGAAGATGCCAAATCATCCGGCGATGAACTTGAGCCACCTCCTTCGGATGATGTTGCTGTCTCCAATGTTGAGATCGCCCCTCCTGTTCCTACAACCGCTCCTCAGAACAGCATAGACACTGGAGACTTGCTGGTAATCTCTTAGTTGTCAGCCAACTAATGTTGGTTGATGATTTCTGAGAAATGACCCACCTCTTTCTTCCAACTTTCTTCTTTCAACACCCTCTTTCTCCTTTTTGGTGATTTTTAGGGATTGGATTATGGAACTCCTAATGCATCTACCATTGAGGAAAGCAATGCCTTGGCCCTGGCTATAGTTCCTTCTGAATCAGGTAACCAGCCTTGTTCCTTTTCTCTTTTCTATCCCTTATTTGAGGTACTTCTATGCTTTCTGGTTGGTTGCTTGTATATGTTTATATGGGATATGCAACTCCTAATTCAACAGATGTTGCACCGACATTTAACTCTGTTGCTGGTCAAGCAAAAGATTTTGATCCTACTGGATGGGAACTTGCCCTGGTCACTACTCCAAGCAGCAATATTTCTGCCACTAATGAGAGGCAATTGGTAGGCTGCCTTCCTTTCTTATTTTCATTTCCACAAACATATATTTTCTATGTTTTTTCATGGTCTGTTCTCATTGTTGATTAACCATCATGAGAATGAATATTGGTGGTACAGCTACATTGATTGACATGCTGCTATTCTTGTTGACAATGTTAATGTTGCAACAAACCATTACAATTTAGCACTGATGAAGAAAAATGTATTGGAACAGATAGGATAGAAAATGAATTGTTTCCTCTGCATGCATTCTTCTTTTAGTTCTTTAAAGTTTTCATCTAGCTATTGAGAAAAGCCATTGCTATGAATTTGGAGGCAGTTTTATTTTAAATGATTAAGGAGCCACTTAGACATGCTGCGTGCATTCCCATTTTTGTGTAGACAAATAGTCGTTTTTGTTCTTGTGAGTTGTTTTGTATAATGTAATGTTTTTTAGCCGGTGGTTTGTTTCAAGTCAGGCCTGTGTATAAAATGATCTCTGATCACAGGGAGCTCAAGCTCTGAGCCTGGCACTTGTAGGACTATGGTTAAAAAACTTTGTTTCAGTTATTGACAATCTCTGTGCATATGATTGAAATTGTATTAAGAATAGCAAGCATATAGCTGTATTCTCTTCAACCATCTTGTCTATGAATGTCAGGCTGGCGGCTTGGACTCGCTCACTCTGAACAGTTTGTACGATGAAGGAGCATATCGAGCTGCCCGGCGGCCTGTTTATGGAGCGCCAGCCCCCAATCCATTTGAGATACAAGATCCATTTGCTTTGTCAAACAGCATTGCTGCCCCTCCTTCAGTCCAAATGGCAGCAATGACTCAACAGCCACACAATCCTTTTGGTCCGTATCAACCTACCTACCCACAACCACAGCATCAACAAAATATGATGATGAGCCATGCAAATCCTTTTGGTGATGCAGGGTTTGGCGCATTTCATGCACATCCTATGGCACATCCTCAGACTAATAATCCCTTCGGAAGCACAGGCCTTCTGTAATCATTTGTTTTTGAGGATTTGAGTGTGATCTAGATGGTGCATCATTATACATAAATTGGAAACGAGAAAGTATTGTGGGATACTAGGATACGGTTTACGTACACCCACAAGAGTGATGTTTTGCGGCCCACAAGAGTGATGGTTTGCGGCTTGGATCGTAAATTGGATTGGGTTGTAAAAGTTGGGTGAATTTGTATTATGCGACAACTAGTTGATACGGATCCAAATAATCTCATAGTTGATTTTTGAAATCCCACCGTTGTATGATTGTAGATTTATTGTAACTCATGATTGTAATTACTTTATGTTGAAATCCCGATAGAGGACTTTTGGCCTGGCTACTTATACTTGATAGCTGCTCCATTGTGTGTTTGCGCGCGCTTCCGTATGTTTGCTGTGCTCTATGATACCTTGGGGATTTTATGCGCCTGAACGTTGTTATGCTGACCACTGAGTTGGGATAACACTTGGAATCATACGTAGAGTTCTAGAAAAATCGTCCCCTCGTGTCAAGTAAGAATCTCTAGCTATTGGTGATGCCACGGAGAAAAGAAGTGTGTTAGGACGCGCTGGGCTACAGCAACTTCTCTGAAACCACCTAGCGAAGAGAGTAAAGGAGGAGAATATGGGATCTGTGAAAGCGAAGGTTACGAGGGTGTCTCTTAAAGTGGATAATCTGGCAAGGTATTCGATGTTCTTTTTGGGCTAAACGAAAAAAGATTGTTAATATCAATCTCTTTTGCTTTACGCATGGTTGGGTGCCTAATGTTCTTTTGGATTTCTCTTTTGATTCACAAAGTCTTTGTTTTTTTAATGGTAGATGTTGACCGCAAAAACATTGAAGTGATACAGCACAAAACACCAAATACTTGTATATTGGTTTAGGTTTGCCTGCAAGTCCCGGCTTGCAACTTCTAAATTAAAGTCCGAAATAGATGATCATGAAGTGAAATTTACCATCAGAATCATATCACTAAGTTCAAGTTTCCATGTTTTATGAGCAAGTCGAGTAACTAGAACCTCTACATCTCTGGAGATTTCCCCCTTCCAAAAGGCTTGCTGATTGATATCTTTTGATTTTAGCACGCGGGCAATTAAGAGGAAGTGAGAATTTTCAAAGTGCTATTACTAAGATTAAAAGCAGCCGACAAGAGAGAGAGTTACAAAAGATGATTAATTTGAGAGAGTTTTGTCATGTTATGAAACAGAGCAGCTCAGAACTTCAAATTATTAGCTTGCCAGACATAAATAGTGAGGTTGTTTGCCTTTAAGTTCACAGCACAAATGCCTACTCGTCTTCGTCTTTTGAAGCAGGGAGTTGATCATCTTTCGTCCTTTAATATATAGGAAACAGCATGCAATATGCAATGCATATTTCGAATCTCTGTGGCAGGGCTACCTCTCATATAATGATATCCTGACACGTGAGTCTAAGTCACAGTTAAATCCCCCGTGCTCTTGTTTCAGCATCATGTAAACAAGGATTAGGCCGTTATTAGCAAATGCCTGTGAAATTATTTGTCAGGTTCAACCAATGCATAAATGATCTTGTAGATCTTGCTACTAAGATACCACTTCTCCTAATGTCCATCAGCTTTTTTATTTATTTTCAGAGTCTCAAAAGAAATTCAAAATCCTCCTTGTTCTTAGAAGAAATGGCCATCCCAGATGAAAAGTTTTGCACTCTAGTCCTCACAAACACCGAAACCTGGATCTGCCCTTGAATACATCTTTAAACAGGACGAACAATATCTCAGATCACAATGTCTTTCAGCGTTATCTGAAATAGAAAAGGTCTGAAACGAAGAGGCATCACCTTTCATTATTATGTATGTGGGTGCGTGCCTACATGTGTACGTGAGAGAGAGAGAGAGAAGGAAGGGTAGTTTTTTCAAAGCCAAAAGCAAAAGGAGAGGAAGGTAAGAAGAAACATGTTGCATGGAGCAATAATAAAGCAAGGGAATCCATGTCCCACGTCGCCAGACGCTATCAAATCACATCATGACCACAGCATCCCAGCCCCCATCTATTTCTAATATTAATTTGTTCATTCCTCTCTTCTTTCCTCCTTTCTCGTTGCTTTTCTTACTGGTATCCCGTTATTTATCACAAATTCACAGCTGTTCTTCATAACATTATTTTGCTTTCCTATGTTGTTAATCATTGGATCCTCTTACATCATAAGGATCAGGATACTTCATTTATCTTAGAAAACCAAATAAATACGAATAAAACCAATATATTCTTGGGTTCTTATACATAACCGTACTAATATTCTTATGCTACCTACCTTCTTCTTCTTTTTTTGTTGTCGGGAGGAAGGTAAAAATATTCGAATCTTGCATAATTCTATGTTTGCATGGTTCTTTGCAAAAAGAGATATTGCAGCATCACAACAAATAACGATAGTTTAGTAGCATGCATCTTTTTTTTTTGCGTTGAAACTTGGATATATATATATATATATATATATATATAAACAAGTAATACCACAAACAAAATAATATACATTTTTTTTTAATAAATTTAAAAAAAATATTTTAAAAAATAAATACTATCACAATTCCAAAAATAATACTTAAACATAAGTATAAACAACCAGGACAACCCAGACAGTTTAATTGTAACAAAAAAAATTACTAGATTGATCATGCCTTTACTTGCCCTTTTTTTTCTTAATTGAATTTTTTTTTTTTTTTTTTTTTGTAGAGAGAAGGATTTGTAGTGGAAACTTTTTTAATTAAGTGCTGCTAGCTGTTAGAATATGTTTGGAAATTGTACATTGATGATCGACATGTTGAAGTGAACGTACAGCTAGCGATTAAAAGTGAAGCCTCTTGCTAGACACCATGTGAGTTAATTACAAATTTGATGCTTGTAGTTCATCCTTGGACCTTCTTTTTATTATTGAAATTTAGTCTATCAAACTTTAAAATAGTGAATTTCCATTGTTTTGAGTTAAGGATCTAAAATATTGAGAAGCACTTGCCTCAAATGGAATCTAAAAGGGTCTAACCCGTTCGTATGGTACCGTCTCAAGGGTGAGGGATTAGCTATCCAGGGGAAAGAGCTGATGAACCCACGGTGGTCTTAAATCTCACGAGCTCTTCAAATTACCACCTCTGGTGGCTATGAGTACTGCTACAAAAGATCAGGTGCTAAAGTGGCCACCTTGAAATTTATGTGCTTTTAGGCACGCTTGAATTAATCTCCTAGATTTGTACTAAAGTTTATATGCACATCAAACTTCAAGAGCACACTGTTGTTTGGTGCTTGATTTTGAATCAAGGAACATGCTGATTGCTGAAGGATCATTCGGTGAATTAACGAAGTTTCGGAAGCCTGCAGGCTATTTTGCCTTGCAGTACCGCTTCAGCAGTTCTGCCTTGAAAATCAATTGGAGATCATCCCAGCCACCATAAAACTGCCCCAGAACAATACTTGAATATCTTCTTCTTTTTTATATATATATGAAAAAGAGAGCCATCTGCAAAAGTAGCCCTCCTTGACCCTCGAGAGCTTGCAGTTTGAAATATTCCTCTTGAAGAAGCAATTGGGGACCGTGTCATGTAGATTTGACAGTTCAACTGTCATCAATGCTCATCTCAACTGGAATGGAATTTCTTTGAAGCTTTGGCACTAGCCCTAGTTGACAAAAATATGATATCTTTCTTCTTGTCATACATTTACTAAACAGCCGTTTCAAACCTCAATGCACGTTAACTAGCACGCATTCACATCCTGCACAGCACAAATTACTGAGTTCATATCATGGCCAAAAAGACATCCAGCCAAGTAACAGATTTTGCGATGACCCAGATGTGCAATGGCCCTTGTTCTTGAATGCTTAAAATTAAGGTTAAAGGGTTATGATTGGAAATGAAAATAGGGTCGCTTAGTGTATAATTATCGTACAAGATTAAGTCAAATATTTTGTATTTTTCCAGTTGTTGGATGGTATCTTCTAAACCACGCGATAACGTGGGATTATGGCCCCTAACAGGGTCCCTCCATTCAATTCAGGCCATACCAGCAATATTTCTCCTTTTTTGTTTGTTCAACCTTGTGTTCCTACCGAGCCATCAGCCACCAAATTTGAAGTTTTCTCTAGTGAAGAACTAGGCACTCAATCTTAGACCATGGAAACAGTGTAGGCCAATATTATTTCAATTTCAATAGAGTACGCGCTTTTTTATAACTAGCACGAAACCTTTTCTAGAGAAAAAAAAAATCAAAGATATTGTGTCTGAATATGATGGTTTGGATACTGAAGGGTGGCTCTTTAATTTGCAAAACGGTATAGAAAGCAGGATTTTCTCAGCTCATCTTCTGAAAATCATAATGTGAATCTTATGCCAATTACATTATTGTCTTTTTTGGTCAAAAATCAAAAGGGAAAGACAGACTTGATCAACCTTTGAAGAGGGGCGAGTCCATCAAGAAAGTTTATTGATCTCCTTTTTTTTTTAAATTCATATATATATGTTCTACATTCTATCTTCAAAGATTGGTTACAGAATTGCAACAAAAGGGGACACCTTTTGTGCACAAATTCCTTTAAAATAGTTGTGATCTCTGGCATCTATAAATCTATGTGTTTGAACAAAAGCACCTAAAGGCAGAGAGGAGGGAACACAATTATCTTTAGTGGTTAATTGATTTAACTTGAATTGGGATCTGAAGAGTTAAAAGATCCAGTAGGGCAAATTATTATGAAGCATGGAGGAGTATTATTGGAGTAAACAGGACTAAAGTAAAAGTGCATTGGAGGGGTGATGCGAAAAAAAATAATTAGATTCCTTACTTTAAAATCAAGACTGGAGTTACAAGAATTTATCAGAAATGCTAAATATTTTTTAAAAAAAAACACATAATAATAATAACAAAAAAACTTTAAAAATACATGTGGATTATTGGGTCAATAGGATCTATAAATTTATTTTTTTATTATTATTGAGATGGTTGTTCGGGTTAGCTTGCACGCATCTCAATTAATTCCACGGACCCTGAAGTTTATGATCATATAAGTCTTTAATGGTTTTAAAGTTTGTAGAACTCGAACTGGTGATTTCTAGAGAGAAAACACAAAATCTAATTAGTTAAGTTATATGGATTAAATTTATTTAAAAAAAAAACATGATCGGACGCTTATTGTATATATTCTTAGAGTTTTTTCTTAACAATTTTTTTTTTCATGTCTAGCATTACTCTAAAATACAATACAATATACAGTTGCCATTTATATCAAGAATATTCTATTATCTGTCTTTAATTATGTTAGTTGTCTTTTCATGATGTACTTATTATATTGCATTTATTTATATTTTTATTGCTATAACAACGACAGTTAAAATAATACTGTATATTTGATACAATGGCTCTTGCTATATTGAAACCTTTCAAATCTTCATATATCTATATTAATTATATAAAAACCTGTATACTTGCGTATTTCTTTTTAAAAAAAGTTTCAGATCTCGTTATTATTTTTTAATTCGATTATTAAAATTGGACGATATTAATTTTGATACTGTGTATGCTATTGCATTCGGGAAGGCCATAGTTTTAGAGCATAGGCACGATGATCATGAGAATTTGGAAACTAGAAGGAAAATATGAAATGGGGTGGTCGGTGTGTGGCGGTGCAGCCTCAGACTATCCCATCCCAACCAAAACCAAACCAACATCAGCTTTTTATAGTATTTCTGAATTCACAAGTATTGCTTGATCCGTCAACTCATAACAGTTTCCAGAAAAACTGACCGAGGAAGGGATCGCAGAATATCCTTAGAAAAACGACATCGCCGAGTCTTGATGGCTGATTCAACCGTGGGTAAAACAAATTAGAATAAAAGCCAAAAATATATCTGGTGTGAAACATAAAATCCAGCACAGTGATGGTCTCTGGCTTGGTTTTCTATAAGAAATTCTAGCGAGGCCCAATGCTGTTTCTGTCTACCATGCATGGCTTTAATAGTTTGATGAAACAGGCAAGTTCTCGGTAAACTTAGAGAATCTGCTTCAAACCCAAGTTTATTGCAAGAATCCGGGTGGCTTTCCACAAGAGAAACAAAATTAAAGAACAGAAGGAAACAAAATTTCATATAAAAACAGAGAAACCTCATGAGATAAGAGAAACAGAGCTGCATAGCATCTGATTGGGCCCCCTGCTCTACCTTGAGAGTGGCCCACCAACTCATTGGTATGGTTGGTGGGCCATCCCATTTTAATGCCCAAAGAGAAAACAGGTGTGGGAAATGGAGATGGCCTCTGGATATTAAAAAAAAAAAAAACTATGTAATATTACAAATTCATGGTGATGAGGATTTTCTAAAACATGATTTATTACAATGGCGACATGAAAAACTGGATTTATAAGGATAAAGATGTAAATGCATATTCACATGAACTGAAATTTAGAGCATCATCATCAATAAAACTAATTATACATACTTATACAAGCTCATCATAACCCTTATATTTTAAATAACATGGGTCAGAGATTGTTGTAAAAAAATATATACGTTTTTTTTATAAAATTATAATAAAAATACTAAAAATTGCCTTCGGATTTTAGTAAAACCCAAGAGTTAAGATTTCTTTATCAAAATATCTGAAATATTTGTTACTTGTGGAATATTAATAATAGGTAACTTAATTCCGTCGGAAGAATCAAGTACTTTAATCATGCTCTAAAAATTCTTTAATTTATTTTGACTCAAATCACATTATTTTATATAGAAAAAAAAAACTTTAATTTTCTATTCTAACATTCGAGTTTTAGAAGCTTGTTAGGATTGCGTGTAACCTGTGTTTTATGATAATTTAATTTTTTTAATATTTTTATGTTGATATTAAAAATATATTTTTATAAAAAATACTTTAAAAAAAAAAACAATCAACCATCACAACCATCCACGTTCTTTAGCTCATTCCTATTCAAACCGGCTTTTCAACTTGTAAAAATATACCTCTCCATCTACTTCTTCAATTCTTCTGTCCTCTCTCTCTCTCCCGCTGAAAACATTTTCACGTCTTCTTGTCTTCCTTCGTGTCTTAACTTTCTCTCTTTTGATATTCCTCAATGTCCCCCTTTTCTCTGTCTTGAAGCCATTTAACTTCACCTTTGATAAATTATCTTTTGATATCTTACCCAACTCCATCTCTTTCCTTGTACATAGCAAGAAAAACAGAGCAACCATCCATGGCAGGTAACAGGTTTGCAACCATGCTGAACAGAAACACCAACAAGATCACTCTTATCCTAGTCTATGCAATCCTTGAATGGATTCTGATCATTCTACTCCTCTTAAATTCTCTGTTTTCTTATTTAATCATCAAATTTGCTGATTACTTTGGCCTTAAGAGACCCTGTCTCTGGTGTTCTAGGCTTGATCACTTCTTTGAGCCTACAAATTTCCAGAATTCTTATAGATCTCTTGTGTGTGATGATCATGCTAAAGAGATTTCCAAACTGGGGTATTGTTCGAATCATAGAAAACTAGCTGAATCGCAAGATATGTGTGAGGACTGCTCATCCTCATCACATAGCGAATCCTTGAACAAGTTTGCTTTCTTTCCTTGGATGAAGCAACTTCGTGACCTTCAAGATTTAGGGGGTGGTAAGCTAAGTGAAAATGGTGAGGAGGATTTGAAGTGTTCTTGTTGTGGTGTTTGCTTGGACACAAAACTATTTTGTGATGAGTACTGTCTAATTAACCCTTCCTGGGGTGACTCGGTTTTTACCCAGAAAGGAAATTTGGTTTTGGATCATCAAGTTGATGATAAAGTTGGTGTGGAGGATCATCCTGATAGAGAAAGCTCGGATTTTGTGAGTGATTTCTGTGGAGTTGAACAGGGGATTGTTGAAAACAGGGGAATTGAGATTGGAAACAGAGAAGAGGAAGTGGGGCAGAATTGTTCAGGCCCTGTTTCTAATTTTGATCGCAAGGAAGTGGCTGCTGATGATTGTGAAAAAGAAGATGTGTTTCTTGAAGAACAGGAAGAACCAGTCAAGAAGGATGATTTGAATGGGCAAATGGATAATCCAGCTTGTGTGCAAACTGTGATGGTTCAAGCCAGTAGCAGCAAGGACAAGGCTTCTGAAATTCAACCTTGGCATCTAGAGTTTTACATTGATCAAGATGATTGCCACTTGATTCCAGTTGAACTAATCGATTCCGATGCGACAGAGAAGCAAATTCGAAAGAGGCACGGAAAGGGAGTGGAGGAGAATAGTGGTAGTGAAGATTTTGTTTTGGAGTTTGATAAGCAAGTTGGAGCACAATATGAATTGGTTGTGGAGGATAGGAGCAATTTAGAAGAGGAAATGCCATTGATTTCAGTCGATGATAATGCGGAGGAACCTAAGATTGCAGTGGTTAGGTTCATGGAAATACTCGAGAAAGAGAGTTCCTCGGGAGTGCATGCGGATTTGGATTTGGTGGAGGAGGAATTTGAGCTAGTTGCCACTGCTCAACCAACTCAAACCCCTTCTAGTGATGGCAATGATGCTCAAGAAAGTTCACTGGCCGTAGGAGAGTTCATGGATTCAGATTACAATCAAGGTACGCATTCAACCTTGTTTGATCTAATTTGTACTCAATGTTCCATCTTGAATTCCCATTTGATAAATTTGATAAAATTTGCAGTGCCTGAAGAAGCACTGCAAATGCTTAGTGACGAAATAGAAGCGGACGTCTCGATAGGAACTGAAATTCCTGATCAGGAACAAATTGATGATATTCATTATGGTGAAGAAGTTTCTCCTTCATATTCATCCAAACAAGAAGACCCTTCAACTAGTGATGTCAATAAACATGCATGTGAAGATCATGGTAACCTTTCCTTTGTTATACTGCTGTATTAGAATTTATTGTTACTGTATGTGTATAAGATTTGATTTGAAAAAAACTGAATTGTTGGTTGCATTAGGTTCTAAGCAAGCTGAGGAAGATGCGGTAGAATTTAGGACCATAACTGTGGAGACTGGCGAGCCATCATTGCATACAGAGGGCAATGAGCTTGAGGAAGATAAAATTCCTGATACACCAACTTCTATGGATAGTCTTCATCACCTACACAAGAAACTGCTACTACTTGAAAGAAAAGAATCGGCCACAGAAGAGTCTTTGGACGGAAGTATCATTAGTGACGTAGAAGCAGGTGAAGGAGTTTTGACTACGGAGAAGTTGAAATCAGTTTTGAGAGCTGAAAGGAAGGCTTTAAGTGCTTTATATGCAGAACTAGAAGAAGAAAGAAGTGCCTCTGCTGTGGCAGCTAACCAGACAATGGCAATGATCAATAGACTTCAAGAAGAGAAGGCTGCGATGCAGATGGAAGCTTTGCAGTATCAGAGAATGATGGAAGAGCAATCAGAGTATGACCAAGAAGCTTTGCAGCTTCTGAACGAACTTATGGTAAAGAGAGAAAAAGAGAAAGCGGAGCTAGAAAAGGAGCTGGAAGTATATCGAAAGAAGGTACAGGATTATGAGATGAAAGAGAAATTCATGGTGTTGAAAAGAAGGAGAGATGGTAGCACAAGAAGTGAAACTGCCTCGCCTTCTTGTAGCAATGCCGAGGATAGCGATGGACTATCTGCTGACTTGAATCATGAAGGGAGAGAAGTAGCTGAAAGCTTCGATAACCATCAAGAAAGTAGTAATCAGAACACCCCGGTAGACGCAGTTATATATTTGGAGGAGTCGTTGGCTAATTTTGAGGAGGAGAGGCTATCAATTCTAGAGCAACTCAAGGTCTTGGAAGAGAAGCTTTTTATGCTGAGCGATGATGAAGAGCAACATTTTGAGGACATAAAACCGATTGAGCATCTATATCAAGAGAATGGCAATGACTACAATGAGATTTATGATCATAGCAGTGAATCAAATGGAGTTGCAAATGGTCACTACAAGGAAATGAATGGAAAGCATCAACAAGGAAGAAGAAACATTGATGCAAAGGCAAAGAGACTTCTCCCGCTTTTTGATGCCATTGATACAGAAAGTGAAGATGGGATACTAAATGGGCACTCAAAAGGGTTTGATTCTGTTGCTTTCCAAATGTCAGTTAACAAATCTGACATGGATAGGAAGAAGCTTGCAGTTGAGGAGGAGGTGGACCATGTCTATGAGAGGCTACTAGCACTTGAGGCTGATAGAGAATTTCTCAAGCATTGCATCACCTCCTTGAGGAAAGGAGATAAGGGGATAGAACTGCTGCAAGATATTCTACAACATCTTCGAGATCTAAGAAACGTGGAGCAACGTGCAAGGAACTTGGAAGATGGTGCTCTATAGTCACGCTGTCCTCAACCATGCATATCAAAGAAGATAATTGGTAACTTCAGTTAAATTCTTCTGTTGCGTCCTCTTAAATATTATAATGTTAACTTAAAGTAGCTAAAAAGATTTATCGATTTACTATCTTTTTCGCGGAAATGCAGATTGCATTTTGGATGCTAATTAGTAGCTGCAATTTGAAGATGGATGATCACTGACATTGTTGTCCAAGGAACACGAGACCAAATGCATTGCCACGTTTTCAGGAAAATATTCATACGGGAAGTCCCTCGATGGAGGGGGGAGGCTCCTGCTATGGTCCTTTAGGCGGGCCTTGATGGACTGTATAATTGAAAGTCTGCCCTCTTCTTTCTTTTTTTTCCTCGTTCTTTCTTTCTTTCTTTTAATCTTGTTAACAGTTTTTGGTGTCCGAGTAAGCCCAATTTTTTGGTGGGTTCAGCTTATCATCCCCTCTTGAGGGGGAGGAGGAGGATGGTGAGTGCATGTGCGTGTAGGCTAGTGAAGCGAAGCCAAGCTGTCGTTTGTATGTTGTGAGAAAGGGCCTGGCCAGCGAAACTGGAGTGATCAAGCAGAGATTCCAGTGCGCCAGGTGCGTAGGCGTTAGTTTATCGAGACAGATAGGACTAGAACACTCTTTTTGTCATTTTTTAAATGTCTCCGAGAAGGAAAGAGAGAAAGGGTAAGTAACCCCAGCCTCTTGTCTTTCTAATGTTTGCATCATTTCATCATATGGGGTTTGTTTATTATTTGTAAGGGCAAAGTTGAGTTATTTGTATACTAAATGTATCCATTTGTAAAGTATATAAAGTGAGTGAGTGTGTGTTTATTCTGTTCTGGAGTTCCTGTATATTCTTTGTCATGAGGACTGACAGAGATGTGATGATGTGGAAATACAATAGATGGTTAGAAAAAGAAGCAAAGATTGCTTCGCGTTCGATGATGCTTCAAGTATTTGACAACTCCTGGTAGGTACAAACCAACAAAACTCAAGCAAACAAGATTGTTATTACTTTCTTAAAATTTTGCATTGGGCTTTCGAGTTTCTATTCTCTTGACTTGACGGGAGCTCTAAGATCCCGTCTGTGCATGGAAGAACAAGGCTTTTAATTTTCTACAGAAGATGTTTGTGCCTTTAAATTTTGTTTGGAATCACAGTTGGGACCAGAAAAATTATTCCGAATTATTTGTGGGATGTTTAAGATGGTGACAGGGGCTGTGTTTTTTTTTTTTTAGAAATATATTAAAATAATATTTTTTTATTTTTTAAAATTTATTTTTAATGTATCACATCAAAATAATATAAAAATACAAAAAATTAAAGCAAAAAAATTCAAAAATCAACAAAACAACGGATGATTTGCAATGCCAAACATACCTAAGCTTGCAAGCCACAATAAAGAGAATGTATTATGGTAGTTTCTGTTTTTTCATCTAATTATAATTATAGAGAAAAAATATTTAGTTAATCAAATAACTTTTGTATTTTCTCACACTAAATTTCATGGATATATTTACATTTCAAACTTTGATCTTATATAAATTAAAATAAATAGTTTTTTATTCATGAATATTTATTTATCATGAAAAAAATTATCTCACATCAATTTTAATTAAATTTATTTATTTCACGTTACGGGAGCTCTAAGATCCCATCTGTGCATGGAAGAACAAGGCTTTTAATTTTCTACAGGAAGATGTCAGTGCCTTTAATTTTGTTTGGAATCACAGGTGGGACTGGAAAAATTATTCCGAATTATTTGTGGGGATGTTTAAGATGGTCACAGAGGTTGTGTTTTTTTTTTTGGAAATATATTAAAATAATATTTTTTATATTTTAAAATTTATTTTTAACATATTACATCAAAATAATATAAAAATACAAAAAAAACTAAAGAAAAAAAATTCAAAAATCAGCTAAACAACGGTTGATTTGACCACCTCGCCATAAATAAAAAGAATGTATTATGGTAGTGTGTTTTTTTATCTAATTATAGAGAAAAAATATTTTGTTAATCAAATAATTTTTTTATTTTTTCACGCTAAATTTCATGAATATAATTACATTTCAAACTTTGATCTTATATAAATTAAAATAAATATTTTTTTATTCATGAAGATATATTTATCATGAAAAAAATTATTTCACATCAATTTTAATTAAATTTATTTTTTAAAAGCGACAACCTTAAAAGCTATAACAATACCTAACATATTAATGGTGTGTTTGTTTACATCCAATAGTGTTTTTTAAAAAAATAATTTTTTATTTTAAATAATTTTTAAATTATTATTTATAATAAAAAAAATAATTTTACATATTTTTAAATAAAAAAATAAAAATATAATCTCAACCGCCGCACGGCAGTTCAATGACTATAGAAAAAAAGAAAGAAAAAAAAAGAATTCGGTGACGGTAGAAAGCCCTTGATACTGGTGCATGGAAGCCATCATTATTGTCGGATTTAGGGTAAAGCTTAAATGATTACTTGGATCACTCGCCAGGGACATAATTTATTCAAATGCTCAGCAAGCAAGAGCAGCATCCATGACAATCCTCCAACATGTTGAATCATCTAGCTGCAGCTGTTAAAATAGATATCGAAAATCCTATCCCCTTTTCGAGTCACATGCCCAGAGCTAACCATGACAAATTCATTGTTTTAACCATACCTGGTCTGGAGTTAACCCGGTTAAGGAATCCGGTCTTGAATTTTTTAAGTTAACCCGGATCAACTTAAAAAAATAATTAAAGTTTTAATATTTTATATAAAAAAATTAAGAAAAAATTCATGTAAATATAAATTATACATATTGTAAATAATGAAGTTTAAAAGAATATTTTAAAAAGTTTTTTATCCCACATTAAAAAGATATTATATTAAGTTTTTAA
>Ga0325400_1001371_pt1 | contig 19993 bp, 11 predicted proteins | sample PopdelMetagenome_2_FD_205662 | JGI IMG/M metagenome (GOLD analysis project Ga0325400, IMG submission 205662) | Populus deltoides microbial communities from Bellville, Georgia, United States - Xylem-PdKOR-R1 | ecosystem: Host-associated > Plants > Phyllosphere > Stem > Wood/Secondary xylem...
TACCTGTCTCAAATTATAACTTGGTAAGGGTTAGCCTAAAGCCAACTAGGTTCACTCTATTTTTAAATTGTTTTGATTTAGATTTTGGAATTAATATATAAAACAATTTGTTAAATTTTTCTAAATATACCGAATTAATATAAAACAAATGCATTCTTATGATTGCTCAGGAATCTCAATCAACATTAAATAAAAATCTAAAAGTCTCGTGTTATTGTTGAGCTGATATTATTCACGCACTCACAAAAATTTATTATAATTCTTAAAATTTTATTTTATACCATTTAATTTTAATTGAAATCCTATTGCGATTAAATTCTTAATCAAATATGAAATTGAAAGAAAAAGGACAAATTAGAAAAAAAAAACACCAAACATAGGTCGCGGTACCATAAATTGCATGAAAATACATTAAGATCCTCAATCTTTTAAAATAACACCATGTATACAATTTAAGTCCCCTTTAATTTTAAAAAATAAAATTTGGTACGCAAATTCATTTGTGTTATTTTTCGATACTTGATTAGAGAGAGAAAAAAGAGAAAGAAGGGTTGTTGGATGCCGATGATGGGAGAGAAAGTTATTGTTTATTTTATTTCTAACCATTACAATGAGTTTTTTTAATATCCACAAGTTTCATAAATTGAGGGGGGTTTCGTGGTGATTGTTTACAGCCTCAATGTTGCATGAAAAACCATATATGAGCCGCCAAAACCAAACCGGTTTAATTTTGGGTTTTTGGATATTTTTTGGGTAGTTGGAGTTGATGGAATAATTTGTGAGTGTTATAAGGATATTATAACTGAGAAAATATTTTGTCTTGTAATATTAAATATTTTAATTTATAAATATTTTTTGATTTTTTTCAGTTATTGTTAATATTGTTTTTGTTTATTAATATATATATATATATATATTTTAATTACATGCCTTTTAATTTATACTTATAATTTTTTATGTTTAAAAATATTTTAAAAAGCCTGCATATATAATTATTTTTATATATAAAAAACATTTAATCTGTAATGAAACGTATATTAAATTGCTAGTATAATATAAGTGGATGAAACCTTTTCTTATCGAATCAAATAAAAAAAGGTGTAATTAGGATATATATTGGAGCCATTTCAATGTCTATCAAATCAATAGATTTAAATGGATTAGTAAAAAACATTACTACCACAATCCCAGATCCATCAATCAATATTTTTATAGTATAACAAATGCAATTTTAAATGTGTTTTATAGTTAAAGACAAATGAAAAGTTAATGTGACAATATAATTAAATTTTAACTTATAATATTTTAATATGTATTAGAAAATTAACATATATTTTGAGTCCCTCTTATCACATATGCAAATAAAAGTAAAAAAAATATTGATACCAAATTAAAAAAAGGTAAAATATAAGAAAAACTTTGAATCACAATTTCTTAGTAGTTTTTTTTATAAATTATTTATATTTCACCAGAAAAAATAAAAAAAATTATCTTTTAAAATAGATTAACCTCCATAAAAGTTGTTTAAAAGTTTATGATGGTAACATAGTTGAATTATGTATTAAGAATAATATTATATCTTTCAAAAATTGACACTAATTAACAATCTAAATTTGAAATGTATCAAAAAAATAAATATATTATATATTTATTGAAATCTATATTATTTTTTTATTTTAGTTTTAGGATAGAAATGTTCTAAATACAACTTCAATAGACAAAAAAAACCGACTAAATTTAACCAAAACAATTCTATAAAATACTATAAAATTATGAGATCTATTTTAATTGACACATAATCTGATTCAATTAAGTTCTTTTTTTAATAAATTACAAAATCCAGTGATACAATAGTATTTATCTCAAAAATCAACACCAATTAAAAACTTAGCTAATTTCCATATGTATCAAGAGAATAAATATATTATATATTTTTTAAAAATTATATTATTTTTTATTTTTGTCTTACGATAAAAATTTTCTAAATACTATTTCAATAGATAAGAAAAGCATTGAATTAAAAAGAAATCTATAAGATTATGAGACCTATTACATTTTAGTCTCAATTGACGCAAAATCTAATCCAATGATATCTTCTTTTTTTCAATTAATCAAATAAAAAAACAATCTCAATGTCTAGATTTAAATGAATTAGTGTAAAAAAATATTATAGTATATTTAAATGATTTAATAAAAAGAATGTTACTATGTTAGATTGGCACAATCCAAATACACCAATCAAACAAATCAATATTTAATATATAACAGTAAAATAGATACAATTCTAAATATATTTTATAGTCAAAACATGTAAATTGTTATTGTGTCAATATAATTAAATTATAACTAATAATATTTTAACATATATTAGAAAAATCAACATATAATTTTCCCCCTTCACATATGAAATATTTAAAAAGGAGAAAAATATAAACATTGCTATCAAGTTGAAAACAGAGATTATATAAGAAAAACTTATAAATAAATTTTTTGAATTATAATCTTTTAGCATAGGTTTGTTGTAAATTATTTTTACTTAAACCAATTGAAAGCTTATATCATAGAATTTGATTTAAAATACATATTAAATATTTCCTAGATAAGATATATATGAGTTAGAGTTTTTCATGATTTAAAAACTTATAACTTCTCAATTAAGGTTTATTTCTTAATAAAACTATAAAATCAAGTGATAAAATAGTATTTCTTTTAAAAATTAACATCGATTAAGAATTTAAATTCGACATGCATAAATAAAAAATATATATTATGTATTTTTAAAATCTATATTATTTTTAATTTTATTTAAAGATTAGTATTTTCTAAATACAATTTCCATAATAAGAAAAGAACTAAATTAAAAAAATAGATATGATATTTCATGATCAAACCCAATAAGAATAATATTACATATAATTTTAATAACTAAGATAATGATAATATAGTCAAGTCATCAATTATATATGAATAATTGAAAGGCATATGACTAGTATAGCTATTAGACCACTATATTTTAATGAATTAGTAAAAGATGTAATTTTAAATCTGGTATTTGACAATGGGGATGGCTAACAAAATCAATAGAAACCTTTAAAAAAAAATTAAAATAACTATCAAAGGAATGTGGATAAAAAATGACAAATAAAAAAATTAAAGAAAATTATAATTTTATAAATTATTTTAAATAAAATAAATAGTAATAAAAAGAACATGGATCAAATATGAAAAAAAATAAATTAAATGACTGATTTGAAAATTAAATCATCAAGCATGAAAATCAAGAAATAGATAAAAGAGAAAAAGAAAAAAAAGCAGCCAACACCAAATTATAGGTCAGTTTGCCACACGCACCGTCTAGGGATAGAGGAGCTGTCAAGATGTTTCGAACCCTAAACCATATTTGTTTTTGAAATAATATTTTATATTTGTTAAAATACTAAATTATCTTTCAATCAACTTGATTATAACCAAAATACCATTAAGTTATTATACTGTGCAATTTGTTTTTTGAGAAGACCGATTTATCCCCGATCAATCTAATAATGACCATTAAATTACATGGAAAAAGACTGCAATACCCTTAATAGCAAGTTAATTAATTTCATCAATGTAGGGCTTGGACTAACAACACCAATGGGTGGGGTACTTGAGTAATAAATATTTTGATATAATCCATGCAAGAGTTGAACAATCAAACTTAGATTTTAGTACAATGTTTTTTATTATCCAGTTTTGCGCTAACAAATATAACTCTTAATCCAACCTTTGGATTGAGAGAAAATCGTAGTAGGAGTTTTCAAACTTATTTTTGTACATTGAGTTAAAATTTCAAGTCAATAAGAATTGTTAAGATCTTGCAATACATATCAATAGATGCAATACGAGTTTTGTTATTTGTTGTCTTTTAACTTGTTGACTTTCTATTTATAGAAGATTTTGTTCTTCGTAATGCAAGGATACTCAGCATCTTTTTTTTTTTAAAAAAGTTTCCTAGATATGCAAGGATATTTAATAAAAGGCAACATAGTTTTCAAATGTAGCAAGAATTTTTTAATGTTTCAAAATTATTTTTTTTATAAGAATTTCTTATTTATCCTAGCTACACAAGGAAAAGAGGGTTAGAGTATTTAATGGCAAATTATTTTTGGGCTGAGTTATTTCTTTGTATTAATCTAAATCACTTTAAAGTTTTATTTGTTGTTTTATTTTATTATTTGGATATTTATACTCAATGTATGACTTGTATTTTAGTTTTGATATGTTTTGATAAAAAAAAATATATTTTAGAATTGTTTTAGACATTAGATTTGTGGTAGCTGATTATTTAACTTGAAGCCACTAATTTGTAACCCATTAAGAATTATTTAAAATGATTATATATTATTTTTTTTGTTGTCAAATTCAGCAGTTATAATGTTTTGAAGGATTATATATATTGGACATGTTCAAGAAGGTCATTTTAATCTAATCAAATTTTGGTACACGGAGAAATGCAACCTTTGAAGTACACCACTTCATGTTCTGCTTGGTATAACCAGACTGAACGATTACCTTCTGGATCCATACAGTTTACATTCCTCACATTAATAGGCAAAAGAACCAGTACAATGAAGAAAATGCACATTCCTCACATCTTAATTATAACCCAACTGGTGGGGGTTATAAATTTGTTTTTTAAAAATTATCAATTCGAGTCTCTTTAGATCCCGTGAAATTAGTTGAGATATATAAGATTAGTCGAGGCACACACAAGATAGGTCGGACACCTATGTTAATAATAATAAAAAAAATGAACATCTTTCTACATTTTCAGCCTTATGTCAACAACTGGATCCTTCTCTGAAAATCTTAACTATATTTACTTAAAACTTATAAGAGTAAAGTAGTTTTGATTAAAAAAAAAAAAAAACAAGACATGATGATAGTTTTTACTGTTGCAATTTAAAATAAATAACTAAGAGACACTATAAATTGTAGCATTTTCTTAATTAATTAATGTCTAAGAAAGAGTTTTTAGAGGTTGTATCCAAGAAACCGATTATGTTACAAGACAGATAATAATTATTTTTAGAGGTAAGTTATTTCATATTTTTCTTTAAATAAAATATTTATTGTTATTTATTGTGGTTACGAGTTTATTTAAATTAGTGTATGTGTGTTTGTTATTAAATATATAAAACTATTATAATTTAATAAGACAATAAATAATTTATGACAAGGAGATCCAGAAACAAAACTCAATCCTCACATTTAAAATGCAGGCGTTGGACCCTAGATGGTGGTGAACCAACAGTAAGCATGGGCTCAGTCAAGGTTATATTAATTTAAATTCTTACTTTTATTTAATTATTAAAGAATAATGATCCAGTCCTGATTTTATCACATTATTAAACAAGGGTTTCCCAAAAACAAGAACATCAAACAAATTCACACATCATATCAACATTAACCTAGAAAATTTCAATTCAAATAACAAATGAATATTTACAAATAATAATTACAATTAAAAATTAATGTGTTTCTAAAAATATTTAAATTTATAAATAAAAAAAAATATTATCACCATAAACGACTTTATTCTCTGAAGATGACTAATTGGATAACTGGAATGGGAGCTCGAAAGTGCATTGTAAAGGCATCCTTGAACCTACAAGTTGAGTTTCACCTAAAATAAAAAATATTCTTGCTTTTTTTATTTTTTTATTTACAAAATAAAAAGTCACAAATTAATTGCTTTAATTACTCATTAGCCAACATCATAGAGCAATGCCTAATAACAATTCATTTATCTTGAGTTGATTTTATGGATAAATACAATTAATACCTACGTACCCAAACTGCAAGGAAAAATATTATATCTTAAAAATGAAAATAAAGTTGCTTATTAAGCAATCCTACTATTCATTTAACAAATCCATAGACGATTCCAGTGACAATTGAATATCTTTGGTGATTTTTGGATAATAAAAATAATTAATACAAAGCCAAAATTTTTAAAAAAATATTATTATATCTTGAAAATATTTTGTACAAAATGAAAACAAAATTGCGTATTAAGAGATCCTATTATCCATTCAATAGATCTAATTAAGGATAACGTTAAATTACGATTCATTTATTCTAAGTTAATTTTTGGATAATAAAACAATTAATACTAAACCAAAATTGCAATGAATAATATATTATATCTTGAAAATATTTTTATAAAACAAAAATAAAATTGCATATTAAATAATCATATTATCCATTCATTAGATATAAGAATAACACATGGTTCATTTATCCTGGATTGATTTTGGAATAATAGAAACAATTAAAAATACAATAAAGTAAGGGTTTGAGAATATTTACACCATATATTAAGCAATGTCATTATTTGTTTAGTTAGCATCCGAGGATGATATTCGCGCAGTAACAGTTTATTTATCTCAATTTGATTTAAAAAAAAAATCCTTAAAATTTCTATTTTCAAACTCAATTAGTTATTGATTTTGCAAAATAAAAGCATAATTTATTACATGACCATCCTTGAAAACTTCTGAGATAATGCAAATTAAAGGAAAAACAAACAAAAATAAATGATCAAAATGGAAAAAAAAAAACCTTGTTCAAAATGATGAGTGGATCCATCAATGAAACATGAGTAGCGTTACAGTGAATCCACCAAGAGTGATTCTCTCCTGTTTTAGTTTATTCTCCAGTATAATTAAAATTCTCCTATGTATTATCCTGCCACTCTAGTGTTCTAATAGACGGTGAAATTTTCTTCAAGGGTGTAAACTATTGCAGTCTTTTTTAATGGGAAGCGAAGACTTTTCTAGCATTCGATGTTTCTTGTCTTTCACTTTTAATCTGTTTAGATGCCATAAAACTACATGATAGATTACTGAAATCAAGAAATCACTGTGAACATTTTGATCTGAAGTCATGAATAATTAATGCTTTCTTATTCTCTGATTTCGTGATACAACAGGTATATATATACAACCTTACACTTTCCTAACTGAATAAGGAAAGACTAATTACTTCCTAAACTAGGAAACCAAATATTGTAGGAATCCCGCAAATTATAGGAATCCTAATACAAGTTAACATTCCCCCTCAAGTTGGTGCATAGATGTCGCACATGCCTAACTTGTCAAGAAACCTGGAGAACTTGTTACTAGAAACCGCCTTAGTGAGGATATCTGCTACTTGGTCGTCCGTTCCTATGGGAGGAACCTCAATTACTTTGTTATCTAGCTTTTCTTTAATAAAGAACCGATCAACCTCTACATGCTTGGTCCTATCATGTTGCACTGGATTATGAGCAATATCATGAGCAGCTTTATTATCACAAAATAACTGCATCGGTTGGCTATGGTTGACCCCCACATCTTGTAATAGAAACTTAAGCCACAAGAGTTCACAGATACCGAGTGCCATGCCTCTAAATTCAGCTTCTGCGCTTGATCTTGACACAACATTCTGTTTCTTACTTCTCCACGTTACTAGATTTCCTCCAACAAAGGTAAAATACCTGGATGTCAAACGCCTATCATCTGTGGATCCGGCCCAGTCAGCATCCGTATAGCACTCAATTTTAAAATGCCTATTTTTTCGAAATAGAACTCCTTTGCCAGGGCTTCCTTTCAAGTAACTCAATATTCTCATGACTGCACTCATGTGTTGTTCTCCCGGATTGTGCATATATTGACTAATTACGCTCAAGGCATGAGCTAGATCCGGTCTAGTGTGACCCAAGTACATCAATCTTCCTAATAACCGTTGATACCTCCCTTTATCAATCGATCCTTGGGTCCGATCAATACCCAACTTCATTCCTTCAGCCAACGGAGTGGATACCGGCTTGCACGCTGTCATACTGGTTTCTTTTAATAGGTCAAGAACATACTTTCTTTGCGATAGAAATATCCCGGACTTGCACCTCGACACTTCAATCCCAAGAAAATATTTTAAAGAACCAAGATCTTTCATTTCAAATTCTGTGGACAAATAGTTTTTCAAGGCTGCTTGCTCAGCAGGATCGTTACCAGTAACTACCATATCATCCACATATACAATGAGAGCTGTAACCTTTCCATCCCGGTGTTTCAGGAATAACGTGTGATCCCAATTACTTTGTCTATACCCGAATGCTCTCATTGATTTGGTAAACCTACCAAACCAGGCTCGTGGAGACTGCTTCAACCCATACAATGATTTCTTAAGTCTACATACCTTGGGTTTCCGTATGTCCGGATCACTCCATCCGGGTGGAAGGTCCATGTAAATCTCCTCAGTTAAATCTCCATGGAGGAATGCATTTTTTACATCAAATTGTTGCAAAGGCCAATCTAGATTTGCTGCTAAGGACAGTAGAACACGAACTGTGTTGATTTTTGCCACTGGTGCAAATGTATCAGTGTAGTCGATGCCATATTTCTGTGTATATCCCTTTGCCACCAATCTTACCTTAAAGCGATCTATTGTTCCATCTGCTTTGTATTTTACTGTATAGACCCATTTGCATCCCACAGATTTCTTCCCAGCTGGTAAGTCAGTTATTTCCGAGGTAGCATTCTTCTTCAACGATCTCAATTCTTCATTCATTGCATCTTTCCAGTGGGAATCTGCTAAGGCCTCCTGCACACTGTTAGGAATAGATACAGTAGATAATTGATATACAAATGACTTATTTGATTCTGACAGGTGACCGGTAGACACATAATTGTTTAATGGGTATCTCACTCTTAAATCAGAATTTGGCTCACTCATGGAATACTTGTGTTTACACTTAAGATCTGCCTCGTAAATAGGTTTGGGAATACCTCGACTAATACGCTCTGGAAGGTTACGGGGTGGAATTGCATCCGGCGTGGGAGACGATTAGTTATGAGAATTAACAGAGGATGAGTTCATACTTGGATCATGTATACCATCAGAAGAAAAATCCTGTGACAATTGTTGCAATTGTTGCTCGGTTCTATTATAAGTAGTAGGCTGCAGCTCATTATCAAGCCCTAACCTCGTGGGACCAGTGGGCTGTTCTTCCTCCTGCAATGTTTGTTGCTCCTCAAAATCGCTGTTTTTAGTAACCTTATCACTATAACATAGGGATTGCTGCTCTTCTCCAGGTGATGTGTGCTCTGGGCGTGATGACTGCACTGGTTGCTCTTCGTGTAGCTCGTTTCTAGCCATAGGAGAGTAATCAAATGTCAAAATTTCAGTATTATCTCGGGTCAGAACTTCACTGCTTCGATACTCCTCCTGAAGTGAGGACGTGGAAGGTCCAAAAAACATTTCATTCTCATGAAAATTCATATCCTGTGTAATAAACATTCTTTTACTCGAAGGATGATAACAACGATACCCTTTCTGGGTAGTAGCATAGCCCAAAAAAACACAACGAATGGCGCGAGGCTCCAGTTTATTATGCCGTTGAGGAGGATGCAGGTGAACAAAAGCTACACACCCCACGACCCGTGGGGGAAGATTGAGAGTCGGTGGACTGCTAATCTGAGATGTGAGAGCCTGAAATGGTGTATGGAAGTTGATAGTATGAGAAGGAAGACGATTAATAAGATAAGCTGCGGATGTAAGCGCCTCTCCCCAATACTGTAGAGGCAGATGTGCTGCAATGAGTGAAGCACAAACCATTTCTAACAGGTGTCTATTTTTTCATTCAGCAACCCCATTCTGTTGAGGAGTATACGGACACGTGGTCTGATGAACAATCCCATGCAGTTCCAGGAAGGAACGAAGTTCTAAATTAACATATTCACCCCCATTGTCACTTCTAAGAACTAGGATCTTGCTGTTGTATTGCACCATAATCATTTTATGAAACCTCTGAAAGGCTGAACTGACTTCGCTTTTTGATTTCAACAAAGCGACCCAAGTCATTCTGGTACAATCATCAATAAAAGTAACAAACCAGTGAGCACCATCAAGAGTAGCTATTTTCGACAGTCCCCATACATCAGAATGTACAATCATAAAAGGAATGGTACTTTTATTGAAACTTGAAGGAAAAGAGGTTCGATGGCTCTTAGCCATTTCACAAACATCACACTTAAATTGGGAAACATCACTCTTGACAAACAAACTAGGAAATAACTTATGTAGATAGCTGAAGGAAACATGCCCAAGATGTCTGTGCCACATCCAGATATCCGACACTTTATTAGTATTCCTTTGAGACCCATAACTGGAAAGCACTTGAGTCAGCAAGCTAGAACTGCTGGTGGTCAGTTCCAAGTAATAAAGTTTTCCTCTTCTAATACCATAACCAATCGTCTTCCGCGTCCGGATATCCTTAAAAACACAAAAATAGGGCAAAAAAATAACCAAACAATGTAAGGTAAGGGTTATTTGAGCAACAGACAACAAATTATAGTTTAAAGAAGGAACCACAAGAACAGTGTCAAGTTCCATGGTATCAGTAAGGGAAACAGTGCCTTCCCCAATAACAGGGATGACATTACCATTAGCAACATTGACCTCGGTTTGGGCTGATGTTTTTAGTGATGGAACCTGTCTAGAATCGCAAGTCATATGTTCAGTAGCTCCGGAATCAATTATCCATGTATTATTCATAACAGAAGTAGAAGTATTTAGTGCCTTACCATCTCTACCTGTTGCAGCAACCATGGCAGATGCCTTGTCTGCTATCTAGTCTGAATCCGTCCTGGTTTCTGCAATCGAGGCTCATGACTTGTTGCACCGAGGATCACGGGTTTTATCCCAATTCTCAGGATATCCAATCAGCTCAAAACAACGACTCTTGGAATGTCCTGGTAGGCCACAGTGTGGGCATTTTCCTTGGGAACGATCCCAGCTTGGCTGGCTAGGCTGAGTTTGTCCTGTCCGGTTTTGTGACCCTCCTCGATTCAACCCAGAGGATGATCCACGGGTTTTTGCTGCCATGGCAGCAGGTTCACTCTTGTCAACCTCCATCTTCATTGCTTCTTTCCTATCAGCTTCACGACAAACATATGCATAAGAAGCCTGAAGGCCAAGTGGGGGATCCTTCCGTAGTACTTCTCCACGTACCTGATCAAACCTGTCATCAAGACCACCAAGAAATATATAGACTCGTTGTCTCTCAGTGGATTTCTAAAACATCTTGATGTCGTTTTCACACCCCATGGATACTCTATTAAAGTGATCCAATTCTTGAAAAATCTCAGTTAGCTCCCCAAAATAGGTTGCCAAAGGTCGGCTATTCTGACGAAGACGTGATGCCTTCTGATTCAACGAATAAATTCTAGCCTCGTCATTCTCATCAAAGTAGGCTGCTTTAAAGGAGTCCCAAATCTCCTTTGATGTAGACAACCGAATGTACCGTTTCATAATCTCAGGCTTCATTGAAGACAAAAGCCAACTCTTGATTTTTTGATCTTCAGAGAACCAATCATCATATTTAGGATCGTCTTCATGAGGTGCCTTGATCAACCCACGGAGATATCCCATCTTCTTCCTTCCAGCAATATGGATTTGAATGAGAGGAGCCCATAAATCATAGTTTTTTTCATCCAAAACCATACCAATATTAAAGCTTGAATTTTCTGTCTGCACCATGATTGGAGCAGCTGCTGGAGCATCCTGAGAACCGACCCTCTTTTCTTCAGCCATCTCTCTTACTGTTGGTATAGCCTAAAACTTGTAGTTTTTGATAGATTTTGGAACAATACAGACAGACTTACAAAGCAGGGGAGGGGCAGCAACAACTTTACAGTTGCTCGCTGAAACCGGCAGCAACAACTCTAAGTTGCTCGCTGCAATTACTTAGAGATATGGCAGGAAGCAAAGAAAATTTTAGGGTTCAGTGTTTGCTTTTCTATTTTAGCTCTGATACCAAGAAGAATTAATGCTTTCTTATTCTCTGTTTTCATCATACAACAGGTATATATATACAACCTTACACTTTCCTAACAGAATAAGGAAAGACTAATTACTTTCTAAACTAGGAAACCAAATATTGTAGGAATCCCGCAAATTATAGGAATCCTAATACAAGTTAACAAAAACTACATGATAGATTACTGAAATCAAGAAATCACTATGAACATTTTGATCTGAAGTCGATGACTGTGGATAAAATGCTGTTAATTTGCAGCTTCGCAGGTATTCGATTCCTTGTCTTAATGTTGCTTGTATGCTCCATGATTTGCTTTGAACCACAATTACCAGCTAGGATCGTGGCTGTAGTTCGGTGCTGCCTGCTTTGGCGGAACTTCATTACAGACAGGAAAAGTTAGTAATATTGTCAAAGCCGGCTGATGTTGAAACTAGGAAACTAGGTGGTCTCGTGAATATAGAGCGCTAACTCTAGGAAATTTCGTACAAGAAACTTCATTTCAAGTTCAACGAGGCTGAGGCTTTGGCGGATGTCTAGAGCCACACGGCGAATTACAGAGCCCAACCTCTCACTATTGGTATCCGGCTCCCATTTTTGAATGACGTCTCTATCTTGTTGACAGATGACATTTTTTCAGGAAAAGAGAATGAAGAACTGATGATCACTTCCTGAGTTTGTAGGTAGTTGTAGGTGTCTACTGGCTGAATTTTTTATTAGTATTTTATTTTTTAGGAGGAAATATATAGCCAGAGCTATGAAAAGACAGTGCTCTGAATAGGTAACAATCATATTATAAAAAAGTATAGTAATTTTATATAAGATTTGATATGACTTTTATAATTGATCATATTCACATAATTACTGCATATACGAGATTTGATTTGAATAGGCAGTAATTAGATTACAAAATAATATTTAATCTAGTTCCTATAATTAATCAGATTACAGAATCGCAACTAATCATGTCAACACTCCCCCTCAAGTTGGAGCATAGATATCAGTCATGCCCAACTTGGTAATTACTCTCTGAAATGCCGGCCCTGAAACGGCCTTGGTAAGAATATTAGCTAACTGATATGATGACTGGACAAAGGGAAATTGTATGAGTTTCTGATCTAATTTTTCTTTGATGAAGTGACAATCAATTTCAACATGCTTCGTACGGTCATGTTGAACAAGATTATGTGCAATGGAAATGGTCGCCTTATTATCATAGTGTAGAGTCATCGGTCCCGTATAGTGGATCCCTAATTCTGTCAGGACCCTCTGAATCCATAATAATTCACATACCCCATGAGCCATACCTTGAAATTCTGCCCCCGCACTCGACCGAGCCACCACTTTTTGCTTCTTACTACGCCATGTAACCAGATTTCCATTGACAAAAGTGAAGTAGCCTGATGTAGATTTTCTGGTTGTTTGATCCCCTGCCTAATCAGCATCGGTATATCCCTTAATGCTAGAGACCCCATGTTTTGAGAATAACAAACCTTTGCCTGGGGTACCCTTCAAGTATCGTAAAATTCTATTCACTGCATGCAAATGTTCTTTGCTGGGTGCATGCATAAATTGACTTACGACACTAACGGCATAGGCGATGTCTGGTCTTATATGGGATAAATAAATCAGTCGACCAACCAACCGTTGATAACGGCCCATGTCTGTTGGAACCTGATTGGGAAAGACACCGAGCTTATGATTTATGTCCATAGGGGTTGATGCTGGTTTGCAAGCAAGCATGCTAGTCTCTATCAGCAGATCAAGCACATATTTGCGTTGTGACATGGAAATCCCGTGAGCTGATCTGGCGACTTCAATGCCTAAGAAGTATCTGAGCTGCCCAAGGCTTTTCATTTCGAATGCAGCAGCTAAATGTTCCTGTAACAGCTTCATCTCCTCTGGATCATCAATTGTTAACACCATGTCATCCACGTAAACAATAAGGGCTGTTACCTTCCCATTTTGGTGCTTTATAAACAGAGTATGGTCTGCATTACTCTGTTTATAACTGAATGCTGTCATTGCAGATGAGAACTGCCCAAACCAAGCTCTAGGGGATTGTTTCAGCCCATATAGAGATTTCTTCAAATGATAGACTTTGCTCCTAGTTTCAGACTTGCACTGCACACCCGGTGGCAAGTCCATATACACTTCTTCTTCTAAGTCCCCATTAAGAAATGCATTTTTAACATCAAACTGTTTCAAAGGCCACTCTTGACTGACTGTTAAAGATATGAGAATACGGATTGTGTCAAGCTTGGCAACCGGTGCAAAAGTCTCTTGATAATCCACACCGTATTTTTGTGTATACCCCTTTGCAACCAACCGAGCTTTATACCTGTCAATGCTGCCATCGGTTTTAAGTTTCACAGTGAACACCCATCGACACCCAATTGTCTTCTTTCCTTCGGGTAGGGAGACAAGTTTCTAAGTTGAGTTCTTTTGTAGAGCATGCATTTCTTCATTTACTGCCTTGGCCCAAGCTGGATCTGTCAAAGCTTCCTGCACATTACTAGGGATGGATATATTGGATAATTGATTAACAGTAAGTGCATATGATTCAGATAGCCTATGGTTAGAGACATAATTATTGATTGGATATTGACTCTATGATCGGGTTCATACTGTTTCTTTGGGACACCCTTGTTTGATCTTTGGGAACATCTTGGGGCTACAATAGCAGGATGAACATCCTGGGCATAAGAGATATCAGTAAATACATTGGACTCATCAGATATAGGCTGTAGGAGTACCTGGGATTCAGCATTATGAGAAGATTCGTTGGTTAATGGTGTTAACAAAGGCAACTCTATATTTATTGGTGACTCCGCATCAGTGCTTCTACCCCATGACTCCTCATCAGTGCCGCTGCTCCCAAGCTGTTCAATTATGTTTTCCAACTCAACAAATTCGTTCCTGTCACTCTCTTGTAGCAAATGTTCATTGCTGGATTGCTCCCCCTAAGAGGAAATGATAGAACCTTCTTTTGAATAAAATGATTCAGTCTCACGGAAGGAGACATCCAATATGACGTGTAGCTTTTGATTGTGAGGATCATAACATCTGTACCCTTTCTGTAAGTCTGAACAACAAAAACACATCGAGTGGCACATGGATCAAGTTTAGTTCGTAACACCTTTGGATTGTGAACATAAGTAGTACACCCAAACACTCTAGGCTCAAGGTTTGGAAGGTACGGGGTGGACAATAAGGATTGCATTCGCTGTTGAGGTGTCTGAAAATCTATCACTCGAGAAGGTGTTCGATTGATCAGATACACAACAAACTTCACAGCTTCTCCCCAGTAGTACCGAGGCATGTGCATGCTAAAGAGAGAGGCACGAACCTCTTCTACAATTTGCCTGTTTTTTCGTTCGGCCAACCCGTTCTGTTGTGGAGTATAAGTACATGAGGTTTGATGCCGAATTCCATAATGATGTAGATACTTCTAAACAGAGGTATCCAGAAATTCCATAGCATTATCAGTTTGCCAACTACAAATCTGTTTCTGATACTGAGTACCCACCATACGATGAAATTCCTGAAATGCTGTAAAAACATCACTTTTTTTGTGTAGCAAAGACATCCAAGTCATTCTAGTACATTCATCGATAAATGTGACGAAATAACGGGCTTTCGATATGGTAGAGATTTTTGCTGGACCCCATACATCAGAATGTATAACGGCAAAAGGTTCTGAACTTTTATTCAAATTCGATAAATAAGTAATACGATGACTTTTAGCCATTTCACAAATATTGCAATGAAACTCAGAATCATGAACTACGTTAAAAAGATGTGGTTGTAATTTTTTAAGATATCCAAAGGAAAGATGTCCCAATCGTCGGTGCCATAACCATATTATGGCTCGATCTGTATCTGAACTTCCAGTTTGATATGCTTGACCGAATCTTTGTCCTTCATTTTCTGTAAGTTGTAAATAATAGAGTTTTCCATATTTAACACCATAACCAAGAATCTTCTGGGTCAAATGTCCTGAAACACACAGAATAACGGCCAGAAGGTTACTGTACAATTAAGAGCAGAAGTAATTTGGCCAACTGACAACAGATTATGTTCAAGGGATGGGACAACTAGAACTGAGTTTAAAGTGAGATTTTTAGTCAAGATGATAGTGCCCTCCCCAACAGTAGGGGAGGTACTGCCGTTAGCTGTGGAAATAAAAGAATGTTGGAAGAGTGGAGGGATTGTAATTGACCAGTGTTTCTAACCATGTGATCTGATGCACCTATATCAATTATCCAATTATTATCCTTAGTAATTGCAAAGAATGTATTTGCCTTACTAGTGCTGCTAGAGTGAGCAACATTAACAGTAGGCGGAAGGTTATCAGCAGCAGGCAGTTTATCAACAGCGGTAGTCTGAGCTTTAGCCGTGGTCATCATGGCTTTTCCTGCAAATTTCTTCCTTGGTTTCTTTGAGAAATCCCACCATTCAGGATAACCAATGATTTCATAACACCTCTGTTTTGAGTGTCCCGATTCACCACAATGTCCACAGACGAGGCCTGTGTATTTTCCAGCAGATGAATTATTTCGGTTCTTCATTGTTCTAGAAGCTGGTCCTTGACGGGGTTGGTTTGTAAACATGGCAGAGTGCACGTAGTGCTCACTGGTTATTCGATAGTTCCCCATGTTTGTCTTTGTTGAAACTCCCTCCTTATGCATGCGTATGTACGCTCCAAGTCCAGTTTTGGATCTTGCCCAATATTTCTCCGCGGACTTGCTCAAACTCAGAATCAAGGCCACTTAGAAATATATGAACACGAAGTTGATGCATTATTGAATGCAGCTGGACCACTCCTTCAACTGTCTCTCCTTGAGAGGTAGTTCTGTGATCAATTTCTTGAAAAAGAGCCACCAGTTCATTGTAATAAATGGACACAAGTCTACCCTCTTGTTTGATAGAGAAAGATTTCTGATTTAATTCAAACAGACAAGTTTCATCTGAGCCATCATAGAAGGTCTTCGACACAGCCTCCCATATTTCTTTGGCTGTGGATAGGCGAGTAAATTGCTGCATCAGTAACGGACTCATTGAATCAATGAGCCAACTTTTCACCTTTTGACTTTCGGTGATCCATGTTGCAAACATGGGATCTTCAGGTTTGGGTTTTTTTGCTGCTCCAGTGAGATATTCAGTTTTGTTACGAGCACCAATGTGCATCTCCATTAGTTGAGACCATAACGGATAATTGTTTTCATCTAATATGATGCTGGTAGGGAATGCAGAATTGTCTTGGTGAATAATAATGGGTGATGTTTGGCTATTTTGTGGAACGGGAATAATGGAGTTGAGGTTCGTCATGTAGTAGGGGATTCGTGCGGGATTCGTGTTTGATTAATTAGGCTTTGATACCATGTAGAAAACAATTGTGTCTACCGGTTGAATTTTTCATTAGTATTCTTCTCCTTGTAGGAGGCATATATAGGTAGAGCTCTGAATAGACAGAGCTCTGAATAGGTAACAATCCTATTATAAGAAAGTGTAGTAATTTTGTACAAGATTTGATATGACTCATATAATTGATCAGATTCACATAATTACTGCCTATACGAGATTTGATCTGAATAGACAGTAATCAGATTACAAAATAATATTTAATCTAGTTCCTATAATTAATCAGATTACGGAGTCACAACTAATCATGTCAACAGTAGTAACTCTCCACACATCATGCATATTTCAACGAGGTCAATGTCATTAAGCTCAAGACAATTACAGCAGGATCCACACCAGCAGCTACATAATTTCTGTGGAAAAAGCATACGATTGTAAGATTGAGGCATGAAAACTTCTTAAACTCCCAACCCCACATTAACATATGTTCAATAACCAAACATTTTTAGTATCTCTGATTGTGGAAGTAAAACTTAGTTAACACACACATATGTAATATTAAAACTTAGTTAACCTCATGACCACTGGAGGCTTACATGGTCGTTAATTTCAGGGTGTTGAAAGATTAGTCGAAGTGCGTGTAAGCTGACTGGACACTCACAGTTACAAAAAGAAAAAGACTTAGTTAACACACACATATATGTAATATTCTATCTCGTTAATTTTCAATAATATCATACATCTATTTTGATAATTTTGGCCAATTTTATAATTTGACATATAAGAACTTAATTGAAAAAACTGTTAGGGACTAAATTTATTTATTATAAAAAGTAATGATTAAGAAGCTTTCAATTAAGAGGTTTTTTTGTAAGAAAACTAAAATATAGAGACTAAAGTAAATTTTATGATGTAGAAATATGATAAATGTCAAGTTTTAACAGCATTAACGACACTAACAAATGGAATGATACGATGGAACAAAACTGTAACATATAGGGATGATATCAAATAAAAAATATAGCAGAGGGACCTTTCAAGTACAAAAGAAAGAATAGAGGGATCTTCGATGTAGGAAAGGCATTAACTAAAAAAAAACTGAAACAATGCTGTCACCACGAGCTAAACTCGTGCAAGCATGAGGCATTCACAGTTTCTTTAATGTATTTCAACCAAGAGAGAATTGATTTTGCGGATAAGGGAACGTGTTCATGTTGTAGAATCCACTGCTTAAATTGTGCGATGCACATTCATCTAAATAAGAATATTAATTATGATTATAAGAAGTAATTAATTAGTTAATTGTGGGTGTGTGTTATAGCTGATGGAGCATGCATGCCTGCCATTACAAGAGCAAGTAGAGGTTGATATTTCTTTTGCTCGCATCATGGTAGAGTTTACTGACACTTTTTTAAATGATTTTAATCGCTCATCTACCATGCATAATTTGCGTTTTTAAGTTTGCTGGCAAGCATTTTAATTAATGCTGCATCTTGTCTATATACATTAATGAAACAATTTTTATCATCAATGATCTGGTCTTCAAATTAATCTATCTGTTAGATGCTCCATGCTTCTTCCATTGCCGTCAACATCAAGAGTTTGGCTTTGTTTGAGGATGCTCTAGAAGAAGTCAAAGGAAAGTATAGAGCTAGATAAATTAATGGCTTGTGATCATATATATATATATATATATATATATATATATATATATATATAGATATAGAGCTTGAGCATATAATTAAACTCTCAAGTAATATATATTACTAATAAACTTGGAGCTTAGGTTTTTGATTATCAGAGGATAACACCCACAGCTTCATCAAGTTATGTTGGGTTATGAAAGTACAAACGTTGTTAGAGCATCATCCCTCCCTCCAACTCCTTGAGATCTTGGGGGTGAATGTCAGGTAAATGAGAAGTTGGGTATTGAAATGCACATATTAAAAACATTAGTGACTTGAATACAAATTAAATTCGTCAAAAAATGTCTTCAAGTATATACCTTTCACACTGCTGATTGAACAGATGCTTTCTTTTCCTGTAGAGGCTGTTATTTTTTATTTAATTCGGTTTTTATCTAAAAATATAATTAAATTAAAGTATTTTTTAAAAAAATCTGAAATGGTACATACTGATTGTTTTTAGTTCGGTTATTTTAGAATAAAAACTAAAACCCAACCGACTAGTTTTGGTTTGGTTATTTTATATTAAAAACCAAAAACTATATTTTTTTTAGGGTTTTTTTTTGTAATTTCTAATGAGTTTGGTTTCAGTTTGACTTAGTTTTTTGGTTCAGTTTTTTTTATTAATTTTGGTTCGGTTTTCAGTTTCAGACTTATAAAATCGAATCGATCGGTTTTTTTAATATTCCAATCGGTTTAATTGATTTTTTTTTATAATTCAGTTTTTTGGTTTTTTTTCAAGGTTTTCCAGGTTTTTTGGTTTTTTTCTCACCCCTACTCCCTTGAAAAGCCGAACCCTCATCCTTTCGAACCAAAATAACTTTTCATATTCTAGAATTGTAGCTTAATTGATTAGGTTTTGAATTTAATTTTTAAAAATTATTAATTTAAATATTATAAATTTCAGGTCCAACTAATAACTTTAAAACGTTAAAGATTAGTCAAAGTTACGCATATTCTCAGCACAACAATTACAAAAAAATATATATATATAAAAAAACCCTCCCCATCGCCTGGGAACTGGACCCTTAGACGGCCTTCAACGACTCCAATATAAAAACCCAATTTAATTTTCCTTAATAAAGCACATCAAACGTCAGAATAT
>Ga0325400_1001372_pt1 | contig 19992 bp, 10 predicted proteins | sample PopdelMetagenome_2_FD_205662 | JGI IMG/M metagenome (GOLD analysis project Ga0325400, IMG submission 205662) | Populus deltoides microbial communities from Bellville, Georgia, United States - Xylem-PdKOR-R1 | ecosystem: Host-associated > Plants > Phyllosphere > Stem > Wood/Secondary xylem...
CTAACATTTTCCCCTCCACTCTCAGCATAGAAACATCATCTTCATCAACCACTCATATTAGCCTCTTAACATAAACAAATTTCCCTGCTTTTAGGTTTTTTTCAATTTTCATTCAATTAAGGGTTTAGTTTTGGATTTTTTTTTTCAAATCTATCTTTAAGCGCATTAATTGAACCATTTAATTTGGTCACTTTTTACAATTTTATCTTCGGTTTCCAAAATTATACAATTTAGACCAATTATGCTAGAATTCTCACCTTTTTCTCTTCAATTTCATTGTGATTGAATTAATTGAACCCTTCTAATTCTTATATTTTCTCTTTAATTTTATCCTTAATTGAATTAATTGAAGCCTTTAATTTGGGGTTCTTCTCCAGTTTAATCCTTGGTCCTTTAATTCTTTCAATTAAAGCCAAATTAAACTATTTTTCTTAAAATACTTTTTAATTAAGTCCCTAATTGGATTTTAAATTATTCCTGATATTTTTTTTTACATTTTTTAACTCAATATTTGGATTTTAAAGTCAATTATTTGTCTAATTTTACCTCCAACTATATTCTTGTTATTTATGTGTTTGATTTTGTGTATATTGATATTTTTTTTATACACAAATGTGATTTGTATATGTCGTGTGAGTTTGAATATTTCTAATAAAAGCATTTTCATAGTAATAAAAAAATTAAAACAAACAAATAAAAATGATTTATTGTTGTAAACTTCCTTTTGTGTTGTGTTGTATTTTTCATAGATATGATATAATAATTTAGGTTGGGTCAACGTGATTTCACATAAACCTAAACGAGTACGAGTGATGTTTTTTGATCCTATTCTAGACTTAGTAAAAGGAAAGGGGCTAAAACCTATTTTTTTCCCATCCCTATAGGTCCAATGCTCATTTTAGAAATGGTTAATTCGACAAGTCTCATTTTTAAAGGATAGATGTCAAAATTTTCGCGAATCACCTCAATCAATAAGTCTCCTACTTCTAGGGACCAATATTGAATTTTTCATTAAAAATGATAAAAAGGATTGTAAGTAAGCTTAGGAAATAATTAGAATATTTCATGGCAAATAAAAAGATAGATTTATAAGAAAACTCGTGGTAAAGCTAACATTTCATTTGAAAGAATACGGTAAAGATGACATCATTCTTCCATTAAGCATAATTAACTCTATATGTGAATTTTTAAAACTAGCGTTAATCTTTAGAATTTTTACTTTTCTCTAATTACTAGGTGGCGACTTAAATTTTTCATATATTTTCTCATTTTATTTTGAAAAGTCAAAAAGTCCCATTTATATCTGGGTAGGATAATATGGTGTGGCATTCATTATCTTTTGGTAAGTGGCTTTATTATTTGTAAGCTCAAAGGGCATAGTCCCTACACAAAAAGGTCACCCTATCTATTATAAAAGATGTTTTCTCCTCGTCTTTAAAATGTAAAGGGATCTAGTTGTAGCCCAAACTCGTATCCAGGGAGAATTCAAACTCGATCATAGAGTCTACAAGTCTATCTATTTTAGGTAGAGGAAATTTATCTATAGAATAAGTTTTATTGAGATCGATGAAGTCTACACACATCCATTATTTTCCATGGATTTTATTTATTATGACCATTTTAGCGAGTCATTCAAGGTACATCACTTCCCAAATAAAACTAGCTTCAAAAAGTTTATCCACCTTCTCAGGTATAGCTTTTATCTTTCCCTTTTAATTTTTTTTATTATAATAAATATGAGGGAAAGTTGGGTTTACCTTTGGCTTATGGGCTGGCATGTCAAGGTTAATGCTAGACTTATATGAGGGCTAAAAAATAAAGTTATCTTTTTAGTTGTTGAGGATCTTTATAAGGGCTTTTTCTTGTTCATGATCCAAAATAGAGCCAATATTGGTGTTCATGCTTGTATTTTCTCATGAAGGGTAACCTTTTGTAACATTTATATTGCTTCAGTGCAGAACCCTTTTCTTTTCTTCATGGACCTTTTATGGTCTACAACTAAAACATTTTTGCCTAAAGACAAGTGAAGATTCATCTTCTATAGCCTATTTGATTCTCTCCTTATTATGGCCACCCTCTTTTGATATAAAACTTTATGGTTAAGTATCTTATAGTAATAAAACCATTAATTTCATATAGAAATGGTTTACAGATGATAGGATCATAAAAGCCTTCATCCTTTAGGGTTATTCTGAGTAAAAAATAGTGATTATAATGGGTTTTTTAGGACAACTATCCCTCCTTATATATCGTGTCAATTACACTAACTAGGTCATCTTGGAGGTTGTACTAATTGGGTTAACTTAACCATCTTAGAACCGTGTTAGGTGGTTCTATAAAAATTATGTGTTCCTTGAGCATGATGTGCTTGGATAGGTCTGGTAACCCACCAAGCCTTTAATTGGTGACCTTGATGAGCCTTTTTATGCCAAGATGATATATGGGCAAATACTAAACCTAATCATGGGTTGTTATTAGGTTTGGGCCTTAAGTGAAGGAAGCAAATCTGGCCTATCACCACCTAAATCATAATCCTCATACTAATTTTATGCTTTACATTACATAGCTTAATCCATTTAAATTGTTCGAATATTTCAAAACTTCAATTATCTATAAGTTAGATTGGAGATTAAATAAGGATATGATCTTTAGTATTTAGTCGTTCAAAACCGTAGTCAAAACATCTATCATCAGGTCATTAACCATTTCTTGTATGCATTCAATTTGTAACTTCAATTACCCAACTATCAAACAATATCCCCCTTATCTCACCAATATTCTTTCTAGAAAATGTCTTAATCAAATTTCTTATGATAAGTAGCGTTTAATCATAGTAGACAAAATTACATCCATGATATGATTAATTTTTACTATATTGTTGTTTAGGATATATGGAAAACTAGGTATTTATCAGAATTTTTAATCATTCATCAAAATTTTAACGAAGTAGTCAAATATTAATTAGTCCTTGCAATGCTTTTCTTTTTTGGATAGGTTTTTGTTTTTAGCTTTAATTTTAATAGGAAGAAGAATCTATAAATCAACTTGTAAATTCATCAAGATCAAGTTTGTTTTCAAATAATTTTAAAAATACCATATAACAATGGTGTATTTATAAAAATATATATTTTTTAACTATTTGTTTTAAAATTATAAATAGCATTGATAAATTAACAAATTAGATATGGAGTTGATCAATCTTGGATAATATTTAATTTGTTATGAGCGCATGTGGAGTCAATATCTTGTTATGTGCCTATCACAAGTTTAAAAAAAAAAAAAAACTTTCCCATATTTAGTGATTGTACAATTCTGATATCAAAATTCAAAGTAAAAAAGTTACTAATAAAATAAAAACCATGCATTGGGTATTTGAGAGTATTTTTTTTTTATTTTAGCACTTAAAAAAACAAATAAAATAACATAGTACATAAAATATTTTAGAAAGTAGTATAGTTTAGAGAGTACAAGATGACATCTACAACTTGCGAGTCGTAAGTGACATTTGCGACTCTCTTCAATTTAAAAAATAGACTTCCACAATTTAAAATAAAGAGAGAGGAAAGAGGAGAAATAGAGAAAACAAGGAAAAAAAAGAAGATAAAGACCACCAATATACATTGAAACTCCGATGAAGATATAATTGATACCGTTAAAAAGATATCGACGAGACAAGTCCAATGACACCAAGGAATATCACTGTCATAACTCATTTTGGGTTATTCCCCAAAATTTTACCATTTTTTCTTTTAAAATAAAATAATAAATAACAATAGCAAGAAGACTGACATGTTTAAAAAAAGCAGGCTAAGGAGGATTCCAAATATACATAAAAATCAAGCTACAATGGAATTGAGAGCTTAATTGTACCTCGTTGTACCCAAAACTAGAGGGACAATATAAATTTAAGGTCAAATCAAATCATTATTGGATAAATCTGCATAAAAATTAAGTCTAAGAATATAATTAGATTTTTAATAGGCCATTTTGATTTAATCATAGGCAAATTAAAGTATAATTATGTTTAAAAATTAATTTGGGTATAATTAAAGGATTTAATTAGATGAAATGACTTAATTATACTTTAAGCTAGCATAATGGCTCTCGCTCCGCAGCATGTCAATATCATTTTTTTTAATATAAAAAATTATTTAGAATATAGAGAATGTTTTAAGCACCTTGGGTCTAACAACCGTGAGTTTAGCATGACTGCAGACCCAAGACACTTAAAACATTCTCTAAACTCTTTATATTTTTTTTTATATATTTTTTTAAAAAATTGATATTGACCCGCTGCAGAGCGCGGACTAATATGTTAATGTGTGTGTGTATGTGTGTAGTCATAACAATAGTTTAGTCCTCCATTAAAAAAATATAAAAAATAAACAAATAAAGTGAGATAACTTGGTGATTTAAGACATGGACCTTTCACTGAATCATATTTTAATAGAGTCTACCATGTCTAAAACTATCTAAAAACTATCAATTTCATTTCATGTTCATTTTGAATAGAAAAATTCAAACATAATATAAACTAAATTTCCTAACAATTATTTTATTTTCTCTAATTTTTTTCTTCATTCTATTTTAAAAAAAGAAAGTTATTAACTAATTAAAATAGAAGAATGATATATATATATATATATATATATATATAATTTTGAAATTACAAGGATTGAGTGTATAGTTTTGTCAACTATAGGGATTAAGTTATAATTAACTCAATTTTATTATTATTATTATTATTAGTTTTTCAATAAGGAACTCCTTTTGCATGTGTTATGTATGTCATTGTAGAACATTTGTATGGACAAAAAAAAAATGATTCTTTGGACTGGAATGGTTTCTAAATCCAAGTAACTTGGGCTTGGCGTGGTTGTCAGACCCAGACACGTGAGTCTGGTGTGGTTCCCAGACCCAAGCATGTAGGTCTGGCATAGTTGCCAAAAATAGTCGCATGGGTCTAGACCCAATGTATTTGAGTATGACAAATATGTTTGATTTGACAAACAACAAACAAAGAGGACAATTGTGTACTTTAGTTGTTAAGAGAGAGAAAAGAAAGAAAAAACCCAAATAATCGATCACCTGCGGCAATCCAACCATTATCTCTCTACACGCGCCACACCATGTGAAAGAAGGCACGACTGCACATCCAGTGCGATGGTGGATGACCAGATTTGGCCACCGAGAAGCATCACATGCATCTCCTTGATGACGCGGGTGCCACTCTTTCGTTGGGGTAAAAAAATAAAGTCAAAGAAACGTCACGTGAAAAGATGAGAAATTAAAAGTGAAATTACTATTGCAATCCACATTAAAAGCTCTCTTGATTTACAATGATTTCCCTACATCATTTAGCTTTTGTTATAATGGTTCAAATTAATTTTATTAGGAACTTAATTGGTGAAAAATTAAGTTTGAGAGCCCAATTTGGGCTTAATTTAGAAGATTGGAATTTTAGAGGACCAAACTGAATTTTAAAAAAGTTAAGTGGTTCAAATCAGGGGTGAAATTGCAAGAAAATTAAAGTTTTTCGGGTCAATTAGGGGTTAAATTGAAGAAATTCGCAGCCAAGGATCATTTTGAAAAAACATCAAACTTTGGGGACCCAATTGATTGAAATCAGAGGTGAATTTGAGATAATTGAAAGTTTAATGGTCAATTAAAGATCAATTTGCATAAATCCAAGACCAATGATCAAAATGAAAAAGGTGCTGAAATCTAGGGCTGACATTGAAGTTCGACAAGAAAATCAGGGGTGAAATTGCAAGAAAATTAAAGTTTTTGGAGTCAATTAGGGGTTAAATTGAAAAAATTCTCAACCAAAGACCATTTTGAAAAAACATCGAACTTTAGGGACTCAATTGATTGAAATCAGGGTTGAAATTGAAGATAATTGAAAGTTTAATGGTCAATTGACGATCAATTTGCATAAATCCAAGATCAATGACCAAAATGAAAAGGTGCTGAAATCTAGGGCTAACAATGAAGTTCGATAAGGGTAAAATTGCATAAAATTAGAAGTTTAGGGTTAATTAGAAGTGTAATTGAAAAAAATTAAAAGCAGGAGGACCAAATTGAACTTTGGCCAAACCCCTAAATTAAAACCCTAAAAAGTCCAAAACGGTATCATTTTGAACAATAAAAAAAGGGAACCAAACAACATGCTCTCTGGTTACCGTTCATCTTCTTCTTCATTTTTTGCCTAAAAGAACTGCTCATGTAACTACTTTTCAATAGCATTTAATACTTCATCTCTTCATCAAATTTGACAAAACATACATCACCATGATGACTTGACATTTAACTATACCTCGGTATGGTTCATTTTGGTTGATTGACACCGTAGCGCCGCGGTGTAGCCCTTAAATGGACAACTTAGGTAGCCTTTAGCTGCCAACTTTTTCAGACTATGATAACAACCTTGAACCAACGGTTGAGGTCCTTCTGATTTGAATCAAGGACCAATATTTTTTTTCAAAAGAGACAAAATGTCCCTCTTCCATCCCCTATAAATAGGGGTGGATTTCATGCATTGGAGGAGAATAAATTCGGGTCCAAAGTTGGTAAAAAATTAGCTTCTTCTTAATCCCTATTTTTTATTCCTCTCCACCGGTTTTCCTCTCTTTTTCCGTCATGTCTCTGTAGTGATGCCACCATCAGCATCACGACAATCCTTCCCATATAACCAACCAGCTATTTCCCCCTGTATCAAGTTTTCTTCTTTTCCCTGCAACAAAACAAGCCACTGCATATAGAAGGTAAATATAATTAACATGGTCACTAGGCTTGGCCAATGACCATGTAACGCATGGGTTGGACCCATTTCAGCCTAGCCCAATAAAAAGAGAGAGAGAGAGAGAGAGAGAGAGAGAGAGAGAGAGGCCAGGTTTGTTGGGCCGTTTGTCAGCCTAACTCGACCCGGCTGGGTCTAGCTTAGATGGTTGGGCTAGATCTAGCCCACCCTATATAATAATAATATAACAAAAGAAAATGAAAAAAATTCAAAAAAATTCCAAGGGTCACTTCAAAACAAAATTGAGATTTTCTTGCATGTTTTTCTACCAATTTTATTCAATATCGGGCTATAGATTTATATTGTAAGATATGAACCCGTAAAAAATACCTGATTTTCTCTGAAATTTCTTAAAAAACAAAATATAAAAAAATCCTTATTTAAAAACACAAAAAATATTTTATTTTCATGCACACGACCAAGTCCTAAAAGTTTTCCAAGCAAATTTTCATAAGAAAAACAAAAATTGTATTTTTCTTATGTTTTAAAATGTAAAATTGATATCATAACTAATTTATGATTATCCGTTAGGGTTTGACCATAATATCAAAAATGTCTCACCAATCATTTTGTTCTTTTTATATTTAAAGTGTTAGGATTTAGCTGTAGACTTTAGTATTTGGAGATATAAAACTACACTGTAAAGTATACCCTAAGATATTAAAGATACAAAAAAATAAATGCAATGCTAAAATTTAAACCTTAGAGTAGTTAGGCTTTAACCCAATATGGTAAAGACTTCCTCACGAAGGGAGATCTACCTTGAACCTTAGACAAGACCAATAGACAGAAACATGACTTAGAATAACAATCAAATAACAATGTAGTTTACCTTAGGTAAGGTGCACTGAGAGTGATATGTCTTTCCCTTGCACAACCAGTCCTTTACCTAGACTCTTGCAGACCATAAGTTTTCTAGTAACCATAATACTAGGTGGCGACACCTAAATCTTATAATCATAATTTTATGATTAAATCCAAAATTTCTTTTCACCATCACTCAGGAGGCAGACTTGTCGTTCTCGACATCGCATGCCCTACAATAGTCACAAATGGTGACCGGGGTGGGCTACAAAAGTTATCTAAATATGTTGAGTCTCATTTGCCTTTAAACAACTTATGTGCACACTTCGATCACCATTGGTGACCTTCCTTGATTTCATTTGATTCATCTCGTCAAAATCTTCTCAACGATATCAGTGATGTCATCACTAAAGCTTTGGTGTGCCTCCGAGATTTTTTTAATTTTTTTTTATTTTTTTATCTATCCTCTCTCTTCACAAATTATAAAGAGGAGAGATGAAAGAGAAAAAATAAAGAACAAAAAAAAAGAGTCTCGAAGGAACACCAAAGCTCCGATAATAATATCATTAGTATCGTTGGAAAGATTTCAACGAGACGAATCCAACGATATTAAAAAAAAATCACTTACAGTGATTAGAGTATGTCACATGAGTTGTTCAAAGGCAAAGAAGCCCCGACACATTTGGACGGTTTATGTGAACCACTTTGGTTATCGTTTGTAACCTTTCTAGTGTCGTTAGATTTATTTTGTTGATATATTTCTAATGACACTGATTATATCATAATCGGAGGTTCAATGTGCCTTCAGAGTTTTTTTTATTTTTTTTTCTTTCCTCTCTTCTCTTTTTTTTTGTAAATTATATCAATTTATTTTTAAAATAAAAGAGAATCACAATAAAATTTATGACTCATAAATTTTATTACTTTTCTAAATATTTCATACATACGTTATGTTATTTTATTTTTTTAATGTAAAAAAAAAAAAAAAAACACTCGGGTACTTGGCAGTAGATGAGCATGCATTTTATTAATGTAAATAAGATATAGCTCAGACATCACTGTCTGCCATGAGCCCACAGACACGTTAATGGAGATTTGACTTATTCACACCTGACATGATATGAGCAGTAGTCTTCTGCCTATCCATTTGGTATCGAGAAGCCACTGCGCTTATACAACCGCCTATACGTACCTTTCCTTTGGTCATAGCACAGGAATCTTAATTCCCTCTTTCAACTTCAGTTTTGTATTTCTGTTGTGGATGAACTGCGTATGTGGCATACGTGAAGCAGAGCCCATCATTTCCATCAATGGATGTCTCCAGCTTACAATCTCGGTATCTTTCTTTTTGTTTGGTTTCCCTTTACTGTCTCGATGCCTGTCTCTGTCTATTTGCTTTAATGACTTTTGTTTCTGTTGTTCTTGCTTCAGTATAAGGGGACTAAATTGTTAAAGATTGTGTAGCCGTGGGGGGTTGGGGATCAAGTTTTCGTATCATATATATGGTTATATGGAGTTGTTGAAAAGAAGCAGAGAAGATACTGGAAAATTCTTGGCCAGAGAATTGAGTTTTGATAGATTTCGAGCTAATTTATGTCAAGAAAAGTTTGAAATTTATCAGAAGGGTGTTCCTTTGTGGAAACCCACAAGAACGAAAACAAAAAAATCATTTATATCTTTTTTTATTTATTCCAAGTTTAATATCTTTGCAAAATAAACCACTAATATATATAAAGCTTACCCTTCCTTTATTCTTTCTCCGTCCAGTGTCCTATTAAGTCCATTATGGAAAGTTAATTTGTTAGCGGTGTCCGGCAAAATTTGATCTTCCTCTGCTGCCTTTGATGCAATAAATCTAGTCTAATATGGTCGAAACTTAATTCACGAGTAGTTTGTAAGCTTAAAAAATTGTAAATTTCATTACTACATCTATGAAACTCTTTTGTGTGGACATGCAACTTCCCATCAGTTAATGGTCCGAAGGATTTGATGGATTGATGGACGGCTTGGTGCATGGCTCTTTTGTTCACAGGTCTTTATTGTTGACCTTTATTGTTTTCTACTTGTCTTTTTGGTTCCAGGTACCTTGATTCTTGCAAGAAGCATGAAGTGCTACCCAACTCTGCAGTTTTGTCATGGTTTTATAAGGTCTTTTAATAAACTTGCACTCATTTTCTATTGTTGTTCCTATGAATATTCTTATTTCTTAAAAGTTCTTTTATGAGATTTTACTTTGATCTGCCTTTCCCTTTCGATGTTACTTGACACTTTGAGATAATATAGTTAAAATCTATGGCTTTCTAGTTTATCAATGAAAGATACTAGAAAATAAGCAAATTGTAGATGGCTGTGAAAAGTTTCCAGCGCTGGATCATTTTGATTTCAGTGTTTGCATCACCTAAGAAGTGCACTCTCCAGAAGTAATAGAAGCTAGTGAAGGTTGGAAAAGAATAGCACCGTGCACTAACTAGATAGTGGGCTAAGACGAGAATGGTGCAGAAATGTTGCCTAAGGACTGCAACTGCAATGATAATTCTGTTGCTATATGGTGATACCAGCTAGACTTTTCTGTATTCTGTATTTATAGGCTCAGTAATGTAGTAATCCAATATAATATAACTGCACTCCTCTGCAAGCACTAGCTAAACATATCGTGTTCTGAAGCTGTTCTCGGAATAATTTAACTTTGTCCTTAAAACTAAGCAGCTCTGCTTAATTTGTATGTTTTAGAAAGGATTTGCAGGCATGAGTTGAAGATGTTCAATCGAAGAGAATATCATCCATCAGTTTAGCAGAAATATTTTGCTAGTAATAAGACCAGCTCTTAGAGGAAGTAGGTTGATGAAAACTTCTTTATTCACAAGTCTAAGTTCGTCTGAACATTCAGAGTTGACTATTGATGCAGAATATGGTGGTCAAAGGTTAAGGTGCAAGGCCTTTATTAACCTTTTAAGGACTTGTATATAACTGAATCTAATGTTGTTTTTCGAAATGCTTGAATAATGTATCTTTTTCTTGTTAAGGAATTAGCAGTGAAACTAATATTACATCGATCCTGAAATATTATCAATGTAGTCTGCTATAATGCCTGTATGGATGAACTAATATAACTACAGCCTTTTGATCAGCTTAGTACTTGTCGAAAAGGATGGCTCTGTATAATAATCCACTCAATACTAAACTTCTTTCAGACCACTTCTCTGGCATTCATGTACAGACCTTTCGCTGATTGTTAGTTTACAATTAATTTGTGGTGCTTCTACTGATGAGTATCTTAGATCAATCATCTTCCCATAAATGAATGAAAGAACTTATGGCTCATGTTGTGTGTTCACATTTTAAAGAATAACATTTGCATCCTACTGAGCGATACTAGAATTTTACACCTTAAATTTTTGACTTCTCAAGCCTGTTGATACATGCTTCAATAATTTTTGTAAACTCATGCATTTTTAGCACTGAAGGCACCAGACACTTGAATTACAATTTTTCTTTTCATTATATAGGCTGCAATCCAGAAGTCCGAACAAGGGAAGTGCAGCATTAAGTTCTTTCTGAATCAGCTATGTAATGCTGATATTTATCCCCTGATTGATGTGTTCCTGGCAGTAGACTCTTCTGATGTTGATGCAGTCGACATACTTCATGAATCACCTTGCAATTTCAATGAAGAATATGTTATGCCTTTGTTGCAGACTATCAATCTGAAACTCCGAGTAGTTGATCTCCATGACATGTCCCCGGAAAAGAACTTTTTGCAGTTAGTATTATCACCTTCTTATGCCTCACTTCTGAATAATTTTTTCTAGGATAATTTGCCTTCATTTTCTATAATTTCACTTCATTATCTATCATTAAGTTTCATTTAATTTTTAGATTTTTCCCTTCTTGAATTTAAAAAAAGGTGGCGGGGGGAAGAAATTTGATGTTGAGGCATGAAGCTCTCATAACTTATTTTAAAATTTTGATAAAAAATCACTGTAATTGGAAAATTCCACTCTCCAGTGTATGTTGGCCTTCGAAAAGAATATAATGATAGAAACAAGACTATGGATGTTGGAGAATAATATGAATGCAAGAAGAGAGTGCAATTTGGACCAATTTAATGGGAGAAATTCAGTTTGAATTCTTAAAAGTAGAGGGAAAAAAGCAGCAGATCTCGCTTTCATGTGGAAATTTTCAGTCTATAAGAACTAGTGCTAAGGGGGAAAGGTTTAAGAATTTGGGCTGGCAGATTTGCCTGGGAATTTGCCATTTTATGTCCTAAATTGATAGAATAGATATACTGATAATGGAAACTACACTTGGTGAATAGATAAATTTGTGTAATGGTAAACCCTTGTTTTGCCAAGCACGCAAATGTCATGTTAAGTCTCATCAGTATTCCCTCAATGTGGAAATGCTAAAGGTCCAGACTTTGGTTGAAATACCCATCTCAGGACCCAGCAACAGTGGCGGTACACAACTACTTTTTTAAGGAGGGCAGTTGATAAAAATATACATTATAATTTTTATGAATGGACTTTTTTGAATGATGTAAATATGAGGAGCAAAGCTATAATATCCTAGGGAAAATTTCTTAGGTTAGGGAGGGCCTAGCCACTCTGGGCCCTTCCAAGGGATCTCCACTGGCCACCATAATTATTGAATCTGTTTCTTGGTGCATTTGCATTACTTAATTTAGTTTGTTGTAATGAAGTTCTTCTTGTCCATCATCTTATGCGTGGAAATGGCATGCATGGCTAATCAACTCTACTTGAGGAGGGTGAAGTTTCATCATCCTTGTGTGTGTGTGGTACTCTACATTTATTTACGTTTCAACATCCTGTAATTTGGGATCTTTCCAGGGATTTGTGCCATCATGGCCTAGCGTGTCGTATTCTAAACATGAGGTCTACTCATATCCAAAAGCTCAACATGGCTGGAACGTTTATGCAACTACACACCTTGAATTTGGATTTTTGCACTTCAATTGGTAGTTTGGATAAAGACTGTTTTTCTTGCATGCCAAGTCTGATGCGTCTCTCAATGTGTGAGACTAGGGTAGCAAATCTCTGGACAACCACTGCTGCTCTATCAAAACTTCCTTCCTTACTAGAACTACGGTTCCAAAATTGCTTATGTTGCAAGGATACTGGACCATGTCCTGCATCGTTTGGTGACAAAGCAAGAATTGCATTTGAGACATCATCTATCAGCATTAGAGATGCTACATTTCAAGGTTTCCATGCTAAAGAGAATTGCGGGGACTTACTTTCTCTCACAGGTTCAGCTTTGATCAAGGAAGGGTCTGCAAAATTTGATAATTTATCGCATATCAGTGAAGTTGAAATGTCAAGCTGCCTTCAGAGAGTAGGTTCAATAGAAATATCATCTGCTGTCCCACCCAATTTGAATGGACTATCAAATTTGGAAAACAAGGTAAGAGGATTTGCTGGTTAGGAAGGGAAAATTTTAAATTAATGAGTGCTGTGATGAATTTTTTTTTAGTTTGTCTAACAGGTCTCTTTTTTTGCGGATTATAGATAACAGACAAAGAGGAGATCCTTGCAAGAGCACATATGTGGGACTTGAAGAATGGCCGCCCTACCTCATTAAAGAACTATATTTCACATCATCATCCTTCACCCATTTGCTTTGAGAAACATTATAGGGAATACATGGTTGCTTTGTTGCCTCGTTTGGAGGTTTTAGATAATTTTTCCATTACAAAGATGGACAGAGAAATGGGAAGAACTATTTTTTCAAAATACTATGAGTATTTACCATATAAAAGACAGAACAAACAAAGTGTTGTTACTGTTCTGCAGAAGCGTGAGATGGGAACAGCGGGTGCTTCCTGCCCAAATTTCTCAAAGTTCAAGCAATCATGCCATCATGGAAAGAGTCAATGTCACTTCTCAAGGTCTCTTACTGCTGCCAAACTTGGGTCTGCTGCATGGCCTTTGTTGCATCCTTTGCACACCTTTAGCCATATATATAAAGAAGGAAGTAAGAGGCTTCGTGCAAGGCAGTTTGAATACCATCAATCTGATTCTCGTTTGATGGTTTTTGGAACTCTTGATGGTGAAGTTGTTGTAATCAATCATGAAAGTGGGAAGCTAGTTGGTTATGTTCCATCTGCTAACAACATGAACAGCATTTTGGGTCTCTGTTGGCTCAAGAAGTATCCTTCAAAGGTATGTGTTACCAATAAATTATTTGTAGCAACATCTTAACTTTTTTGTTATTATTTAGATTGTGAAATCATATCTTACATTTTGATTCTCATAAATGTGGTAGTTGCTGATCATCTTTTATGTGTGTTAGCAGCTGCTTGCTGGTTCTGATAATGGTTGCTTGAAGTTGTTTGACATCAGTCATATACCGCCAATAGTCAGTGATGTAAATTGCAGTGCTGGTGTGGTCACTTTTGATGACTTTGACCAATTGACTTCTGTTCATGTCAATTCTGGAGATGATCAGTTTTTGGCTAGCGGGTACTCAAAAGATGTTGCTCTATATGACATCTTTAGTGGAAAACGTTTACAACTATTTACTAATATGCATCGAGAACCCATTAATGTCGTGAAATTTGCACACCATTCCCCCTTCTTGTTTGCCACTTCCTCATTTGACCATGATGTCAAGCTGTGGGATTTGAGACAGAAACCACAGTGGCCATGCTATACAGCATCAAGCTCAAGTGGAAATGTGATGGTTTGCTTTTCACCAGATGATCGCTATCTGCTTGTATCAGCTGTTGATAATGAGGTATTCCTTGTTAGATTATGTATATACTCAAGTGATATTGGAGAAACTACTAGCTAATTCTAAATTTCTGATACATGAGTGTGTTTGGTTTTTGAACATGAAACACACAGACTAGAGAGAAAAGTTGGAGCGGAAATTTCTAGTCTTTCACTTCTGTTTGTCCACTTGCAGGTTACATAACTGATATATCTAGAGAGAGCTAGGATACCTAATCTGACATGCTACTAACTTGTACTTGGCAACTTGTACAAAATCTAATCTCCTGCAATATATTAGTCTTCATACATAATAGATTTTATATCAGATTAGCTCCCAAAATACCAGTACATACTACTTGCATGCATACACTACACATCTAAAAATATACTGTAGAGTATTTAGCAAAAGTTTCATTATTCTAACAGAGTGAATATGGATTCCATGGTTCTTGAAAGGGTCTGTTTGAATGAGCATGGTCATCAATAAAATCTTCTAATTTGACCTGACCGTTTGACCCATCTCACTTTAGATGTCACCAATGTATCATCAAATGCAAGATGCTGCTTTAGGTTTCAGGATGTCCTTTTCCTCCCTTTATCCGACAGTAATGAACTTGTTGTTTCTGGTGTCAGGTCAAGCAACTTCTGGCAGTAGATGGGAGGCTTCACATGGATTTCAAGATAGCTTCAACAGGAAGTGCTCATAACTATACCCGCTCCTACTACATTAATGGAAGTGACTACATCATTAGTGGAAGTTGTGATGAAAATGTTGTCCGAATCTGTTGTACTCAAACTGGAAGGCGACTTAGGGACGTTTATCTGGAGGTATACCAATGATAGATTCTTAAATTCCATTTTTGTGTCATTCACTTGAGTCCATTACTTCTCTGCACAACTCTTATTTGTGACAAATGGCAAGGAATTTGACGCGGCTCTTGTTTCTCTGCAGGATGTGGAGTCTGGGAATTCTCTATTTGTTCAGTCCTTAAGGGGTGATCCTTTCAGAGTAAGTTTTTTGCTGAAAATTTATTGCGCTTGCTATTTTCTCATTTTCTTGATCAATAAGATTTTCTTTCAGATTTAGTTTTTCGCAAGGATTAAAATATTCATCATTGAAAGAAATGTCAACCACAATTCCAAATTCAAATTTCTTGCGCAGTTTTCATTTCTAGTGTACATATATGCAACATTAATACATTTAATTGCTGTAAAACCCAGAATATTCATGTTTTTCAGGATCTAGGCATTATCTTTGTTTTATGTGGAATCAAGATATCATTGTGAAGCATTTTCTGGTATGAAACATTTATTAGCCGTGTTCCCAAATGCAGCTTTTCCACATGAGTGTGTTAACAGCCTCTAAACGTCCATGTTCTAAGTGGGAAATCATCAAGGTAACTTCTGCAACCACCAGTGCTTGATGTTGTTTGACAGTGTTAAAGCTTTAGAGGTTATCTGCAGTAGCTGAAACTATTGAGATCCTTGTGCAGGTCAATTTACTAGCTTCCAGCCATGGCACCGAAGAGCATTCTCATGGTCAAAACATCCGACCCACCTTCCTGGGAGGTTGACGTTGGTATTTAATTACACAGTATAGCTTTCATGTATAGTTATGTATCTACCCCGTGTATGTATTGCAAAGGGGAGCAATGTCACCTTTCTGTGTTTTTTTAGTAGTTGAGAAAAATTACACGACAAAGTAGGGCCTCGTCTAATTGTGCACCAAGTTTTGCTGCCATGTAGGTTGTGCAGAACTGGCTTTATCAGGGCAATGACCCATCTATAGCTTGAGTGCTAAGGTTCTAAATTTGAGAAATTGTTTCTCCGATTTAAGGAGGTCCATGCTTGAATTCAAAAAAAGAATAAAAAAAAATTATCAACTTTCCATAGCTTGAGAGTAAAATAGTCATTTGATAAGCTCTGACTTATGATAATGATCACAAAATTGTATTCCTAACTGCTGTTGCTGATGTCGTGGACTCCAAGTAAAAAACTTATCCCCTTATTTGTCTACTTGTATCGTCATTCTTGGCAGAAGTCATGCTCTTCAATCCCTATGGCTATGACAGATAATAAAGAGCCTTGCACCGGTAGTTCGAATTTTTTCCTTTTAGCATCGAAGGCATTTTGTTTCCTTTATTGAGATTTGGTAATGAAGATTTGAAGAGATGGAAATGCTAAAACTCTTATTGATCTTCAAAGTTTTTCCCAATCCATCTTACAGTGAATTGTATCAGTATATATACAGATGAATAGATTCTAATCTAGGAAGGAAGCTAAAACCAAGCCTAATGTTTACAATGCATTTACACAGAATATTTTTTGCTGTTGTTACAAGCATCTTTTCAGCCTTGTTTTCAGGTCTTGTGATTCTGCGCATGAGTCTTGGAATCATGTGCTTGATTTGAGGTGATTTCCCTTATATTTGGTTCCCTGGAATAAGAACAAGAAGCTAGCAAACCTCCTAACAAGGATGAAAAGCCCGAACTACTGATGTGTAAGGCCAACCAGGCACACAAAATACCAAGTGGGATGCACCGCATACAAGATTTCTTTCATGATTTTCTGACATAGGATGCAGTTTCCTTATATAATTTAGTAATTCTCTCTTCAAGGCAGCCCATGAAGGACATGCTAGCTTGTTCTGTCTCTCTTGGGCTCTCCTTTTTTCGAATTTGTTTACAAAATTCGAGCCATTGCCTCAAGGAAGCAGCACAGGATGTGTTTCCCTGAGAAGCCACTGGTGAAGAAATAAAACAAGTGCAAGTTGAGAGATGCCACACAGCCTGCAAGTCTCTCTCAGTTCTTACGTCTTTTCTCTCTTATTCTAAGGTTTGAAATCCAAGTCTTTACCAAACCCTATAAACAGTTAAAAAAATGCAATGCAATTGAGGCGCATTGGAGAAAGCCATTACAGCTTGCAGTGAGCCCATTACAGCTGTTTCAAGTGGGCATGTAAATTATAAAGAAACTGGTGGGAGTGCCGGCGGTGGCGACCCTTTTTACCACTGGCAACTAGAAACTTCAGCAAATAAGTTGAAGTAAACAATATTGCATCTGACAATTTCTTTAGTGTTATGACCCCACCATGACGATGATTATTTTTTAAATATATTTTCATTTATTATATTACATTTAAAATAAATATTTATAAGAAAGACAATAATTAAAATTCAAGAGAAAAAAATATTTTTTTAGTCAAAATTATTTTCTTTTTTCATATAATTCTTTTTTGACAGTAACATCTTTGTTTTATTGGTAGCATGATTTACTGAATTAAAACTAATAACAATAAAAATATTTGTAAAAATTTTAATGACTTGAATTTAAGAGAAAATATTATTTTAATAAAAAATTATCTTTCCTCATTCATATATTTTTTTAAAAAAAACTTGTTTTTTTATTAGAAGCATTTTTTTTAATAAAAAAATTATTATAATTGTGAATACAAGATTTGATTAAAAAAATAAATAAATAAACAATTATGAATCAATAAATTTTATGCACCTGTATAAGTAAATATAGAATAATAAATCTGAAAAAAATATAAAGAATAACAATAGAAATAATAAAATAGAAATTCTATTTTTTGTTGAATATTAACCTAAAATTTTAACTTTTTAGCTTAAAAGTACCTTAAAAGGACTCTAGAAGTCACTATAAAACCATTTCCAAGTTTAAAATATCATTTAATCAATTTAAAAAATTTAAATCAAATCAAATAAAAAAAATCAAGAATTCTAATTTATTTTTTTTGGCATGTTTGAAAGAAAAAACCACCTCAATTAATTTTTTTTTTTTTTTTAAAGAACCAGTTTATTAACACCATGATTGAACTTTTATGATCAAAATGCTGCCAGCCGAACACTCTTTCTTTTCAACTTTTTTTTTTTCTTGATTTTCTCTCTTTTCTTTTAACATCCAAGAACTACAAGTGGAAAAAATGAAATTTTAGATCAGATTATAAAAACCTAAAAAAGTGACCACATTTACATAAATCAAAACTTCAAGGACTAAAAATAAAGTTTTCCATGCTTTTTGATCGGTAAAAATTACAAAAGGGTTTAGTTTTTTACACACTTCTCACAGAGAGCATGTAAAGTGGAGAAAATCTTAACCTATAAAACTTAGAATAATAAAATTACAAAAGAATAAATTTCAATAACCGAAATGAAGAAATACACCATTAATGCCATTCATAGTAGAATTCAGTCAATGTTCTTAGTTGAAACAGTGATTCTTAAGAAATTGAATTTTTATGTTCAGTGGATCGTCGTTTCGGTGGAAACACTCCCAAACACCGACAAAGAGTGCTTCCACGAGAGCACGAAACAAAAGCCTCAGTCAGAAAAGGAAAAATAAATAAATACTATTACTTATTTAAACTATAGTTCACATAGCCAATGTTTTGAGTTGATGTAATTTGGTTGAGCATGTGGCTACACGAGCAATTCTTGGCAGGAGGAGATCACAACTCCACTAGCACTAGCCTCAGCTTTTCGTACATGCTAATGCTGTGAAGAGCAAGAGGAGAATTAATTAAAACCGCAGTAGGTGGTTCATTGTCGAAATCTGTTCAGAGCGTTCCAAACCTATCTGCTGTGGATGTACATGTTCTTGAATTTATAAACACCTAGCGAGGAAGCTGCTAGTGGCACAAAAAGAAGAAAGAAAAGAAACCTGCTAGTGCCGGGCTACACAAGTCGAGACAAATCCATATCGATGCCCCGCCCCCAAAAAAACCCTCCTCGCAATGTGTAATTAGTTAATAATCTCTCGCAATTCCCACGTAGGGCTTACCTTATAGTCTCCTTAGGCCGCTATAAATACCCTTGTAAACCCCCTCAAGGCCATCACCTCCCAAGCAGCGACCTCTAGCTAGCCCTGCAAATCAAGCCTTGCTGATATAAAAAAATGAAGCTCTCTTTTGCAGCACTGCTGCTACTTTCAGTGGTCCTCCTGTCCTCTTTCCTTCGGTTCACCATGGCTGTGCCCAACCACGTCGCGTCACCTCCACCTCCCTCCCCAGCAATTCCAAGTAATCAGAACCATTCACCTGGCTGCTATACACACACATATATTATATAGTATTGGGGTTTTTTTATTTATTATTACAGACTAATTGTAGATTTATTGGCTTGGAAAATGTGACAGGTTTCTGTGATCCAAAGTGCAAGGCTAGGTGTGCCAAGGCGGGATACTACCAACGCTGCTATGACTACTGTATAATCTGCTGCAAAGATTGCAAGTGTGTGCCTTCAGGGACTTGCGGAAACAAGTCAGAATGTCCATGCTACAGAGACAAGTTGAACTCAAAGGGAACCTCCAAATGCCCTTAAGAAATCCATGATCTCAACCTTTATTTTCCCTTTTCACTCAATAAAATGCAACAACTTGTACTTAGACATTTCTCAATAAAATTCATGACTGTTAGTAGCATTCTACAAAGAAGATGGAGAGCCATAATGTTGAATAAATAGCGTAGTCGTTTCTGGTCTTTCTTGTCTCATTGACTGTTGTGCACGAGCTGAGTTCTTAAAAAATGTGATTCTCCGGTTGCTTAGTACTCTTATTTGAGCTCGGCATCTTAGACTTAGTTATTATATACTTTCTCATTCCGATAACAGCACCGACTTGTTCAGTTCTGATAAAGTA
>Ga0325400_1001373_pt1 | contig 19991 bp, 19 predicted proteins | sample PopdelMetagenome_2_FD_205662 | JGI IMG/M metagenome (GOLD analysis project Ga0325400, IMG submission 205662) | Populus deltoides microbial communities from Bellville, Georgia, United States - Xylem-PdKOR-R1 | ecosystem: Host-associated > Plants > Phyllosphere > Stem > Wood/Secondary xylem...
CTGGCCGACGCTTACCTGAAGCGCCTGACAATCAAGTACGGGGTCACTGCTCTTGCATACTGGGCAGCCTTTGCTTTGGCCCTGTGGAACTGGGGTGCTGGCTTAGTCGCTGCGGGGATCGTGAGCCTCAGCTACGTCGTTCCGCCGGCGAAGCCGATCTACAAGTCGAATCAACAGCCGATATAGCCCTGCCGGTTTACCTCGCGATTACTGAAGACCCACATCCGGCCGTTCAGCGGCGCCTTGACCTATCCCGAAAGCGGCCGCCCGTTCACGATGGTCGCCGATGCAGCCCTTAGTCGTTCGATTGCCCGCGGCGACGGTCGTCTGTTAGGTTCAGTGTATGGCCACGCAGCAACGCACAATCGATTTCCTGCTTGAACAGGCGACCGGTGCCGGCGCGGTTACGGCCAAGCCGATGTTCAGTGAGTACGGCGTCTACGTCGATGGCAAGATGATCGGCTCGGTCTGCGACGATCAGCTCTTCGTCAAGCCGACGCTGTCGGGCCGCGCTCATGCCGAGCCGATGTCGGACGCGCCGCCATATCCAGGTGCCAAACCGCAGATGCTAATCGCGGCCGATCGATGGGACGATGCCGAATGGCTCGGCGAGCTGCTGCGCGTCACGGCGGCCGAGCTGCCGACACCCAAGCCGCGGAAGCCGAAGCAAGGCACGTAAGGAATCACGACGGAAGGGACCCACGTTCCGTCATTCGCGGCCTCTTTTCGGCTCCCCACCTTCTGCCATCCGTTCATGTTTGCAGCGGAGGATGCGATGTGCCACCCCTACTCGCTACGCCGTCAGCTTTCCCAAAACGGATCGAGTTGCGGGAAAGCTAAGGGCTTCCCAAAAACCGCACCGACAGCATCAAACGGGAATACCATTAGTGCCGACTGAGTGCGTCGCCAGCGCTGGCTGGTGTCAGAACCGTTCGGTTATGACACTAGGCGTGACGGAGCGAGCTGGGATAGCTGTCTACGCCAGCTCGCTTCGCCGCTTCTTCTTATGCCACGCCACCGCTTTGCGAAGAACGCGAGAGAGCTGTTCGACCGAGTAGGGTTTGTGCAGCAGCTCGAAGCCATGCTTGCCGTTCTGCGCCAGCACATGGCTGTAACCGCTGGTCAGTACGATCGGCACGGTGGGAAAGTCCTCCCTGATCCGCGCACCGAGATCGAGGCCGTTCATGCCGGGCATCACCACGTCCGAGAACACGATATGAAAGCGCGCGCAGTCCTTCACCAGCTCGGCCAGTGCCTCCTTGCCGTTCATCGCCAGCACGCTGTCGTAGCCCAATTCCTTTAACGCTGCGGTCGCGAACCCCCCCACGTCGGCATTGTCCTCCACCACCAGCACGCACAGCCCGTCACCGCCGACGTTGCCCTCTTCCTCGTCAATTTCGATGCTCGCACCATTCGGATAGGCACGGGGCAGGTACATGGTGAAGGTGGTGCCTTCACCCTCCTTGCTTTCTACGCGAATGTCGCCGTTCGACTGCTTGGCGAAACCGAACACCTGGCTGAGGCCAAGGCCTGTGCCCTCGCCGACCGCCTTGGTGGTGAAGAACGGCTCGAAGATGCGCCCGACCTGATCGTCGGCAATGCCACTGCCGGTGTCGGTGATGGTGACGGCTACGAAGTCGCCGGCAACAGCATCATGCGAGCGGATGGCCGGGATGCCGGACACCGGCCCGGTGGAGATGATGAGCTTGCCTTCGCCGTCCATCGCGTCGCGGGCATTGATCGCCATGTTGACGACGGCTGTGTCGAGCTGGCTGCGATCCGCCAGCACGAACACCTGCTCGTCGGGGGTGTGCAGTTCCAGTTCGATCCGCGAGCCGGTAAGCGTCTGCACGATGTTGACCGTCTCGGCGATGCTGGCGCCCACGTCGAACGTTTCGGGCTTCAACGCCTGTCGGCGCGCGAAGGCGAGGAGCTGCCCGGTCAGTTTGGCGGCGCGATCGGCGGTGTCGGCGATCGCGTCGATATAGCGGGTGCGTCGTTCAGGCTTAAGATCGGGGCGACGTAGCAGGTCCACCGAGCCACGAATGACGGTCAGCAGGTTGTTGAAGTCGTGCGCGACCCCGCCCGTGAGCTGGCCGACCGCCTCCAGCTTCTGTGACTGGCGTAGCTGATCTTCGGCCTTGGCGAGATCGACCCGCCCTTGGGTAATCTCGCCTTCCATCGCGACGGTCTGCGCCTGGTGACCCTCGTCATGCCGGATGCGTGTCGTCTGCTCGGTCGCGACGCAGATCAGCGCGACCACCTCGCCGCGCTCGTCGCGAAACGGCGAGAAGGAGAAGCTCCAGAACGTCTCGACCATGCCGTGACCATCGCGGTCCATGAACAGCGGCCGATCCACGAACCGGAATGCCTTGCCGCCGAACGTGTCATCGATCGCCTCGCGCACATCCTCGTACACGTCGGACCAGACTTCTTCGAAAGGACGCCCGATCGCGCCGGTCAGCTTGTTGCCGAGGTGGGGTACATAGGCATCATTAAAGAAGAATAGCCGATCCGGTCCCCAGGCCATCCACATAGGCTCGCAGGACGCCAGCACGAACGACAGGCCGATCCTGAAGGCGGACGGCCATTGATCGCGAGAACCCAGCGGAGAGGCTATCCAGTCGAAATCGCGAAGCATCTTCTGCACTTCGCTGTCCGGCTTAGCCGTCATGAGGGTGAGCGGATCGGTCATGCCGCATCATAGGAGCGCCACCAGGCGGCGACCACGGAATATTGATTGCCTAAGCTGACTCGATCTGACGTAGCAGCCGGTGAGGATCGAACGGCTTGGGCAGGAACGTCGTGCGCTCCGGCAGCTCGTCGTCGCGGATCGGAACATTGCCCGAGACGACAAACAGAATTGTGGGCGGAAAACGGCCGCGCACGTAATGGGCCAGCTTCACCCCATCCATCGATCCGGGCATCTGAACGTCGGTCAGGACGACACGGATCTCCTTGTGCCGGTCCAGGATCGCGATAGCTTCATCGGCGTCCCCGGCATCGAACACCCGCCACCCCGCGTCCGCGAAGAAGTCCACGAGGTCGAACCGGACCAGGGCTTCATCTTCAACGATCAGGATGGTGTTGCTCCCGATCGGCTTACTCTGACCCACGCTTCACTTCCCGGTCGTGATTGCGGCATCCTTCAGCCGCGCTTCAAGCTCGAATACCAACCCCTCTGGCCGGTAGTCGGTTGCGGCCTTTCCGCTGAAATAGGAGCGCAGCGAGCGCTCGATCAGCGCCGAGCCGAAGCCCTTGCGCTCGGGCGGCGTGACGGGCGGACCGCCTTCTTCGCGCCAGCTCACCGCCAGCACGGCGTCATCGCCATCGCCGGTGATCGACCATGCGAGCGTCACCGTCCCGGTGTCGTTCGACAGCGCACCGTATTTGGCGGCGTTGGTCGCGAGTTCGTGGAGCGCGAGCGCGAAAGCGACCGTCAGCTCGGGCTTTAGCGTCACAGCCGGGCCGGACAGCAGGATGCGTTCGCCGATACGGCCATGAGGTGACAGCGCGCGTGTCGCCAGCTCGCGCAGATCGGCCGAGCGCCACGAGCTGCCGGTCAGCACGTCGGTCGCAGCGCCTAGCGCCACCAGGCGGGCGGACAGGTTCTGGCTGGCCGCTTCCGCCCCCGGGACACCGCGTAGCGTCTGAGACGCGACCGATTGGACGACTGCCAGCACGTTCTTGAGGCGGTGCGCCAGTTCGCCGTTCATCAGGCGCATGTCGTCCTCGGCGCGCCGGCGCTCGCGGAAGTCGCGGGTGACGGTGCCGTAGCCGACCAGCGCACCGGTGGTGTCGGTGATCGGGAAGACGGAATAGAGCACCGGGATCAACTCGCCGGTACGAAAGTGGCGGAAGGTCAGCTCGCCCACCCAATGCCCGTCGCGGTCCACCGCCGGCAGCACCTCGCACGCGACCGTCTCAACCTGTTCGGGCGGGAAGAAGTCGGCGATCGTCAGCCGGGTGATATCCGCGTCCTCCAGCCCGACGAGCCGCCGGGCTGCTTCGTTCATGTAGAACACGCCGCCATCGGTTCGCGCCATGCCGACGAAATCGGCGCTGTTCTCCGCCAACCGCACGAACCGTTCGCGCTGTTCCTCGGTGGCCCGCAACTCGGTGATGTCTCGCGACACTGACAAAACACGGTCGGGGCGACCATCCTGCCCGGGGATCGGGCTGACCGCGACGTGCCACCATTTGGGCGTGCCCATGAAGGTGTCGGCCTTGCCGATGAAGCTGCGCGCCTGCCCATGCCGGGCCGCCTCCATGGCCTCCTTCGCTTCGGTGTTGCCAGCATCCTGCCAGAAGTCGGGCCAGGGGCAGCCGGCGACGGCGTTGAAGTCGCTGATCTCCATGACACGCTGCCCGCCCTCGCTCATGAAGGTCAGCTTGCCGTCGAGGTCGAGAACCTTGATGCAGTCAGTGGAGCTGCCCAGCACGCCCGACAGGAACGCCTCGCGCTCCGCCGTGACGACCAGCGCCTGCTCGCGCTCCTCGCGCAGCCTATCGGCATCGAGGAGCGCGGTGCGCAGCGCCTCCACCAGCACCACCAGCCCGAGCGTCGTCAGGGTAAAGATGACGGACGCCCCCCAATGCACAGGGGTCAGCAGCAGCGGCTCGTCGGCCTCCACCACGACCAGGCCCGCGCCGATCGCCGACAGGATGGTCGCCATGATGCCGGGGCCGCGGCCCAGGAACAGGGTCAGCAGCACAACCGTCGGCGTGTAGAGGAACCACGGCGCGGACGAGCCGAACATTGCTGACTGCGCAAGCGCGACCGCCACCACGGTCAGAACGGCGATACCATAGCGGATCGACTTGGGGCGCGGCCGGGCGACGGTCAGGTCGCGCAGGCGGTTCAACAAGGCGACAGAGGCGGTCATTGGCTCCCCGGCATAGGGAAAGGCCCCTGCGATCCGAAATGTAGCGCAGTTCGTTATGGATGGAACAGCGAAGCAAGATCGAACCAGAAAGCTGCCTGCGAGTGTCACAACCGTCCGATTGTGATGCCACCTGCACCCACCTCGTTCTACGCGAGTTCGCTGGTGTCAGAACTCCGCATCGTAATGTCCGGCGAGGTTAGGACGCTGCGGCCGTAAAAGAGGCTAACCCGGCTTTCCCAGAAACGAACGGCCAGCGAGACGCGAGCGTTCCAAAATCGATAGTTTTCTGGGAATAACGGCGGACGGCCGTCCGAAGCGTCCGCCGATGTGGATCACATGCGGAAGCGGATCGTCCCGCCGAGGGTGCGCGGATCGCTGGGGGTGCCGACGATCAGGCCGGAATTGCCCGCTTGGATCGTCAGGTTCTGGATATAGTCGGCGTCGAGCAGGTTGCGCGCCCAGACGATCAGTTCCAGCCCGTTCGCGAAGCGATAGCCGATATTGGCGTTGGTCAGGTTGTACCCGCGAATGTAGGTGAATTGCGACAGGCTGGAATCGCCGTTGAAGCCGCTGCGTGAGGCGGTATCGATGTGGACGAACACCTGCCCATCACCCACAGGCCGCTGGTAATCCAGGCCCGCGGTGATCGCAAGGCGCGGCAGCGAGGCGAGACGGCGGCCGGTCAGGCTGCACCGCGTCGTGGCGGCGGTCTGCACCTCCAGCGGGCACGGCCCGGCGTGGTAGTTGGTATATTCGCCGTTTGAATAGGCGAAGTTGGTTCGCACGCTGAGGCCTGGCATGATGAGGGCGGTCACGTCCGCCTCGATCCCCTTCACCGTCACTTGTGGGATGTTGGACAGTTAGCCGCGGAGCTGCACCGTCTGGGTCAGCGAGTTCTCGACCACCGTCCCCTGGAAATCGCGGACCTTGGTATAGAAGCCGTCGATGTTGAAGATCAGCCGGTTGTCGAACAGATTGTTCTTCAGGCCCACCTCATAGGTCTCGTTCCGTTCGGGGCGCACCACAGCGGTCGCCAGCACCGGCCGGTTGTTGCTGTTGAGCGGCAGGCCCGGCATGTTGATCCCGCTCGACTTGAACCCGTGCGCATAGCTCGCGTAGGCCATCGTCGTATCTGTCACCTGTCAGGCGAGATTGCCGCGTCCCGTAAGGCTGCCGTCGCTGTCATGCGCCTCATAGCTTTGTGGGCGCAGCACACCGAGACGCGCATTGATCAGCGCCGTATTGGTCGTCGTCGGACCACCGGACACGGTCGTGTCATAATAGCCGTCCTTGTCCTCCTGCGTGTAGCGCAGGCCGACGGTTGCGGTCAGGCGATCGAGGAAGCAATAATTCACCTCCCCGAATGCGACATAGCTCAGGCTGCGGAAGTCGGTGCGGTAAGCGCCGGGGAGCTATTTGCGCAAATTCTCGGTGCCAAGTTCGCGCCATATTCATTCGAGTCGTAGATTGCCATCAGGTCGTTTGGATCGCGGCCGGCAACCGCCGGACGGTCCAGTCGTCGTTGAAGCCATGTTCAGCCATGGCGATCGGTCATTTCATTTGAGGGCGGCAATGTGCAATGACCCGCGACGCGCCTCGGTCCGATCCCGGTATGCGTACGGCCGGGCCGCGGGTGACGCCGCTGCCGTTGAAGCTGTCGACCGCGACCCAGTAATCCTCGCCGGCGTTCAGCGAGCTCAGCCTCAACCGGTCAGCGTCGCGCACCATCCAGCTGGAATACAGACGATCCTGCCGCAGACCGTAGCGGACGTTGTAGCCGTCGGCGTCCGCCACCGCCGTCCAGCCGATCTCCGCATCCATCGGCCCGACCCGCGCGGCGGACGGCGTGACCGCCGCAGGCGACACGCCATCGCGGTGGCCGAAGACCCGGACGCCGCTGACGGCAAGCCTGCCCCCGAACGGCTGGCGATGCCCGGTAAGGCGGACGTAGCGGTGCATCGCAGGGGTATCGAGCACGAGATAGCGATGCGTCCGCCCATCGGCGTGACCGCGGGTATCGGCCAGCATCGTCCAGTTCCGCCCGTCGGCCGAGCTTTCCAGCACGGTCTCGGTCGGGTGGTCGTTCAGCTCGATATGCCGGCGCCAGATCGACGCGGTCCGGCGCATCTGCGCACGCGGCCGCTTCGGCGCCCGAATCCGGTGTTCCGCCAGATTGACCTGGATCGCATGGATCATCGCGCCTCCGCCAAGATCGAGCGTGATCGAGTGGCCGGTGCGGTCGTCGTCGGGCGTCCACCAGCTGCGGACATCCTCGTTCACCGCCAGCGCGGCGGGGTGATCGTCCGCCTGCGAGGACGCGGTGACCGGGCATCGCCACGACAGCAGCATCCATGGCGGTGCCAGCGACCAGGGATCGGCCGGGCCATCGGGCATCGGCAGCGGGTAGTCGGCGAACTCCTGGTTGCAGAACAGCACGCCGTTATCGTCGAACCCGGCGGGAAACAGGCCCAGCCGACGCTCGAACATATAAGCCTTGGCGATGCGCATGCTGGCGGCGTGCCACCAGTTGCCGTGTCGATCCTGGAAGGTGCAGCCGTGGCCGGCACCGCTGATGAACCCGGCCGGCTTGAACGAGAAAGGTGAATGCGGCGAATAGGTGAACGGGCCGAGCGGGCCGTTGCTGATATAATAGCCGTCCGCATAGGTGTTGAGCTCGGTTCCAGGGGCCGAATATTGCAGGTAATAGCGGCCTCGATGCTTGGTCATCCAAGCGCCTTCTATAAACGGACCGGTGCCGCCGAGCAGGCCGATGATCGCCCCGCCCAGCCCGGGCTTCGCGCCCCGGTGATCCTCGCCTTTGCGTTCCCAACCGCGCGTCGGCATCGCCCGTGATGAGCGCCACTGCCTCCCCGAGCGGTCGGAAGGTGCGCCGATCGAGCTCGACCCCGGTGATCGGCTTGCGGCCCGAGCACCCCTGATAGAGGTACAGGCGTCCGTCCTCGTCCTGAAAGAGCGCGGGATCCCAGAAGGCGAAGGTGCCCTCAATCTCCTCCCATCCGGCCGACAGCGGATCGTGCGTGCGATAGAAATTGCACGTCGAGGCGCGGGACGCACACAGCACCATCGCTCCGTCCACGACATGCACGTCGGGCGCATAGTCGTAGGTCGGCAGCATCGGCGTCGCCACAAACGACCAGTCGAGAAGATCGGTGGAATGCCAGAAGCCACCCGACATCGACGGGAACAGATAGTATCGATCGCGGAAGAGGACGATCGACGGATCCGCTGCTTCCCGACAAGTGAACCGTCTCGGGCCCATCGCCATGTTCTGCAATCGGTAGGGCAGGTCGACAGGATTGCAGGTCGTTCGATCAGTCATCATGAATATCCGCTATTCAGATGGGTCTGAACGATTGCTGTGCCCGATCGTATCCTAACCGATGGTACGGTAAGGTGGCGGACCGTACGAGCGTGAGGTGATGCATGAGCGGACAAGAGACGATGCAGGGAGCCGACGATACCGGAACCACCGCCTGGTTCGTCGAGCGTTTCGGCCTGATCAATGACAATCTGCCGCGGACGGCATCGCGCATGTTCGCGCTCTTCCTCGTCGAGGGGGGCCCATTCAGCTTTTCCCAGCTTGCCGAACGTCTCCAGGTCAGCCGCGGCAACGTCAGCATGAGCAGCCGGATGTTGGAACAGGCCGGCATGATCGAGCGGCTCACCCGTTCCGGCGACCGACAGGATTATTTCCAGGTGGTCGAGCAGCCATGGCACCGGATGATCGAGCACGAGATCGCGAAACAGCAAAAGGCACGCAGCTATGCGGCGACGCTGCTGGCGACGAACCCCGATCTACCCGCCAACGCCCGGCAGCGGATCGATGAGCTCGTCGCGCTGATCGATGGCGCGATCCAGTCGATGTCGTCGATGATCGGCCAGGACTGACCCGGAATCGCGTTGCCGCAAGCGGCTCCAGGACAACAGAGCGCGCCTGCCGGGTCAATCTCGCATTATGTTCAGATATGATTGAACAAACTGCGCGTTCTGCCGTTGGAGGCGTACGAATCTTCGGATGCAGATCGGGATTTCTATGCGCAATGTTGTTTGGAAGAAGATGGGGCTGGGCGTGATGCTCGCCACGATGACGCTGTCTACCGCCGTGCCGGCGGAGGCGCAGCGTCGCAACGGCTGGAACCAGCAGCGCGACCGGGGCGGCTGGAACCAGAACCGCCGGCGGAACAACGACCGCAGGGTAGCCGGCGCCGTCGTCGGCGGGGTTCTCGCGCTCGGCATCGGTGCGGCGATCGCGTCGTCCGTCAACAACGACAATCGTCGGCGCGACTATGAGGATAACCTGCGCCAGCGGGATTATTACCAGAATGGCGGTGGCTATCGCGGCACGCAGCCCGCCTACGACCCCTATTACGCGCCTCGCTGACGAACCGGCGACAACCCGGTTGCCTCCCAGAGACGCTGTAGCCACCAACAGGATGACCTATCATGATGAAGCTGACCACGATCGCGCTGCTCGCCACTGTCGGGGCGACTGCCGCTATGGCCCAGACGCCTGCCGCCACATCCCCGGCGATGAAGGCGTTGGTCGACCGGCAGTTCGCCGCGATCGATGCCGATCGCAATGGCACTATCAGCCGAGCCGAATTCGATCGCTACGCGGCAGCACGGATCGCCCGGCAGGACAGTGAGTTTGAAATTGCCTTCAGGTCGCTCGACGCCGACGGCGACGGCAAGGTGTCGGTCGCCGAGGCCAAGGCCAATCCCCCGCTGTCGCAGCATTTCGGCGATGTCGACACGAACAACGACCAGAGCATCTCGCAGGCAGAACTCCATGCCGCGATGGTCGCCGCACAGAGCGTGAGCCTGAACGGCAACTAACCAAACCGGAGCCGCAAACGGGGCATAGCGGCCCCGACTTTTGGGGGCTCGCCTCTGACCTCGGCCTTTGAGTCGAAAGCGTGACGGGTGGTCATGACGACAACATCATTCGGCTTCGGTGAAGCAACCAAGCTGGTGCGCAGCGGATCGTCGACGCCGGGCGATGCCGCCGACCGCCTGCTCGCTCAGATGTCGGACAAGGAGTTGCTGTGGCTCCTCGACGGGGACGTGCCGCGCTTCAAGGTGTTCACCCTGCCCAAACTGATTGCGGCAGGGCCGGTCGCGGCCGGACGGACGGATCGGCTCGGCATCCCCGGCATCCGCTTCAGCGATGGCCCCCGCGGCGTGGTGATGGGGGCGTCGACCGCCTTTCCGGTGACGATGGCGCGCGCCGCGACCTGGGACCCGGCGCTGGAGGAGCGCGTCGGGCTGGCGATGGGGCGCGAGGCACGCGCGCAGGGCGCGAACTATTCAGGCGCGGTGTGCGTCAACCTGCTGCGCCATCCCGCCTGGGGACGCGCACAGGAATGCTATGGCGAGGACCCGGTGCTGATCGGCCGGATGGGTGCGGCGCTTACGATGGGTTTGCGTCCCAACGTCATGGCCTGCGTCAAGCATTTCGCGCTCAACTCGATGGAGAATGCGCGCTTCACGGTCGACGTGAAGGTGGCGCCGCATCCGCTGCACGAGGTCTATCTGCCGCACTTCAAGGCGGTGGTTGACGCAGGCGCGGAGTCGGTGATGAGCGCGTACAACAAGGTCAACGGCGAATGGGCGGGCGACAGCCGGCCGCTGTTGACCGACATCCTGCGCGGCGAATGGGGCTTCGACGGGATCGTCACCAGCGACTGGGTATGGGGCGTCCACGATCCGGTCCGCTCGCTGCAAGCAGGCAACGAGATCGAGATGCCGGCACGGTTGCTGCGCGCGCGAACGCTGCATAAGGCGCTACGCGACGGGAGGTTGTCGCGTGATACCGTGGTCACGGCGGGTCGCCGTATCCTCGCCACGCAGCTGCGCCATTACGCCACGCGCGAGACCGCGCAGCCCGCGCCCTCGGTCGTGGCGGGGGCTGAGCATCGTGCGCTGGCGCGGCTGGTGGCGGCGCGTGGGGCGGTGCTGCTGAAGAACGACGCGGTCGCAGGGACGCCGCTGCTGCCGTTGAACGTCGCGGCGTTGCGCCGCGTGGCGGTGATCGGCCGGCTGGCAACGGAGGCGAACACCGGCGACCACGGCTCGTCGCTGGTGCACCCGCCTTCTACCTCCTCGCCGCTGGAGGGCTTGCGCGAGGCGCTACCCGGCATCGTGGTGACGCATGCCGACGGCAGCGACGTCGCCGCGGCCGCGAGAATCGCCGCCGAGGCGGACGTGGCGGTGATGATCGCGGGCATGACGCACGACGACGAAGGCGAGCGCATCTCCAACGAGAATGTCGACGGCACCGCGGTGTTCGGTTTTCCCTTCACCTGGGGGCCGGTCAAATGGCTGATGAAGAAGCTGTCGAGCGGTGTCGCCGGGCAGTTCGGGCAGGGCGGCGACCGCCAGTGCCTGACGCTGTCGCCGGAAGAGGAGGCGCTGGTCGCCGCCGTCGCTTCGGCGAACCCGCGGACCGTCGTCGTCCTGATCGGCGGCAGTGCGATCCTGATGGAGCGCTGGCGCGGCGCCGTGCCGTCGATCCTGATGGCTTGGTATCCGGGCATGGAGGGCGGCCGCGCGATAGCCGACGTGCTGACCGGCGTGCAGGAGCCGGGCGGTCGCCTGCCGTTCGTGATCCCGACCGATGCCGCACATTTGCCCTTCTTTGATGTCGGGGCGACCAGCATCGTCTATGACGAATGGTGGGGGCAGCGGATGCTCGATCGCGACAACCATGTCGCGGCGTTCCGCTTCGGTCACGGTCTCGGCTATACCGATTTCACGTTCCGGCTGACGGGGTATGGCGACGATGGGATGGCCAGCGTTGCCGTTCGCAACATCGGTGCGCGCGACGGCGCGGCGATCGTGCAGCTTTACGCCTTCGATAGCAAAGCATCACCGCCGATACCGCAGCTTGTCGGCTTCGCGCGGGTGGAACTGGCGGCAAAGGCGGACACATCGGTGTCGGTAACGCTTGACCTGGGTCCCTTGCACCAGCGCGATCCAGATACCGCAGTCTGGTCGCGACGCCCCGGTGCGTGGCGGCTGGTCGCGGCGCCGGTGAGCCCCGATGCGGCAGCGATGGCAACGGCGCTCGCAGATGGCCACACGTTGCTATGCTGAGCCCGTGCACCGCCCAGCCGTTCGCCCGGGCTTTCGTGGCGACCGATGCGACGGTCGCCCGGGCGTAACCGTGTGGCCTCGTCGATACCCTTGTCCGGTTATCCCGTGAGCATGGATGACGTCCTGCGCGCCCATGTCCGGCGCGAGACGGCGGTCAACATCGCGGTGAACATCGTCATCGCGCCATTGCTCTATGTCGTTATGCACGAAGGCGCCGATGGTCTCCCTGCCTGGGGCAAGGACAGCCTGTTCGTCGAACTGGTCACGCAGGCTGCCAGCGTTGCGGCCTTCGGCTCCGCGATCCCCTCGTACGTGACGTGGCGCAAGGCGCGATCCGGCGGGCTGCCCCTGCCCGGGCCGCTGCCGGCGCCGGGGCGGATCATCCGCTTCGCCGTGCTGCTCGCCTGCGCGGCGATGGTGCTGGTCGGGATAGTCGGCACGGGCGTTTTCATGCTCGCGGAGACGGCACGGATCGACCTTCCGACGGTGCTTGCGGCCAAGGCGCTGCTGGGCGGCGTGCTCGCCGCGGCGGTCACCCCGCCTGCGCTTCGGCATGCCCTGGGCGCACGATGAGGTCCGGGCGGCATCATCTATCATCGACGTTACTCTCAGCAGGAGAAAGCACATGCAGTTGAAGGACAAGGTCGCCATTATCACGGGCGGTGCGGACGGGATCGGCGCCGGCCTCACGCGCAAATTCGTCGAAGAGGGGGCGAAGGTCCTGTTCGTTGACGTGAAGGACGATGAGGGCCGTGCGCTGGAAACCGAGCTCGGCGAAAACGCGAGGTTCCTCAACGAGGATCTCACCGCGCCCGGCATGGCGGATCGCATCCTGGCCGCCACGCACACGGCATTCGGCGACACGCTCGATATCCTCGTCAACAACGCCCAGGCATCCAAGCCGCAGCTGCTGCTGGACGCGGATCAGGCGTCGATCGATCTGGCGATGAACAGTGGCTTGTGGGCGACGTTCCAGCTGATGCGCACCTGCCACCGAGCCCTTGCCGCCTCGAAGGGCGCGATCGTCAATTTCGCCTCGGGTGCCGGGCTGGACGGGCTACCGACGCAGGGCGCGTATGCCATGTCCAAGGAGGCGATTCGCGGCCTGACCCGCACTGCCGCCAACGAATGGGGCAAGGACGGCATCCGCATCAACGTCGTCTGTCCTGCAGCCGAAACCGCCGGCTTCCTGTGGTGGAAGGGTGAAAATCCGGAACAGGCCAAGGCGATGGAAGCGCAGGTGCCGCTCGGTCGCGTCGGCGACGTGATGAACGATATCGCGCCGATCGTCGTGTTCCTGGCCAGCGATGCCGCCCGTTACATGACCGGGCAGACCATCATGGCGGACGGCGGCGCGATCAAGCTGCGCTGAACCGGTTGCCGCGATCGGCGCGAACAGGTCAATCCATGACGATGCATCGACTAATCGGCACGCTGGTGTGCCTGCTGCTTCTGCTGTCGGGTCGTGCGTTCGCGCAGGACCCGTCCCTGGTGGCGGCGTCGCGACAGCTTGCCCAGGCCGAGAACGATATAAGAACAGTCGATCGATCACTCGACACACGGATCGACGCCGACGAGCAGAAACGTCTTCGCGCCAAGGCCGTGGCTTCGGGGCTGGCCATCAACGAAGCCGTCGGCCAGCTCCGCGAGCAGCTCGTCCTCGCCGACCAGCGTGTCACGAGCCTGGGAGCGGTCGCTGCGGGAGCGCAGGAAGCGCCCGAGGTCATCAGGCAACGGGCCGCGTTGTCCCGGCAACGTGCGGCGATCGACGCGGCGATCAAGCGAGGCGGTCTGGCCGGGGTGGAAGCGGATCAGCTCGTTGCCGAAATTGATCGGAGCCAGGCCGAGCAGTTCAGTCAGGCACTATCGGTCAAGGTCCCGTCGCCCGTCACCCCGGCCTTCTGGCGGGCGGTGCTCGCTTCCGTGCCCCGCGACCTGCGCCGGATCGACCTCTTCCTCGCCCAGGGCAGCGCGCAGATACGCGCGCAAGGCCGTGATGGTTTGCCGTGGCAACTCGGACTGGGCTTGATTCTCGGTGGAATCGTCCTTTTTCCTGCCCGCGCTTTTGCCAAGCGGGCGGGCCAACGCTGGCTGATCGAAGGGGCACCCGGCCATCGGCTTCGGCGCTCCGCCAATGCGGCCTGGCGCGTCCTCGTCGGCACATTGTCGCCCCTGCTCGCCGCAGCGCTCGTCGTGCAGGGCCTGCGATGGTCGGGCCTGTTGCCCGAACGATGGAGTGCTCTGCTTGACGCGTTCGTAGCGGCCGCAGGCTTCGCAGGGTTCAGCGCAGCGATTACCGGGGCGGTGCTGATGCGCAGTCAGCCGTCGTGGCGGATCGCGCCCATCAATGACGCCACGGCCAACAAGCTTCGTCCGCTCACCTGGATTTTGGCGGGTATCGCCGCCGTGGGCATCGTGCTCGGCAGCTTCAACACCGTCGTCGGCGCCAGCCGCGCTGCGATCGTGGTCAGCCACGCAATCGAAGCGCTCTTCAATCTGGCGCTATTTGGCACGCTCCTGGTGATCCTTGGGCGGCTACGTGAGGAAAGCGCCGATGGCGAGGATGCCGACAGCCTCTCCACCAGCGCGGGCCTCGGCATCCTCATCTTGCCGCTGTGGCTACTCCTGCTCCTCGGATCGGTCGCGCTCCTGGTCGGCTATGTCGAGTTCAGCCTCGTGGTGACCCAGTTCATCGCATGGGCGACGGTGCTTGGCTGCGCGCTCTACGTGCTGATGAAGGCCACGGACGACATCGCGACGACCCTGTTTGCGCGGACCGGTCGCATCGGCCTGACGCTGACCCGCACCGCAGGCGTCCGCGGCAGCGTCGTCGAACAATTCGGGTTGTTGCTGTCGGGCGTCCTGCGCCTGGTGCTGGTGGTGATCGCGCTCGGCCTTTTAATGGACCCGTTCGGCGCCGGAGGCGGCCTGGGTGCGATCTTCGGCCGGTTGGGAACGCTCGCGCAAGGTATCCAAGTCGGAGGGGTATCGGTTTCGCCGGGGACCATCCTTCGCGGGATCATCGTGTTGCTCGTAGGTCTCGCCTTGGTGCGCGGGTTCATGGCCTGGCTGGAGAACCGCTATCTTCCCGCCACCGATCTCGATGGCTCCGGGCGCAACTCGGTCAGCCTGATCGCCCGGTACATCGGCTTCGCACTTGCCGGAATTTGGGCGCTGGCGTCCCTTGGCATCGGTGTCGAGCGGATCGCGCTGCTCCTTTCGGCCTTGTCGGTCGGCATCGGCTTCGGTCTGCAGGCGATCACGCAGAACTTCATTTCCGGCCTCATCCTGCTGGCCGAACGGCCGATCAAGATCGGCGATCTCGTCCGGATCGGCAACGACGAGGGTGACGTCAAGCGGATCAGCGTGCGGTCGACCGAGATCGAGCTGGGCGACCATTCGACACTCATCGTCCCCAACTCCGAACTGATCACCAAGTCGGTGCTCAACAAGACGCTCGCAGGCCCGCTGGGCCGCATCCAGATCAAGTTTTCGACGCCGATCACGACCAAAGTGGAGCAGATCCACGCCATCGTCATGGCCGCGATCGGCGAGGAGGCGGCGGTGCTGGACGATCCGGCGCCGAAGCTGTTCGTCGACGGGATCGTCGATGATCGTATCGAGTTCAACTGCGTCGCCCACGTCTCCTCGCCGCGCGCGACTTACGCTGCACGCAGCAACATCCTGATGGCGATCCTCCATCGCCTACAGGTCGAGGAGGTGCCCGTCGGCACCATGCCACAGCAACTCGATGCGAGCGGCGGGGCTGCGCGCGCCTGACGCCGGCCAGCCAATGATCCACTCTGGGAATCGTCCATGAAGAACCAACCGTCTCGCCGCTTCGCCGGAGCGCTCACCTGCGGCATTGCCGCTCTACTTCTCAACGCATGTTCGACGGGTGGGCAGAAACTCACGCATTCGGGTTTCCTCCCTGACTACGCCCGACTGCAGAAGCCGGAGCATAAAAAGAACGTCGCCATCTGGATCTCGCCGGAATACCGACCCGATGCCTATCGGCAGGTCATCGTCGACCAGCCGCAATGGCTTGCCCCACATCGCGACGCCAAGACCGAGCAGGCCATGCGTGACGCGCTGCGCGAGCGGCTGGTCGCAACCCTGTCGACCAGTCACCGCGTCATCGCCGATACCGGCGCCGTGCCGGCAGGAACCCTGCGCGTCCGCAGCGCAATCACCGGTATTCGGCGGACTCGCTGGTTCCTTAATGCTCCGCTTCAGGTCGCAACCTTTGCCGCTGGCGGTCTTGGCGTCCTTGCGCCCCTGCGCGGAGGCGGCAGCGTCGAGATCTCGGTCGATGACGCCCGGTCCCGACGTCCTGTTCTCCAAATGGCAACCTACCGAAACGGCCAGCCCTGGAACGTCAAGGGCTCCTATGTCGCCTATGAGCATGCGCGCCAAGCGTTTGGCCAGGCTGCCGAAGCATTGGACGGCTATGTCGTGCAGCCGGCGCTCGCCCCCTCAAGCGCAGTAGTAGACCAAAACTCGACAAAAGCATCACATGTGCGACGCAAATAAACAGGATCCATGGCGCTCAGATGTGGCATGTAGCCGGACGCCCCTCTGAGAGAAGAGGTTGAGAGCGTAATTCAATTTGATCAACACAGCGCACAACTCAAAAACGATGTATTCGGAAGTACCAATATTTATTGTGACATGACAGTCGTAACACAGACGTTTCTAGAATAGAGGAAGTTCCTATGTTGCACACCCGCCGCCCTATCGCCTTGGTTACCGGTGCAAGCGGGGGCATGGGACGTGCCGTGGCGCGCCGCCTGGGCGGGACTATGGACCTTATCCTGACCGACATCGCGTCCGGACCGCTGGAAGAACTGTCCACCGGCCTAGCGAGCGACGGGTATACCGTGACCGCGACCGCGGCGGGCGACCTTGCCGACGACGCTGTCCTGTCGAAGCTGACCGATGCCGTGCGGGCACGCGACGGCATCGATGCGCTTGTTCATACCGCAGGCCTTTCTCCGGTGCAGGCCGACTGGCGCAAAATCCTCGGCGTCAACGTTCTTGCCACGCAGCGGCTGCTCGATGCGGTGGAGTCGGTGCTGCGTCCCGGCGCGACGGGTATCCTGATCGCCTCGATGGCCGGGCACGTCGATCCCGGCCTTGGCGAGGCCGATACGCTGCTCGACCGGCCGCTCGACGATGCAGTGATCGACGCCCTTGAACCGTTCCTGTTCGGTGCCGGCAAGGGCGGCGGGGACGCGGAAGCGATGGCGTCGCAGCTCGCCTATGTCCTCTCGAAACGTGCTGTCATCCGCCTCGCCGAGCAGCGTGCGGGCGCATGGGGGAAGAGCGGCGCGCGGATCGTGTCCGTGTCGCCTGGGCTGATCCACACGCCGATGGGCGTCAAGGAAGCCGAAGCCAGTCCGCACACCAAGGCCACGATCGAGGCGCAGCCGGTCAGCCGGTGGGGAACCGCGATGGACATCGCCAGCGCGGTCGAGTTTCTGGTCGGCGCGGAGGCAGGCTTCATCACAGGATGCGACCTGCGCGTCGATGGTGGCGCGAGCCTGTTGGCCAAGGCGCAAGAAGGCCAGCGTGCCTTGTAGGGATACGGATCATGGTATGTACCGGCCTCGATGACACCGGCTATCGGCGCAGGTTCTCGATACCGAGTTCGCGCCATATCCAGGTGAAGTCGTAGGTCGCCATCGGGTCGTTGGGGTCGGGGACGGCGCCGCTGCGGTTTTCGAGGTGCTTGAGCCAGGCGGCAAGCCGATCGCGGCCGGGCGCGTTTTTGCAGCCGCGCGCGAGGTGACGTCGCCCAGCAGGCCGATGGGTTCGTTGAGCGTGGCGCAATACTGGCGATCGAGCATGCCGTGGATGAGCGGGGCCGTGATTTCAGGGGATATGTCGGATGCGGGTTCGGGTGCGGTCAGCCCCTCGATCCGATCCGCCATGGCCTGCTCGACCGGTCGATGGTGGTGAGGGGCGTACCGACCAGTCCGGCCAGCGCATCGGCGATGAGGGCAGTCCCGCGCGTGGCGCGCTCGGCGGAGGTGACGGCAAGGATCAAGGCGCGGCCCTTCAACTCGACGTTGCCGAGCACCGGCGTGCCGTCCAGCATCGTCACGCCCCAGGCCATTTGGCCGGTCCCTCTCAGCGCAGAGCACTTCTCGCCCAGCCAGTTCCAGAGGTGCGAGGTCTCGCGCTGGAATACGCGCATTGTGTCGAGCCGTTCGCCGACCGTCGCATGGGTGGCGCCGCGCGCGAAGGAAAGCGGACACGGTGGAAGACGACCTCTTCGCCTTCGCTGTTGTGAATCGTCGGTATGGCCGGTGGTCCCATCGTCTTGGGTATGACATCGAACAACCATGCGGTAGTGACGAGGGCGGGAAGCGGGCGCAGCTTGTCGTCATCAAGCGCGAGCGGTGTAGCCACTCCGTTAAGAACTTCATGCGATGATCGCCCATGCTGTGGAAAATGCTACGTGAGCGGTCGCGCTCTCGCGCCGTTCGCAATCTCGGCGTTCTCGGAACTCCGGTAGAGCCATCGCTCGACCGCTTTACCGAACAGGCGGCCAGCGCCTTCGCCGCGCCGATTTCACTTTTGACCATCCTGCACGATCAGGAACTGTGGGTGCGGGCGAGCACCGGCCTCGATGTGGCGTGCCTCCCGCGCAAGGACGGCTTCTGTCACTATGCCGTTGATCGCGACGACCTTCTGGAAGTCTGCGACGCGCTCGCCGATCCGTTATTCCGGACACTGCCATGCGTCAGCGGCGAGCCTCATGCGCGCTATTATCTGGGAGCACCGCTGACGCTCGCGCGCGACATGGACGTGGGCATGTTGTGCGTGCTCGATACCGCACCACGTCCACCGGCATCGCGTGATCAGCGCGCCTACCTCGCCGGCATCGCACGGCAAGCGGCGCATGCCATCGAGCGCCAAGCCGCTATCAAGGGAAGTCTCGCGGCATGATGGAGGTCGCGAGCTGTCTGGTGCGGGAGCATGATCTGCGGCTGGTGGCCGTCGCCGTCCTCGTCGCCGTCCTGGGTTCGGCCGCGACCATGCAGCTTTTCGCGCGCATCATCGGGGCGCGAGCAGGAAGCCGGGCAGGCTGGATCGCCCTAGGCTCGGTTGGCACCGGCACGATGGTCTGGTGCACGCATTTCGTGGCGATGATGGCCTTCCGCGCCGGCGCGCCGGTCACGCTCGATTCCACTCTCACGCTGATCTCGCTCGGCATTCCCATCGTGTTCGCGGCGCCAGGGTTGACCATAGCCACTTCCCGGCGCCTTTGGCTTGCTCCCGTGGGTGGCGCCATTACCGGCGGTGCGATCTCGCTCATGCACTATACCGGCATGGCGGCTTACCGTGTCGATGGCATCGTGGAATGGCGCTGGGGCTACGTCGTTGCCTCGGTGCTGCTGTCCGTCATCCTCTCGGCTTTGGCATTCCGGACGGCGCGCAAGCCTGGTCTGATCCCTCGGGTAATCGGCGGGTTGCTCCTCGGTGCCGCCGTCACGGCGCTGCACTTCACCGGCATGGCCGCGATGATGGTGCGCGCCATGGCATTGCATCCTGGGCAGGGCCTTTCCGACACTGCCATGACCGCGCTTGCGACCGCGACCACCTGCGCCAGCCTGCTCTTCATCGGCTGTGCGTCGATCAGCGCGCTCATCGACGGGCAGACGCAAAGCGAAGCCTATGGCCAGATGCGGCGCATGGCGCTGCACGACGGCTTGACCGATCTGCCGAACCGCATGTGCTTCGGTGATGACCTCGCGGCTCGTCTGCTCAGGAAGGACGGCACCCCATTGATGGCGGTCGTTATGCTCGATCTGACGCGCTTCAAGGCGATCAACGACACCTATGGCCACCAAGCTGGCGATCAGGTGCTGATTGCGCTGGCGGCACGGATGCGGGGCATCCTGCAGCCGGGCGAGTGCATTGCCCGCCTGGGCGGCGATGAGTTCGGAGCCTTGGTCTCCTATAACGATACCGGCGAGCTGA
>Ga0325400_1001374_pt1 | contig 19982 bp, 21 predicted proteins | sample PopdelMetagenome_2_FD_205662 | JGI IMG/M metagenome (GOLD analysis project Ga0325400, IMG submission 205662) | Populus deltoides microbial communities from Bellville, Georgia, United States - Xylem-PdKOR-R1 | ecosystem: Host-associated > Plants > Phyllosphere > Stem > Wood/Secondary xylem...
GCGAGGAGGACTCCCCCACGCTGGCCGCCACCCTGGGCCAGGAGGACGCCGCGCTCGAGGGCGTGGAGTACCGGGAGTCGCTGCAGCCGCTGCTGGCCACCATCCCGGCCCGGGAGCGCCGCATCCTCATCCTGCGGTTCTTCGGCAACATGACCCAGTCGCAGATCGCCGCCGACATCGGCATCTCCCAGATGCACGTGTCCCGGCTGCTGGCCCAGACCCTGGCCAAGCTCCGCGAGGGCCTGCTCAAGGACGACTGACCCCGTGCACGACGACGGGCCCACCTCCGGGCCAGGAGGTGGGCCCGTCGTCGTCGGTCAGCGGCCCTGGTAGCCCGGGGGCGGGCCCCACTGCTGCGGCGGACCCTGCTGCGGGTTCTGCTGGGGGTTCTGCTGCCACTGCTGCGGCGGCGGACCCTGCTGCTGCGGGCCCTGCTGGCCGTAGGGCGGCGGCGGCGCGGGGCGGTCGTCGTCCTCGTCCGGGACGTTGCGCGGGTCGGCCGCGGCGCCGGACTCCTTGACGTCGGCGGTCAGCTCGGCCAGGGACGGCGTGCTCGGCATCTGCGGGTGCGGGGTCTCCGGGGCGACGTCCTCGAGCGAGCTCATCTCGATGCGGGCCTCCGGCTGGTCGGCCGCCTTGGGCAGCGCGGACTCGAACCAGTCGGAGGTGTCCAGCCGCTGCGCCGGCGCCGAGGACTCCGCCTGGGTGCCGTCGACGTCCAGCCAGGACCGCTTGCCGCCGCCCTCGCCGTCGCCCGAGCCGCCCCGGCCGGCGCCGCCGAGGTTGGCCAGGCCCTCCAGCGCCTGGGAGAACTCGCTGGGCACGATCCACATCTTGTTGGCGTCGCCCTGCGCGATCTTGGGCAGCGTCTGCAGGTACTGGTAGGCCAGCAGGCCCTGGTCGGGCTTGCCGTCGTGGATGGCCTGGAACACCGTCTCGATGGACTTGGCCTGGCCCTGCGCCTGCAGGAACAGCGCGGCGCGCTCACCCTCGGCGCGCAGGATGCGGGACTGCCGCTCGGCCTCGGCCTCGAGGATCGCGGCCTGCTTGTGGCCCTCGGCGGCGAGGATCTGGCTGGCCTTCTGGCCCTCGGCGGTCATGATCGCCGACTGCCGCTGGCCCTCCGCGGTGAGGATGGTGGCCCGCTTGTCGCGGTCGGCCCGCATCTGCTTCTCCATCGAGTCCTGGATGGACAGCGGCGGGTCGATGGCCTTGATCTCCACCCGGGCCACCCGCAGACCCCACGGGCCGGTGGTGCCGTCGAGGACGGCGCGCAGCTGGGAGTTGATGCCGTCCCGGCCGGTCAGCGCGCCCTCGAGGTTCAACCCGCCGACCACGTTGCGCAGCGTCGTGGTGGTCAGCTGCTCCATGCCGGTGATGTAGTTGGCGATGCCGTACACCGCCAGCCGCGGGTCGGTGACCTGGAAGTAGACGACGGTGTCGATGCCGACCTGCAGGTTGTCGGCGGTGATCACCGGCTGCGGCGGGAAGCTGATGACCTGCTCGCGCAGGTCGATGGTGGCCCGCACCCGGTCGGCGAAGGGCACCAGGACGGCCAGGCCGGGGCTCAGCGTCCGGCTGTAGCGGCCGAAGCGCTCGATGACCTTGGCCTGCGCCTGCGGGACGATCGTGACGCTCTTGGCGAGCACGATGATCACCAGGACGGCGATCACGAGGAGTGCGATGAGGGCTTCCACGGGCGGGGCGCTCCTGACGTCGGTGGGGTGATCACCACAGATGGTGCCCTTCCGGCACGAGCTATGCGAAACCCGGGCGTTCAGGCCCGGGAGACGTAGGCGATGGGCCCCTCGATCTGCACGATCCGCACGACCTGGCCGACGTCGTAGGCCTCCCCGTCGAGCTGGGTGCGGGCCGACCACTCGTCGTGGCCCATCCGCACCTGCCCGGACGTGCCGGTGACCCGCTCGCTGACCTCGGCGGTGCGCCCGACGTAGACCTCGACGCCGTCGATCTGCTCCGGGGTGCGCTGGGTGAGGTGCCGCTTGGCGACCGGGCGGACGACGAGCAGCAGGCCCAGGGAGACCACGACGAAGGCCGCCAGCTGCACCACCACGGCCCCGCCGAGCAGCGCGACGAGCATCCCGCCCAGCGCACCGCCGGCGAGCATGAGCAGCACCAGGTCGAGGCTGGCGACCTCACCGGCCGTGAACAGCCCCGCCGCGATCAACCAGAGCACCCAGGCGGCCATGCGCCCGAGTCTGGCAGAGCGGCACCCCCGACGTGGGCCGCCTACCCTCGACCGGGTGCCCGATCTCAGGACCCGCCGCGCCGCCGGCGACCCCGCCGGGCGGCTGGCCGCCTGGTCCACCGCGTGGCTGGCCGGCCGGGTGCCCTACGACGACGCCCTGGAGGCCGTGACCGGCGACCGGGCGCACGTGGTGCAGGGGGCCGACGGCGCCCGCCCGCTGGGCGAGGTGCTGACGTCGCTGCGCGGGAGGGGCGAGCGCCGGCTGCGGCTGGTGCTGCCCGTCCCCGGCGACGTGCACGGCCTGCCGCCGGTGCCCGCGCTGGCCGCCGCCGCGCTCGAGGCGGGGCAGGCCGTGGTCGGGGACACCCTGGTGCTGCTGCCGGCCTCGGCCACCACCGAGACGGTGCTGTGGACCCAGGTCGACCTGCCCGCCGGCGCCTTCGCGCCCCCGCCGGTCGAGGGCACGCTGCGCGCGCTGTCGGGCCGGCTGGACCTCGCCGTCGGCGACGCCGCCCGCACACTCGCCGGCCTGGACCTGGCCCGCTGGCACCCGGAGGTGCCCGCCCTGCTGGCCGGGCTGTCCGCGGCGCCGGCCGACCCGGGCCTGCCGCCGGACACCGACCCGGTCGCGGTCTCGGTGCTCACCCGCGCCCGCCGGCTGGCCACGGTGCTGGACCTGGCGCTGGCCGACTCCCCCGGCGGCGCCGTCACCGCGGGCCGGATGGCCGCGCGGGAGGACGCGCTGCGCCCGCTGTCCGACGCCGTGCGGGAGGCCACCACCGGCGTCTGGAACTGGCTGCCCCGCTAGCTGGTGGGGCGGGCACCCGGCCGGCCGGTGGGGCGCTGCACGAAGCAGCAGGACGCCGGGCAGTTGGTGCCCAGCCGCGGCTCGCCGCCGGCGCGGCGCTCGGCCAGCAGGTCCACCAGCGAGCGGACGAAGGCCGGGTGGGTGCCCGCCGTCCCCGCGCGGGCGAAGGCCAGGCCCAGCTCCTCGGCGGTCTCCTCCGCCTCGTTGTCCAGGTCCCAGATGACCTCGAGGTGGTCGGAGATGAACCCGACGGGGAACACCACGACCGCCTTCTCCCCCGCCGCGGCCAGCGCCCGCAGGTGGTCGTTGACGTCGGGCTCCAGCCACGGCACCGACGGCGGGCCGGACCGCGACTGCCAGACCAGGTCGAAGGACCGGCCCGGTGCGACGCGGTCGACCGCCAGCCGCGCGGCCGCCTCGAGCTCGCGCTCGTAGGTGTGGCCCCCGGGCCCGGCGACGGCGGCCATCGCGTCCGGGATGGAGTGCGCGGTGGCCACCAGCCGGGCGCCGTCGCGCAGGTCCTCGGGCAGCTGCGCGAGCGCGGCGGCGAGGGCGTCGGCGTTGGCCTGCACGAAGCCCTCGGCGTCGTAGTAGTGCGGCAGCTTCTCCGCCGTCGGGCCGGTCGGGCCGTCGGGGTCGGACTCCAGCGCGACCCGGGCCCGGGCGACGTCCTCGTGGTACTGCCGGCAGCCGGAGAACGAGGCGTAGGCCGACGTGGCGAGCACGTAGGCGTGCTCGATGCCGTCGGTGGCCATCTCCCGCCACACGTCCTCGACGTAGGGCGCCCAGTTGCGGTTGCCCCAGTAGACCGGCAGGTCGACCCCGGCCCCGCGCAGCGCGGCGACCAGCGCCTTGTTCTGCTCGTTGATCGGGCTGACCCCGTCGAAGTGGTGGTAGTGCTCGGCGACGCTCTCCAGCCGTTCGCGCGGGATACCGCGGCCGCGGGTCACGTTCTCCAGGAACGGCATCACCTGGTCGTGGCCCTCGGGGCCGCCGAAGCCGAGCACCAGCAGCGCCTCCCGCCGGCCCGCCGGGGCGGGCGCCGAGCCCGGGACGACGCCGCCGTTGTTGCGCGCGGCGAGCGAGGGCTCCTCGTCCGGAGCCTGGCCGTCGGGGGTGATGGACACCCCGTCGGGGAGCGGGTGGACGGGCCGGGCCGGGAGGAGCTGTTCGGTCACGTGTCCGTCATACCCCGACGGCGTGGAACCCGCCGTCCACGTGCACGATCTCACCCGTCGTCGCGGGGAACCAGTCGCTGAGCAGGGCCACGATCGCCTTGCCCGAGGGCTCGGTGTCGGTGACCGACCAGCCCAGCGGCGCCCGGGACTCCCAGGCCTCCTCGAACTGGGAGCTGCCCGGGATCGACTTCATGGCCATGGTGCGCAGCGGACCGGCTGCGACCAGGTTGACCCGGACGCCGTCGGGGCCCAGCTCGCGGGCCAGGTAGCGGGAGGTGGACTCCAGCGCCGCCTTGGCCGCACCCATCCAGCCGTAGACCGGCCAGGCGACGGTGGCGTCGAAGGTCAGGCCGACCACCGAGGCCTGCTCGCCGAACAGCGGCCGGCAGGCCTGGGTCAGGGAGGCCAGCGACCAGGTGGAGACCTGGAAGGCGGTGGCGGCGTGCTCCCACGCGACCTCCGGGAACCCCTCGCCCATGGCCTCCTGCGGCGCGAAGCCGATGGAGTGCACGACGCCGTCGAGCTGCGCGCCCTCGGGCAGCACCTCGCGCAGCCGGTCGGCCAGGGTGGCCAGGTGCTCGGTGTCGGTCACGTCGAGCTCGACCACCGCGGCTTCCTGCGGCAGCCGCTTGGCGATCCGCTGGCACAGGCTCAGCGCCCGGCCGAAGTTGGACAGGACGACGGTGGCGCCCTGCTCCTGCGCGATGCGCGCCGCCGAGAAGGCGATCGACGCCTCGGTCAGCACACCGGCGATCAGGACCGTCTTGCCCTCGAGGATGCCCATGCTCAGTGCCCCATTCCCAGTCCGCCGTCGACCGGGACGACCGCCCCGGTGATGTACCCCGCGTGCTCGCCGGCCAGGAAGCGCACGACGCCGGCGATCTCGTCGGCCTCGGCCAGCCGACCCAGCGGCACCTGGCCGAGGATCTCCTGCTGGCGCTTCTCGGGCAGCTCCGCGGTCATGTCGGTGCGCACGAAGCCCGGCGCCACCACGTTGGCGGTGATGCCGCGGCCCCCGAGCTCGCGGGCGATGGAGCGCGCGAGCCCGACCAGCCCGGACTTGGACGCCGCGTAGTTGACCTGCCCGGCCGAGCCGAGCAGCCCGACGACCGAGGACACGAAGACCATCCGGCCGCTGCGGGCGCGCACCATCTTGGCGCTGGCCCGCTTGGCCACCCGGTAAGCGGCGGTCAGGTTCGCGTCGACGACGTCGGTGAAGGCGTCCTCGGACATCCGCATCAGCAGGCCGTCGCGGGTGATGCCGGCGTTGCTGACCAGCACCTCGACCGGGCCCTGGTGCTCCTCGACCGCGGTGAAGGCGGCGTCGACGTCCTCGGTGGAGGTGACGTCGCAGCGCACCCCGAACAGGTCGTCGGGGGCGCCGCTGCCGCGGTGGGTGACCGCCACGGAGTCGCCCGCCTGCGCGAACGAGCGGGCGATGGCCAACCCGATCCCCCGGTTGCCCCCGGTCACCAGCACCGATCTGCCCACTGCCACTCCCGCGCTCGTCCGGCGTCCGTCGGGAGCAACCTATCGGTGGCGGACGTGGTCCCGCCGGGCCGGGCGGGCTACCGGCGGGTAGCCCTCAGCGCTCGTCGTAGCGCAGCGCGGCCAGGCAGACCGCGCCCCACAGCGCCGCGAAGCCGACGACCTTCGCCTGGGTGTCCCGGCCGCGCAGCGCGACGCCGAGGACGGCGGCGTCGCCCCAGTCGCTGGCCACCCGGGCCCCGACCGCGGCGCGGCGGGCGGCGCCGGCGGGGGCGAGCACCATGGCCAGCCCGATGGCGGTGTCCCGCACGCCGACCAGCCGGGTCAGGGTGCGGTTGTCCTGGTTGCGGGAGAGCCCCGAGGGCCGCTGCAGGAGCTCGGGGCGGGCCACGAGGGCGGCGGAGTAGGCGGCGGTGGCGGCGCCGGTCAGGGTGGTGAGAGCGGGCACGGGGTCCTCCGGGGGTCGGTCGTCAGGGGGTGCCCGCTGGCTGGAGCACCCCGGCCCTACCCCGGTGCGGGCACACTCGACGCATGGCGGGTCTGGTGCGGTTGGTGAACACGTCGGGCCGGGGCGTGCTGTGCCTGGCGGGGGACGTCGACGCCGCCGCGGTGGCCGACTTCCACGCCCGCTACGGCCGGGAGCCGCTGCCGGTGGACGCGGTGGACACCGGTTCGGTGACCCGGCTGTCCGAGGCCGCGCTGGACCTGGTGCTCGACCACGTGCGGGCCGGCGAGCTGCGCGGCCGGGACGTCCCGGTGCTGCGGACGCCGCGGGCGGTGGCGGGGTCCACGCAGCCGGGTTGAGCAGTCCTACGGGGTCCCCGCACCGGGTCGGGCGGGCAGGGTCGCGGCATGACGACCAACCCGATGAAGAACAAGAACACCGCCGCCTTCTTCGCGCAGGCCGCGATCGCCTTCGGCACCAGCGCCGTCGGGCTGCTGGTCGGCATCGCCTACCTGCCGCTGGACGTCTGGCAGCGGCTGTTCCTCGGCATGACCGCCCTGTTCGTGATCACCGCGTCCTTCACGCTGGCCAAGGTCATCCGCGACGCGCAGGAGGGCTCGACGGTGCTGTCGCGCATCGACGAGGCCCGGCTGGAGCGGATGCTCGCCGAGCACGACCCCTACCGCACCCCGCAGCTGTGACCCGCCCGACGGCCGGACGTGCGCGGCACCCCCGGCGGGCCCAGACTGCACCCCGTGACACGTGCACTGGTGCTCGGCGGTGGTGGGGTGGCGGGCGTCGCCTGGGAGACCGGGCTGCTGCTGGGGCTGGCCGACCGGGGCGCGGACCTGACCGCCGACCTCGTCGTCGGCACCTCCGCGGGCGCCACGACCGCCGCCCAGCTGACCTCCGGCACGGGGCTGGCCGAGCTGTACCGACGGCAGACCGAGCCCACGGCCCAGGTCCGCGAGCTGGTGCCGACGGTGTCGCTATTGGCCCTGCTGGACGAGATGGCCGCGCGCACCGAGGGCCTGGCCGACCCGGCCGACCGCCGCCGGGCCATCGGGGCGCTGGCGCTGACCGCCGACACCCCGGACCCCGCGGCCCGGCACGCGGTCATCGCCGCCCGGCTGGCCGGGGCCGGGTGGCCGGCCGACGACCTGCGGATCACCGCGGTGGACGCCGTCTCGGGCGACGTGCGGGTGTTCACCGCCGCCGACGGGGTGGACCTCGTCGACGCGGTGGCCGCCAGCTGTGCCGTGCCCGGCATCTGGCCACCGGTGGAGATCGGGGGCCGCCGCTACGTCGACGGCGGCGCCGCCTCGACCAACCACGCCGACCTGGCGACCGGCGCGACCGCCGTCCTGGTGCTCGCCCCGATGCAGCCCGACCGCGCCCCCGAGCTGGCCGAGGAGGTCGCCCGGCTGCGGACCACCGGCGCCGAGGTCGAGGTGGTGCACCCCGACGAGGCCTCCGTGGCCGCGATCGGCCCGGACCCGCTGGACCCCGCCGTCCGGGCCGCGAGCGCGCAGGCCGGACGACGGCAGGCCTCGGCCCTCAGCCTGCGCTGGACCCGGCCCGCGGGCTGACCAGGAAGTCCTCGGCGACCGGGGTGGCCATGTCCTCGGCGAGCTCGTCGAGCAGCACCGGGTTCACCAGCGGCACCCCGTCCTTGTCCAGGTACCAGCTGGTGCAGCCGCCGGTCCCCCACACCGTCTCCGAGGCCCGCTGCCGGATCTCGGCCAGCAGCTCGGCGCTGCGCGCGGGGTCCGGGGCCAGCGCGACGTCCTCGGTGAGCACCCGGTCGACCAGCTGCATGACGTAGTCGACGTGGGTCTCGATGATGCCGAGCACCGACGAGCTGCCGCCGGGTGAGAACGGGCCGTTGATGAGGAAGAGGTTCGGCATGTGCGGGATGGCGACGGACTTGTAGTTCATCGGCACGTCGGCCCAGACGTCGTCCAGGGTGGTGCCGTCCTCGCCGGTGACCGTCATCGGGCGCACGTAGGCGTCGGCGTGGAACCCGGTGGCCAGCACCAGCACGTCGAGCTCGTGCAGCTCGCCGTCCGTCGTCCGGACCCCGCCGGCCTCGACCCGCTCGATCCCGGTGGTGACCACGTCGACCTGCGGCTGCTGCACGGCGTCGTAGAAGGTGCCCGAGATGACCAGCCGCTTGCAGCCGATCTCGTAGTCCGGCGTCAGCTTGGCCCGCAGCTCGGGGTCGCGGACGGTGTCCAGGGCATCCCGCACCGTCTTGTTGCGGGCCTCCACGGCGGCCGGGTCGCCCTTCGCGGCGCGGCCGATGAAGTCGATCTGCTCCTTCAGCGACCAGTAGTAGCGGATGCCGTAGCGCTTGGACAGGTGCAGCAGAGCCTTGCGCCACAGCGGGACCGGGGTGTTGTCCATCGGCCACACCCACTGCGCGGTGCGCTGGAAGAGGGTCAGCCGGTCGACCTGCCCGACGACGGCCGAGGTGATCTGGGTGGCGGAGCTCCCGGTGCCGATCAACCCGACCCGCTTCCCCGTCACGTCCAGGTCGGCTGGCCAACGGGCGGAGTGGAACACCGGGCCGGCGAAGTCGTCGAGGCCGGCGATGTCGGGGTACCGGGGCTGGTGCAGCCGACCGACCGCGCTGATGACGACGTCGGCGGACAGCTGCTCACCGGCGGTGGTGGTCAGCTGCCAGGTGCCGGCGTCGTACCGGGCGTCGGTGACCTCGGTCCGGTAGCGCACCAGGGGCAGCACCCCGTGCTCCGCAGCGACGCGGTGGAAGTAGGACCACAGGTCCGGCGCGGTCGCGAAGCGGTGCGTCCACGAGGCGTTGGGCGCGAAGGAGTAGCTGTACAGGTGCGCGGGGACGTCGCAGGCCGCGCCCGGGTACCTGTTGTCCCGCCAGGTACCGCCCAGGGTGTCGGCCTTCTCCAGGACCACGACGTCGGTGATCCCCCGCTCGCGCAGCTTGATGGCGCTGAGGATGCCGGCGACACCGGACCCGATGACGACGACGGCGTGGTGCTCGGTGGTGCGGTGCTCGGTGGGGTGGTGCTCGGTGCTGCGGTGCTCGGTGCTGTGGTGGCCGGGCATGCGTCCTGCTCCCTCCGGAGGATGAACGTGCGTTCACCTTTGACAACAGGATGAACGGTAGTTCATGTTCCCGTCGTGCGCGCTGACCGGATCCGCAACCGCGAGGCCATCGTCTCGGCCGCCCGCGACCTGCTCGGAGCTCCCGGGTCCGAGCTGACGATGGACGGCATCGCAGCCCGGGCAGGGGTGGCCGTCGGCACCCTCTACCGGCACTTCCCCACCAAGACCGACCTCGTCGAGGCGGTGCTCGGGGAGACCGTGGCCGAGCTCGCCGACCTGGCCGAGGCGGCCCGTGACCGGGTGCGTGCGGGGTCCGGGCCGTGGTCGGAGCTGATCGCGTTCTTCGTGGCGATCGCGCAGGGCCCCAGCGCGAGCCGGACGGTCGCCGAGGCGGCCCGGGCACTCGGGGTGGCCGACGACGACCCCGGCCGGGTGCACCCGGCGGCGGCGCGCGCCGTGGCGGCCCTCGAGGAGGTGCTGGGCGCCGCCCGGGACGCCGGGCTGGCCCGGCCCGACGTCGACCTGGGCGACCTGTTCCTGGTGATGGTCCAGGCGCCGGACCGGCACCGGCCCGCCGACCGCGACCGCTACATGCAGCTGGTGGCGCGCGGCCTGCAGCCAGGTCGGTGACCGCCCGCCGCGGGTCGGCGGCTGCGGCGGGTCAGCGGGTGCGGCGGGCGCGGACGGCGGCGGCGAGCTCGGCGAGGAGGTCCTCGGTGGTGGCCAGGTCGACGCAGGAGTCGGTGACGCTCTGGCCGTAGGTCAGCGAACCCGGGTCGGTGCGGTCGAGGTCCTGCCGGCCGGCGACCAGGTTGCTCTCCACCATCACCCCGCGGATGCCCTGCTCCCCGCCGGCGACCTGCCCGGCGAGGTCGCGGACGACCTGGACCTGCCGGACGTGGTCCTTGCCGCTGTTGCCGTGCGAGGCGTCCACCACCAGCACCTCCGGCAGCCCGCGGGCGGCCAGCCGCCGCTTGGTGTCGGCGATGTGCGCCGGGGAGTAGTTCGGCCCGTCGGCGTCCCCGCGCAGGATCACGTGCCCGGTGTCGTTGCCGGTGGTGCCGAGCTGGGCGGACACCCCGTGCCGGTCGACGCCGAGGAAGTCGTGGCCCGACCGGGCGGAGATGACGGCGGACACGGCGACGTCGATGGACCCCTCGGGCGAGTTCTTGAACCCGACGACGGAGGAGAAGCCCGAGACCCGCTCGCGGGCGGTCTGGTCGGTGACGTTGCGCGCGCCGACCCCGTTGTAGGTGACCAGCCCGTCGACGTACTGCGGGGTGAGGGCGTTGAGCGGCTCGGCGGCGACCGGGACGCCGAGCGCCGTGATCTCGGCCATCAGCATCCGGGTGGCGACCAGCCCGACGCTGATCCGGCTGGACCCGTCGAGGAACGGGTCGTAGGCGAAGCCCTTCCAGTCCACCTCGGTGCGCGGCTTCTCGGTGTACGTGCGCATCACGACCTCGAGGTCGGCGCCGTGCCGCTCCCGCATCCGGGCCAGGAACTGCGCGTACTCCAGCGCGGCCACCGGGTCGTGGATCGAGCACGGGCCGGCGACCACGGCGAGCCGGTCGTCGTCCCCGCGCACGACCGCGCCGACCGCCCGCCGTCCGGCCCGGGTGGTGGCCGCCGACGCGGCGGTCAGCGGGACCAGCGCGGCGACCGCGGCCGGGGTGACGACGGCGCTGGCGCCGGTGATGCGCTGGTCGACCAGGTCGCCGGGGTCCACGGCGTCGGTCGGCGCGGTGCCCAGGGCCGCCTGGACGGCGGGCAGCAGCTCGGCGTGGGCGGCGTCGACCCGCTCGTTCACCCGCTGCTGCACCTCCAGCAGCGCGTCGGCGATCCGCGTCGCGGTGGGCAGCAGCTGGTCGGGCGTGGGCACGGGCCGCGAGGCTACCGGGGCCGGACCGCTTGCCCTGCGCAACGACCTGGGAGCCTGAGCCCGTGACCACCGCTCCCCCGTCCCGCGGTCTGGTGCCGGTGCTGCTGTTCGTGGGCACGGTCGTCGCCGTCATCAGCAGCCTCGGCGCGCCGCTGGTCCCCTCGATCGCCGCGTCGACGGGGTCGCCGCTGCCCGACGCGCAGTGGGCGCTGACGGTCACCCTGCTGGTCGGGGCGGTCGCCACACCGGTGATCGGCCGGCTCGGGGACGGCCCACGACGGCGCGGGGTCGTCCTCGCGGTCCTGGCCGTGGTCACCCTGGGCGGCGTGCTGGCGGCCCTGCCACTGGGCCTGGGGTGGCTGGTCGCCGGCCGCGGGCTGCAGGGCGTCGGGCTCGGCCTGACGCCCCTGGCGATCGCCACGGCCCGGGAGGCCCTGCAGGGCGACCGGTCACGGGCCACGGTGGCCGCCCTGTCGATCACCGTGGTCGCCGGACTGGGGCTGGGCTACCCGCTCGCCGGGCTCGTCGCCGAGCTCGGCGGCGTCCACGCCGCCTTCTGGGCCGGTGCCGCCGTGAGCGCGACCGCCCTGGGAGCCGCGGCCCTCGTGCTGCCGGCATCGCTCGTGCGGACCACCCGCCCCCTCGACGTGGTCGGCGCCCTGCTGCTCGGCGCCGGCCTGGCCGGGGCGCTCCTGGCCCTCGACCAGGCTGGCGCGTGGGGGTGGACCTCGCCGCTGACCTGGGGCCTGGCCGCCGGGTCCGTCGTGGTGCTGGCGTGCTGGGCCGGGTGGGAGCTGCGCACACCGGCGCCCCTGGTCGACCTCCGGCTCGCCCGCGGGCGCGTCGCCGGGACGGCGCACTCCGCGGCGCTGCTCGTCGGGCTCTCGAACTACCTGCTGCTCGTCACGGTGCCCGTGCTCGTCCAGGCCCCGAGCGCCGGCGGCCCCGGTCTGGGTGGCTCCGTCCTGGTCGCGGGGCTGGCCCTGCTGCCGTTCTCGGCGGCCAGCGTGCTGGGTGGCCGGTGCGCCCGCGTGCTGGCCGACCGCGCCGGGCGTCTGGCCGTCCTGCCGGCCGCGGCCCTGGTCCAGGCGTCCGCCTTCGTCCTGTTCGCCCTCCTGCGCGGCGAGCTGTGGCAGGTGTTCCTGGTCATGGCCGTGGCCGGGCTCGGGGTCGGGGCGGCCTTCGCGGCGTTCCCGGCCCTGGTCCTGTCCACCGTGCCACCGTCGGAGACCGGCAGCGCCACGAGCCTGAACCAGGTCCTGCGCTACGTGGGGTTCGCCCTGGGCAGCGCGGTGGCCGCCACCGTCCTGGCTGCCGCCACACCCGGCGGGGCCGCCGAGCCCGGGTCCGCCGGCTACACGACGATCGCCGTCGTCGGGGCGGCGGTCTGCCTGGCCACCGCCGTCCTCGCCCAGCTGCTGCCCCCGCGCCGCGCGAGGCAGGCGACTGCTGCGCCGTGAGTTCTTGACTGCTCGGTCCTGAACGGTGGTACGTTCGGGACCGTTCAGTCAACAACTTGTGGAGGAGACCACCATGACCGCAGCGCTGACCGGGAAGACCGCCCTCGTGACGGGCGGCACGTCGGGGATCGGGCTGGCCGTCGTCCGCCGGTTCGTCGCCGAGGGGGCGCACGTCGTCGTCACCGGACGGCGGCAGGCCCAGCTCGACGCCGTCGCGGACGAGCTCGGCGACGCCGTCACCACCGTGCGGGCCGACGCCGCGGACCCCGCCGACGTGCGGGCGCTGTTCGACGTCGTCGCCCGGCGCGGCACCGGGCTGGACGCCGTGCACGTCAACGCCGGCACCGGGGAGTTCAAGCCGCTGGCCGAGGTCACCGCCGAGGACGTCGACACCGCCTTCGCCACCAACGTGCGCGGCACGGTGCTCACCGTGCAGAGCGCGGTGCCCCACCTGACCCGCGGCGCCGCCGTCGTCGTCACCGGGTCGACCGCGGCGTCGGGCACCGAGCCGTCCTTCGGGCTGTACGGCGGGTCCAAGGCCGCGGTCGCCACGATGACCCGCACCTGGGCGGCCGAGCTGGCGCCGCGGGGCGTCCGGATCAACACCGTCGTCCCCGGGGCCACCGAGACGCCGGGCCTGAAGGGGCTGGTCCCCGACGGCGGGGACGCGTTCGTGCAGCAGATCGCCGCCGGGCTGCCCTTCGGCCGGCTGCTGCGCCCCGAGGAGGTCGCCGCCGCCGTCCTGTTCCTGGTCAGCGACCAGAGCTCGGGCATGACCGGCAGCGAGCTGCTCGTGGACGGCGGCGCCTCGATCGCCTGAGGCGGCCGTGCCGCAGGATGGGCGGCACCCCGGAGGACCAGGAGGACCGCATGGCACGACCCCGCACGTTCGACGAGGCCGACGTCGTCGCGCGCGCCCGGCGGGCCTTCGCCGAGACGGGCTTCGCCGGCACGTCGCTGGACACCCTGCTGGAGGCGACCGGCCTGGCCCGGCAGAGCCTGTACAACGCCTTCGGCGGCAAGAAGGAGCTCTTCATGCGGGCGTTCCTGGCCGACACCGCCGAGGCGGTCGACGCCGTCGAGGCCGTCCGGCACGGGTCGGACAGCCCGATCACCCGCATCCGGGCAAAGCTGGTGAAGGTCGCGGTGGAGCACGGCGACGCGCAGGCCACCCCGTCGCTGTTCAGCAAGGCAGCCGTCGAGCTGTCCGGGCAGGACGCCGAGGTCGCCACCACCGTGGCCGCCGCGTTCGGGGCGATGCGGGCGCACTACGCCGCCTGCATCGCCGAGGCCCAGGCCGCCGGGGAGGTCGAGCCGGCGGCCGACGCCGGTGCGCTGGGGGGCTTCTTCGTCGCGCTCATCGAGGGCATGTCCACCCTGGGCGGGTCCGGCGCCACCCGGGCCACGCTCCTGGAGATCGGGCTGGCCAGCATGGCGGCGATCCCGGTGACCGCGCTGGGCCACCAGCACCTCGGCGCCGGGGACGGCGACTGGTCCTGACGCCCGCGCCACCGGTCGCCTAGCGTCCGGGGCATGCGTGCTGTGCAGATCACCCGCTTCGGCGGCCCCGAGGTCCTCGACGTCGTCGACCTCCCCGACCCCGTCCCGGCCGACGGCCAGCGGCTGTACCGGGTGCGCGCGGCGGGGGTGAACTACGCCGACACCCACCAGACCGAGGACTCCTACCTCGCCCCGCAGCAGCTCCCGCTCATCCCGGGCGCGGAGTTCGTCGGGACGGCGGAGGGGTCCGACGAGCGGGTGGTGGGCCTGCTGCTCGGGGGCGGGGGCTACGCCGACACCGTGGTCACCGACCCCCGCACGACCTGGGCGATGCCCGACGGCGTGACCGACGAGCAGGCGCTGTCCCTGGTGCTGCAGGGCACCACCGCCTGGCACCTGCTGCGCACCTCCACCCACCTGGCGGCCGGCGAGTCCGTGGTCGTGATGGCCGGCGCCGGCGGGGTCGGGACGCTGGCCGTCCAGCTGGCCCGGCGGTGGGGCGCCGGGCGGGTCATCGCCACCGCGTCCTCGCCGGAGAAGCGGTCGCTGGCCGAGGAGCTCGGCGCCGACGCCACCGTCGACCCCGCGCTGGCCGATGACGACCCGAAGGCGTTCACCGCGGCGCTGCGGGAGGCCAACGGCGGCGCGCGGGTGGACGTCGTCCTGGAGATGACCGGCGGGAACGTGTTCGACGGCGCGCTCTCCGCGCTGGCCCCGTTCGGCCGCATCGCCGCCTACGGCATGGCGTCCCGGCAGGCGGCCTCCGCCGTCGCCCCGGCCTCGCTGATGGGCACCAGCCGCGCCGTCGTCGGGTTCTGGCTGGCGCACTGCACCGCCCGGCCGGAGATGCTCGACGAGGCGATGACCGACCTGCTCGCCCTCACCGCCGCGGGGGACCTGCGCCCGGTGGTCGGCGGGCGGTACCCGATGACCGCCGTCCGCGAGGCGCACCAGGACCTGCTGTCCCGCCGCAGCACCGGCAAGCTCGTCCTGGACCCCTCCCGCTGATCAGAGCAGGCGGTTGGTCCACAGCAGGCTCAGCACGATCCCCAGGAAGGCGAAGAGCACCCCGCCGCGCACGAACCACGGGCTGATGTCCTGCGGCTCGGTGGTGTAGCCGATCTGGCTGCCCAGGTCGGCGTACACCTGCTCCAGCTCGGACGCGCTGGCCGCCTCGGAGTAGCTGCCGCCGGTCTCGTCGGCGATCTGCTCCAGGGTGGCCCGGTCGACCGGCACCGGCTGCTCCTGGCCCTCGATCTCCACGGTCCCGAAGTCGGTGCCGAACGCGATGGTCGACACCGGCACCTCGGCGGCGATCGCCGACTCGATGGCCTGCTCGGGCTCGGCACCCACCGTGGAGAACCCATCCGAGAGCAGCACCACCCGCGCCGGCGGGGCCGCCTCGCCGGCGTCCTGCAGGGTGGAGGTGAAGTTCTGCACCGCGGTCAGCGACGTCAGGATCGCGTCGCCGATCGCGGTGGCCTCGGACAGCTGCAGGTTGTCGATGGCCACGCTGACCTGCTGGCGGTCGGTGGTCGGCGGCACCAGCGTGGTCGCCGTCCCCGAGAACGACACCAGACCCAGGTTGATCCGGGCCGGCAGGATGTCGACGAACTCCTTGGCCGCGGTCTGCATCGCCTGGAACCGGCTGGGCTCCACGTCGGTGGCCTGCATCGACAGCGAGACGTCCAGCGCCAGCATCACCGTCGCCCGCTCCCGCGGCACCCGCACCTCGGTCGAGGGCTGCGCCAGCGACACGACGAACGCGCCGAGGCCGAGCACCACCAGCGCGAAGGCCAGGTGCCGCCGCCAGCCCGGCCGCCGGGGCACCAGCGACCCCAGCAGCGCGACGTTGGTGAACCGGGCGGCGTACTTCTGCCGCCGCCGCTGCAGCACCACGTAGAACGCGGCCAGCGCCACGACGGCGAGCAGGGCCAGCAGCCACCAGGGGGCCTGGAACGTCATCGGGAGGCACCTCCGGCCCCGGCGCGGCGGCGGTCGGCGACGAACCGGACGACGTCGGCCACCCAGTCGCGGTCGGTGCGCAGCCGCAGGTGACCCGCGCCCACCCGGCGCAGCGTGCGCGCGATCTGCTCCCGCTGGGCGGCCGCGCCCTCGGCGAACCGGCGGCGCACCTCGTCGTTGCCGGTGGGCACCTCGAGGGTCTCCCCGGTCTCGGGGTCGACCACGGTCAGCAACCCGACGTCGGCCAGCTCCAGCTCGCGCGGGTCGACGACCTCGACGGCCAGCAGCTCGTGCCGCTGGCCCAGGGCGCGCAGCGGGCGCTCCCAGTCCGGGTCGCCGAGGAAGTCCGAGACCACGCAGACCAGCCCGCGGCGGCGGGGCGGGCGGCGCAGCGACTCCAGCGCCGCGGCGAGGTCGCCGCGGCGGCCACCGGAGGCGCGCGGGGTCTGCACCACCTGGCGCAGCATGCGGTCGGCGGCCAGCCGCCCGGGCAGCGCCGGGTAGCGGTCGACCCGCTCGCCGGTGGTCACCACCGCGCCCAGCCGGTTGCCGTCACGGACGGTGAGGTGGCTGACCGCGGCGAGCCCGGCCACGGCGAGGTCGCGCTTCTCGCAGTCCGCCGTCCCGAAGTCCAGGGAGGCCGACAGGTCCAGCACCACCCACGTCTGCAGCTCCCGGTCGGCGATCGTCTCGCGGACGTAGGGCGTCTGGGTGCGGGCGGTGGCGAACCAGTCCATCCGGCGGACGTCGTCCCCCGGGTAGTAGGGCCGGGAGTCCCCGGCCTCGGTGCCCGAGCCGGGCACCAGCCCCAGGTGGTCGCCCTGCAGCAGGCCGTCCAGCCGGCGGCGGACGGTGAGCTCCAGGCGACGCAGCAGGGCGGCGGCGTCACCGCCCTCGCCGAAGCGGACGGGGTCGGGTGAGGTCACGCCGACTGCGGACCCTGCTGCTGCGAACCGCCCCACGGGCCGGGCTGGGGACCCTGGGAGCCCTGCGGCACCTGCGGGCCGCCCGGGGAGGCGGGGCCGAAGCCGCCGGCGCGCTGCCGGGGGCTGACCTGAGGCAGCGGCACGCTCTGCACGATCCGCTTGACCACGTGGTCGGCCGGGACGCCGTCGGCCAGCGCGTCGTAGGACAGCACCAGCCGGTGCCGCAGCACGTCGGCGGTGATGTCCAGGACGTCCTGCGGCAGCACGTAGTCGCGGCCGCGGACCAGCGCCAGCGCGCGGCTGGCCGACACCAGGCCGAGGGTGGCGCGGGGGCTGGCGCCGTAGGTCACCCAGCCGGCGACGTCGGGCATCCCGTGCTCGCGCGGCGCGCGGGTGGCCACCACCAGCCGGACGACGTAGTCGACCAGCGCGTGGTGGACGAACACGCCCGAGGCGGTGCGCTGCAGCCGGCGCAGGTCGTCGATGCCCAGCACGGTCTCCGCGTGCGGCGGGTTCGCGCCCATCCGGTAGACGATCTCCCGCTCCTCCTCGGGAGTGGGGTAGTCCACCAGCACCTTCATCAGGAAGCGGTCGCGCTGGGCCTCGGGGAGCTGGTAGACGCCCTCGCTCTCGATCGGGTTCTGCGTGGCGAGCACCAGGAACGGGTCGGGCAGCGGGTGGGTCACCCCGCCGATGGACACCTGCCGCTCGGCCATGACCTCCAGCAGCGCCGACTGCACCTTGGCCGGCGCGCGGTTGACCTCGTCGGTGAGCACGAAGTTGGCGAACACCGGGCCCAGCTCGGTGTCGAAGGCGTCCTGGCCGGCCTTGTAGATCCGGGTGCCGATGATGTCGGCGGGCACCAGGTCGGGGGTGAACTGCAGGCGGGCGAAGGACCCGCCGACCGCGGTGGCCAGCGTCTCGACCGCCAGGGTCTTGGCCACCCCGGGCACGCCCTCCAGCAGCACGTGGCCGCGCGCCAGCAGACCCACCAGCATCCGCTCGACCAGCCGGTCCTGGCCGACGATCACCCGCTTGACCTCGAACAGCACCCGCTCCAGGAGGGCGGCGTCGGTGGCCGGCGGGGTGTGCTGCTGCGGGGACGGTGCGGACGGGCTGGCAGCGCTGGTCACGGGGCTCCCTGGTCGGCGGTCTGCTGAACCGGGGCCGACTCGACCCCGTCGCCCAGTGTCCTACACCGTCGTCACGCCCGGGCATCCACAGCGGAGGGCCACACCTGTCCCACGGGCCCCGGAGTGCGGTACGGTGCGTACCGCGTCGGGCAGCTCCCCCCGTGGCTGCCCGGCGCCCACACGTCGAGGGCCGGTCACCGCCAGGTGACCGGCCCTCGTGCGTGCAGCCCTCAGGCGCTGGGGCGCACCGCTCCGTAGTAGTCGCCGCCGAAGCGCACCGAGCTGACCTTGACACGCAGGCCGCGGTCGGGGGCCTCGATCATCTGGCCGCCGCCGACGTAGAGCGCGACGTGGTAGATCGAGGTGTAGGAGCTGCCCGAGCCCCAGAACAGCATGTCGCCGGGCTGCAGGCTGTCGGCGTCGACCTGCTTGTTGCGGTTGAGCCACCACTGGTCGCGGCTGGTGCCGCCGACCCGGATCCCGGCCTGGGCGTAGGCGTACTCCATCAGGCCCGAGCAGTCGAAGCCGTAGACCGAGGTGTCGGGCGAGATGCCGTAGGTCGGGCCGCCGGCGTTGCCGCCGCCCCACGAGTACAGGACGCCGATCTGCGAGCGGGCCGCGGCGATGGCGGTCTGCGCGGCCGAGGCCGACGGGGCGCCGGCGGTGCCGCCGACCGGGGCGGAGGAGCCACCACCGGACGAGGAGCCACCGCCCGACGACGACCCGCCACCCGAGGACGCCGACCCACCGCCGGAGGACGAGGGCACCGAGGACGACGGGCGGGACGACGAGCCCGAGCCCGCGGACTGCGAGCCGCTGCGGGTCGGCACCGCCGCGGCGGCCGCGCGGGCCGCGGCGGCCTGCTGCTCGGCGACCTGGCGGGCGCCCTGCATGCCGTAGAGGGTCTGCTGGGCGGCGGTGAGCTGGGCCTGCAGGTCCACGCTCTGCACCGCGAGGGTGTCGGCCTGGGCGCGGGCCGAGCTCTCCTGCGCCTGGGCGCTGGCCAGCAGCTGCTCGGCCTGGGCCTGCAGGTCGGTGGCGGCGGTCAGCGCGGTGGCGGCCTGGGTCTCGGCGGCGTCGGCCTGCTGCTGCAGGCCGGTCAGCTCGGCCAGCACGTCGGTGCGGCCGGTGCCGGCGGCCTCCAGCAGCGCGGAGCGCTCGATGAACTCGCTGGGGCTGCCCGAGGTGAGCAGGGAGGCGAAGCCGGGGCTGGTGCTGCCACCCATGTAGCTGGTGCGGGCGTAGTCGTCGACGGCGTCCTGGCCCTGGTTCCGCGCGGCCTCGGCGGCGTCGGCCGCGGCGGTGGCCGCGGTCGCGTCGGCCTGCGCCTGCTGGGCGGCGGCCTGCTTGTCCTCGTAGTCCTGCAGGGCGATGAGCGCCTGCTGGTGCGCGGCGTCGGCCGAGGCCTGGGCGGCGGCCAGCTGGGCGGAGATGGCGCCGACCGCGGCGGCGGCCTGGTCGCGGGCCGAGGCGGCGCCGGCGAGCTGGCTGTCGGTGGGGTTCTGCGGGGCGGCCTGCGCCCCACCGGGGGCGATCCCCACGGCGAGGGCCGCGGCGAGCAGCACTCCCCCCGTGCGGACGGCGATCCGGTTCCGGACCCTACTGCTGGACGGCTTGCGCACCGGTTGACAACTCCCCTGCGCCCGCGGCGGCCCGCGGCACGTCCCGCGGGACCGCGGTGCGCTCATCGACCACGGGACGCCGCCGTGGAGCGGCGCCGCAGAGGGAGTCGTCGCAGGTGGGCCGGGTCTTGACCGGTTCCACCCGAAGGGGGGACGTGCCCCGGCTCAGTTCACCTGGCGCTCCTGGCCGCCCCAGAAGTCCTGCCGGAGCTTGAACTTCTGGATCTTGCCGGTGGCGGTGCGCGGGATGGCCTCGCGGAACTCGACCCGCTTGGGCAGCTT
>Ga0325400_1001376_pt1 | contig 19966 bp, 7 predicted proteins | sample PopdelMetagenome_2_FD_205662 | JGI IMG/M metagenome (GOLD analysis project Ga0325400, IMG submission 205662) | Populus deltoides microbial communities from Bellville, Georgia, United States - Xylem-PdKOR-R1 | ecosystem: Host-associated > Plants > Phyllosphere > Stem > Wood/Secondary xylem...
TGCTTAGATCACCAGTTCAAGGCATTCCTCACCCTATTTATGGTCGTGGCTCTCGTGACGATAATAAGATATACTTATCTTTATGGACTGGGCTATCATTTTGATTTTGTTAAGCTTTGACTGGGCTCCATCCATACTGCAAACAAGAAAAATCTTCAGAAAATATAAAAGAAACCCCATCTAAAATAAAAAAAAGTTTAATTTAGACTATTAGTTCATTGCATAGGGCATGGATTTCCAGTTAGACAAAACATTCCTCGCGGAAACAAATTTGGTCCGGTCTACATTTTGTCATTAATAAATTTTTAGTTATCATTGTTTTTTTTTTTTTGGCCGAGGTCATGCACATAATTAAAACGGAGTAGAATGGCGCTTGGTAATTACCAAGTCTTCTTCTTCTTCTTTTCCTTTCCTATTATATATAACTGTCTCAATACATATATATTTTTAAAAAACATTTAAAGATTTAATAAAAGAGGAATAAGAAATCTCCATAAATGACAGATCTTCTTCTTACATAGTTTTGATTGCAAGCAGTGGAAAGTATATCTTTTTTTTATTTCCCATTTCTATTCAAATGAGTACTTCAAAGTCATGTAGCAAAAACTTTTGTAAGACTATCCTTAGGTTTTTTTTTTTTTAAAAAAAATATGAACCGGCTTGGCTTGTTATTTTTGCAATGTTCTGTTAGAAGACTTCATTAACCCGTGGTCAACCTGTTTATATATAAAGTATAGGCTTTGCACCCATTTTGTGTAAAAAAAAAGAGGTTTGATGAATGATTGCAAGTTTTTTTTTTTACTCTAACGCAATCTACTATGAAAGGAAATGATAGGTTAAAATACATCTTGAACAAAATGAAAACCGTATTTTGACCTCCCCACCCAACTTTTTTTTTTCTTTTAATTTTATTAATCACCTATATATATTTAGATGATAGTTATCGTATGATTGAAATCTCACTTCATGGATTTATCGGATCAATTACAAAATAATAATGTTTTAATTAACTCAAATAATATTATTTTGGATAAAAAAAACTATTAAAACTATCTCAATCGGGATTTATTAGATTTAATTAGATTAATCAGATTATAAATTCACATCACTGCATGTAATCAAGTCAACAAACAAGTACTGGTTTAATTTAAAAATAAACCTGACGCGTGGATAATGTCTGCGGAGCATCGACTTTGAAACGTGGTGATGTCAAGTTGGGGAGTATTCGTCTTTGACTATTAATGAACTGCATGTTATTGTTTTTTTTTTTTTAATGAACTGGCTTATTATTTTTGCAATGCTCTGTTAGAAGACTTCACTAACCCGTGGTCAACCTGTCTATAAAGTATAGGCTTTGCACCCATTTTGTGTAAAAAAAAAGAGGTTTGATGAATGATTGCAAGTTTTTTTTTTACTCTAACTCAATCTACTATGAAAGGAAATGATAGGTTAAAATACATCTTGAACAAAATGAAAACCTTTTTTTTTTCTTTTAATTTTATTAATCACCTATATATATTTAGATAATAGTTATCGTATGATTGAAATCTCAGTTCATGGATTTATCGGATCAATTACAAAATAATAATTTTTTAATTAACTCAAATAATATTATTTTAGATAAAAAATTATTAAAACTATCTTGCAAGATCGCTATTAAACAGCAGAGAGCCCTGGGCTTTGAAAATCTTACCGGGTCCACGTGGCAGTCACCAAGCCGTTGATGCCTTAAACGGATTCCCACCTGTCTCTCACGCGTGGATATTGGTGATGTCAAGCTGGGGAGTATTCGTCTTTGACTATAAACATTAAACAGTGCAATACGTCCGTGCGCTCATATCCAAGAGGACGTCCCAAGCGTTTTTCCATCTTTTTTCCCCTGCCCCTAGACTTTTTGATTCATATGATTATCCTGCGTATTTCGTAATTAATACAGCACGAACCAATAAAATAGGTTCTTACAACACGAAAAAATATACTTCATAATTTATAATTTTAAGATGTTATAATTGAAATATTAATTAATTTGGTCAATCATAAAATTTAAAAATAATAGAATAATTCTTAGCTATTGTCAATCTAGCTTTGGAATCTGTTGTATATTGTTTTCCTTTTATTTTTGTATTTTCATGTTGAAATTTGAAAGAAAAAAAATCAAGAATAATTAAATATGCAGGCTCTATTTGATTTGATTCTATTTTTTTATTATTTTATTAATATGGATATCTAATAGTTTATACCTAACTTGATTAATTTTATAAATTTTTAAATTAATAATTATATAAATCTATAATGATCTTAGAATTTATAAAATTTAAATTTATTAAGTTTTTTTTTGAACATGAATGTTGAAAATAGGTTAGAATAAACTGTTAAATCAGCTGAGTTTTTAACTATTATTTTTTTATAAACCCAATTTAATTTCAGTCTTATATCAGCTAAGTTTTGTATCAATCCATCAGATCAGATCAGATCGAATTTTAAACATATAATTAACAATGCAGACTGCTCAAGTCCGTGCGCTTCAAGGGTAAGGACGTCTGACTCGTATTTTATTTTTTTTCTTTTTCTGTTTTTCTTATTTTTTTTTAAGTCCTCGTTTGTCTGAAGACGGGCGTCTGAGCTCTAAAAGGGAGCCTCTCATGGGCAACTTATTTGTTTATCTTTTTATTCTAATGCTGTCTTTTTACATATGCAGATACTTGTCGGGCTTGGCTAAAAAATCTATAACAAACCTGTATTATCAAGTGATGGAGTTAATACGGAAAAATTACTTTTATTTATGTTATAACTACTTAGTTACATACTTTTGTAAAAAAAAATTTAATTAAAATAATTTTTTTTATTTTTTAAATTAGAATATCAAAACCTGTGAGAAATATCTATAGAAATTATTTTGATATATTTTAAATAAAAAATAATTTAGAAAACAGTTGAACAACACAAACAAGCATACCCTTAATTAAATTAATTACAGTGTCTTCTTGTTCAAACAACATTAAAAGAGATAAAACTTACTATACTGATTTTATTCAGACAAGGTTATCCAAAGTGTTAGAAGAAACGGATGAATTAGCCACCATTTTTACCCGTGACTCACCATGAAGATATTTCGGTGACTTTTCCGTTTTCAATGATATTTTGTGGATCTTTTTTTGTAGCTCTAAAATAAAACAGGAATTAGAGGTGGGCCAGGTGGCTTTGACAAGTGATGAGCCATGTCACTCGGTAAGGTATGTTAATTCTAAAAAAATCATAAAATACTCTCAAATAATGATAGCTTTTGGAAAAGCGACTGAAATGTTGTTTGGTGAAAATTTAAAATTAACTTTTTATTTAAAAATAATTTTTTATATTTTTGGATTGTATTTTTATGTTAATATCAAAAATATTTTTTTAAAAATATATTATTTAGATATATTTAAAAAATATATATTTTAAAAAATAATTACAGTAAAAATAACAAACATTATAATTATGACAAGAGGAAAAGCTATTTTTGAAGACATTTTTTACGAAGGGCGGCGCTAAATTCATAGGGCATGATAATCATTTTAAGAAGTTCAACTATGAGGATAATAAAGTTGTTAGTGAATGTAGCATCGACTTTTTAGAAGAAAAAAGTCTCACTTGTCGTGTAATTTTATTTTTTATTTTTTGAAAAAGTGCATATAGTTTGTTTTTTCTAAAAAAATAAACTATGAATAATTTTATTCTAATCTTTTAAAACTGATAAGTTTAACTTAATATTTTATCTTTTTCAAAAAAATCATTTTTAGACACATATTGTCCACTTCATATACTTAAAACAATAATTCATTAATTGAATTTTTTTATCTTTATTAAAAATACTGTAATAATATTTTTTTAATATCATATTTTTCCACTTGTGAAATAGTTTATAGATATAATATTTTTTATATTATCATTATTTGTGAATCTTGATTATATCAAAATCAAATTATGAGAGTAAAATTGAGCAAAGTATTCTTCATATTTGTAAATCATATTTTTTTAAAATATAAAATTTAATGTTCATTAGCATAATTAATGTGTGTCTTGGAAATATTTTTAAAAATCATAGCAATTAACAAGAATAAATCTGGACGATAACAAATCTTTGATTTGAAAAAATCTAAAAAAAATAGGCAAAAAATATAATATTAAAAAGGTTACGTAACAAAACTTATTATAAGGTATTTTGTAATAAAAAAGATAAATGACAAAATTTTAAATGTATTTTAGAACCGTTTTAAAAAATATAATTAACAAGACATGAACTTATTAGAAAGAAAAACTTAATAACTAAATTTATTGGTTAATTATTTCTTTGATCATAAAATATTCTTTTATTATTGACTGAATTTTTTAAAGTGAGCCAAACACAAAAATGAAATAAATGAAGGCTAATTCCTTCAATCACCTTTTCTTAAAAGAAACAAAAGAAGGATGAGAAATAAAAACGCAAGATATGTGCATTGCACTGCTCACCCCTGCACACAGACCACTATCTTTCTTATTTTTCGTTTCTCTGTAGTTTCTCAAACATACAGTCAATGCTTTAAAAGAAAGATTGTTAGCAAGGTCAATGCTAACTAGTACTTACCAAATCTTTCTTTCGTCTTGTTTTTTTAGAGAGATCGTGGGCTTGTTGCATTGAAAATGAAGGAAAAAACAGAAAGAAGGAGAAGCGATGCTTGAATATATATATATATATATATATAATAGAAGAATAATGAGAAATCTTCATGAAAATCATATAGTTGTATGGTTTTGATCGCAAAAAGTAGAAAGTAATTTTGTTGCTTTTAATTTGGGCTGTTTAAGTATGTAGTTGAAGTTGTTTTTCAAAATATTTTTTTATGCTGAAATATATTAAAATAATATATTTTTTTAAAATTAATTTTAGGATCATTGCATCAAAACAATATAAAATATACAAAAAAATAATTTTTAATAAAAAAATTTAAAATTTTTTAAAAATACAGAATTTACCGTGTTTTCAAACACCATTAAAATATTGTAATCAAAACATATCACAGGGGGAGTGTTTACATGATCATTGGAAGGACGAGAAGCGACGCTTGAATACACACACACAATAGATGAAGTAGGGGATGGCAGCCATCCCCTACTTCATCTATTATATATATATATAACGGCATCCCCTCTATATAATATAATATAACGGCATCCTGCTCTTTTCATCTTTCCTCGCCTGCTCTTTTCATCTTCCTCCTCCTCTTGGGTTCTTCCCCTTCTTCTATTATATATATATATATATATATATATATATATATATATATATATATATATATATATATATATATATAGAGAGATAGAGAGAGAGAGAGAGAGAGAGAGAGAGAGAGAGAGAGAGAGAGAGAGAGAGAGAGAGAGAGAGAGAGAGAGAGAGAGAGAGAGAGAGGGGGTTGTTTGGAGTTTTGAATTTGTTAATTTTAAATTAAATTTTTTATATATATTTTTGAATTGTTTTGATGTGATGATGTCAAAAATAATTTATAAAAAACTAATATTTTAATATATTTTTAAATAAAAAATATTTTAAAAAATAAACTTTGTGTAGAGGAATTGCAAAAAGAGATAGATTCATGGGTTTTAACTTGGTTTCTCTATTCTATTTCTTTTAAGTGAGCTTGGTATAGTATAAATAATATTTTTAATAGATTTTAAATATGATTTTTCTTCTATCACATATATGTTCTTTTTTAGAGTGAATCTAATAAATAACTAATAAAATATCATTATTTATTTTATATATACCATAATATTTTTTTTCTTAGTAGATAAATAAACAACTAAAAGAAATTGGTATTCATGACTTTAATATAATATCTTACTCAAATATTTAGATTGAAAAAAGAATTATATATTTAATAATTAAATGCTTACTTTTACAAGATATAACGGGGTTTGCTGACTCTCTTGTTTTAATAAGACAAATAAATATTTGTATATAAAATTGAGATCAAATATGCTATCACGACCTGCAATGTAAACATAACGAGCTAATGCTCAGATTTTCGAGGTGTGGTTCAAGCATTTCTGCTTAAGCTAGATGTTCTCTCCCAAATTCTGTCCTTCCTTTGGTTGTTTTGAAGATTAAAATTTAATTATGATGTATTAGTGTTTTTATATATATTATTTTTTTTTCTTAAAATCCATGTTTTTTTTTTTTAAATAAAGGTAGAGTGATGACCCCATATCCTTGGATTAAGTTACACACAGAGCCCACGTACATATGGGTTTGACAAATTGTCATACTACTCCTAGCTAATTTGGATATTATCCATTTCATCCCATAGGATCCACAACATTGTTCCCCAACTGCTCAACTTTCCAATGACAACTCATAAGAAGTGTCAATATTATCTTTGTAAAAAAAAACTTGGTAAACTTAGTCAATGACCCTTTTTGTTTGAAAATCATTTTCTTGTTTTGGAATCAGATAGTAAATTTCAAGAATCGTATCGATTCAAGTCTAATTGTTCTAAGAAAATCATGAAGATGTGATTTTTGAAGTGTTTTTTTTATTATGACCCTAACATACGTCATTGAACATTAAGAAGCAGCTTTCATGCATATTTGGTCCATAATTGACAAGGTAAAGATGAGAAGAAAATGTCAGCTCAAAATCAGGTTATTCATGGCTCAAATAAATATCTTGAAATTTTGACTCTTGTATTTAAAAGCAGAAATTAAACCTTTAAAATAAATTTCTTTCCCTTTATTGCAACTCTTTAAGGGTTTATCTTTAGGGAAAAGATTATTTTATCTTATGTATGCAAGATTAGAATGGATGAAGGTACATGATGAGGTAACCCTATTTTTTTTACGGGTTTTAAAGTATCATGCTCGAGTAAAAACTCGAGGTTTTGTTGAGAGAGATTTGCCTCATTTTTAATAAATTTCAAATATAATTTTTTTTTCTATCTCATATATGTTGTTTTTTAGAGCAAATCTAATAAATAAGTAATAAAATATCATTATTTATTTTATATACACCATAATTTTTTTCTTGTTAGACAAATAAACAACTAAAAGAAACTAGTATTCATGACTTTAATCTAATATCTTACTCGAATATTTGGATTGAAAAAATATATATATATATATAAATAATTAATAATCAAATGCTTAATTTTACGGATATAATGAGGTTTGCTGACTCTCTTGTTTTAATAAGACAAAATAAGCACTTGTATACTTTGGTCATGTTCGGGAGTGTGGTTGCGGTTGCTTTTTAAAGTGTTTTTCACTCAGAAATGTATCAAAATAATATTCTTTTTTTATTTTTTAAAAATTATTTTTGATATTAGCGCATCAAAATGATCTAAAAACACACAAAAAAAATCAATTTGAAGCAAAGAAAAAAATAAATAATTTTAATTTTTTTTCAAAAACGCTTTTGAAACGCAAAAACAAACAGGGCAAAAATCAGGATCAAATATCCTGTCATGACCTACATTGTTAACATAACGAGCCAGTGCTTAGACTTTCGGGGTCTGGTTCAAGCATTTCTGCTTAAGCTGGGTGTTCTCTCCCAGATTCTGTCCTTTCTTTGGTTGTTTTGAAGATCGAAATTTAATTATGATGTATTAGTGTTTTTATATATATTATTTTTTTCTTAAAATTCATGTGTTTTTTTTTTAAAATAAAGGTAGATGATGACTTAATATCTTTGGATTAAGCTACATGCAGAGCCCACGTACATGTAGGTTTGATAAGCTGCCATATTACCCCTAGCTAATGTGGATATCATCCATTACCCCTCATAGGATCCACAACATTGCTTCCCGACTGCTCAACTTTCCAATGACAACTCATAAGAAGTGTCAATATCATCTTTGTTAAAAAACTTTGTAAACTTAGTCAATAAACCTTTTTGTTTGAAAATCATTTTCTTGTTTGGAATCAGATAGTAAATTTCAAGAATCGTATCAATTCAAGTCAAATTGTTGCAAGAAAATCATAGAGATGTGATTTTGAAAGTGTTTATTTGATTATGACCTAACACGTCAGCTTTCGTGTGTATTTGGTCAACAATTGACAAGGTAAAGATGAGAAGAAAATGTCAACTCAAAATCAGGTTATCCATAGCTCAAATAAACATATTGAAATTTTGACTCTTGTATTTTAAAAGCAGAAATTAATCCTTTAAAACAAATTTCTTTCCCTTTATTGCAGCTCTTTAGGGGAAAGATAATTTTATCTTATGTATGTAAGATTAGAATGAGTGAAGATATGTGATGAGGTGACCCTATTGTTTTTATGGGTTTTATAGTAGGATGCTCGAGTAAAAACCCGAGGTTTTGTTGAAAGAGATTTGTCTTATTTTTTAGCACTCATTTTCTTTACATGAATAATAATGAGTAGCTTATTCACGATATCATGACTCTTATAAGAATGTCTTTTGCACTTTAAGAATGTCATTTATTGATCCAAGTTGCTTGGTTGTTTGATTAAAAATGACTTTTTAAAGGGAAGTGATTAATACTTAAAAGTGCATGCTTATTAAGGCTTTATATCATTATATTGCACTAAAGTATCATTAAATTCCCTAACTAAAGCATGTTTTATAATAACAAGTCTGATAATATAATATATCTTTAATTTATGGTAAATGCTTGATTTGAATGCAGGTATATCTCACAATTCAAAGGATCGATTAATGTGATTAACTATTGAAATTAAGAAGACAAAGAAAGGGCTAAGAGAAGAGATGCTCGTTCAAACTGGAACACCATTCGGTTATTGGATCATAACTGGAGTTGTGGATCTTGGATTTAGGTCTGCTTTATATGTATGGAAAGCTAAGACATAGGTCTAAAACTTTCATAGGCGTCCAAGACTCAATTCTGCCATTTCAAGTTCAAATTTTAGCATCAATAGAGAAATCGAAATTTGTCCTGCAGCTCAGACATTGTTTGGTTTTTAGCTCATATCTTGAGTTCTAAAAGTCCAAATGAGCTCCAGTTTTTTTTGTTGGAAAGCTGAGACAATTGCCCACAACTTTCATAGTAAGATGGGCTCTAATTCTGATGTTAGCAATGATAGTTTTCGCCAACCAACAATATCAATAACCAGCCACCAAATCAATGGTTGACCACCAACTATTTTCTTAGTCAACCAATCAATAGTTTTGAATTTTAGCCTATAAAAGGAGACATTTGCCATGTATTTAGTCATCTTATTTTTCATATCAAAATCATCTTCCTGTTTTCTCTTTTTATATTTTTGTAATGTTCAAGTTTTCTTTCATGCTATATTAATCTCTTGTTTATGCTTTTTCATTTCCTTCGCTATACTTAGTTAACTTATATCATGTTTATATTCTTATATTATTTATTTATGTTTTTCTTCTTCATTATGTTTAGCTAAGTTAATTATGTCAAGGTAAAAAGGTTTCACTAGTGGTGTTAGAATAGGTATAATATAAACTCAACATGAACTTTAATGTTTTTATCCAAGAAAGATTGTTATTAACATGTTTTATCTTTTTATCTTACTAATTCTTAATACCTTACTTGTTAAATGGTTAATCTATATTTGTGTTGTATAACACTTGGTACATCAAATAATTGATCCTTCATAGTCTTCGGCCGACATCGTTATTATGATAGGAACTTGATTTGTTGTTAACATAAGCTAGCAACATGAATACTTGATGATATTTATAAGTATGTTGTTACTTAGATAAGATGATTAATATGATCATGTTAATAATTTATATTGAGTTAATAACGATAAATCATCCAATTAAAAGCTCTTTTATGTATGGTTTCCAGTTGAGTAATTAAAAGAGTTTATATTATATTTATTTGAAATACCATTAGTGAATCCTCTAGCCTTGACATTTGTTTTATCATTTTTTAATCCTTACACCAATATCACATCCCAAAACTCTCTTTAACTCCTTTTTTGTTATTATTCTCTTCAAATCTTTCTCTTTATTTGTAATTTATATAGTTGACCTCCCTGTGGTTCGATCTCGGTCTTACTGGGTTATTTATTACTTTGACACTCCTGCACTTGGAATAAGACATCAAATCTTTGATCGTGTCAGGAAGTAATACAGACTATGGCTTTTTGGTTACGAAAGAAAAGAATTTATTAGGCTCAAAAAGTGTTTTTAGGGTTTTTAGCTCATTGTCATTTATCTGACTTTTTGTAATTTTTCAATATTTTCTTCTCCGTATTTATTGGTCTCACCTTCTTTTGATTGTTTTATTGGGGCATCTTTATTTTATTTTGACCTTGACTTGGTCATTTTTTTTGTTTTTTATTTAAGCATACCCCCTAACATTCAAATTTCTTAGGATTTTTTACTTTTGGATTTCATAATTTTTCATAACTCTTGATCATTTTTGAATTTTTATTTGCTTCCCAATATGAAGTGTGATCCTAGTTAAGGTTTTTCATGAGACACTCATTCAAGCTCAAATGGGGAGTATAGGGGGTATAATAATATTTTTTTTAAATAAAAAAATAACAAGATGATCTTTCTTCATTCAAGCACAAACAGTTAGAACAAATAAGTTTTTTTCTTGTTCAATATAATAGTTTGGAGTTACAAATAACTATGTTTTGGAGTCTATGACTACTGAATCCACTACATGCCCTTATAATTACATCTAAAACATGGCTCAAGAGACATAGTGTGAGGGTAATTGCACATTTTCATTTTGTCTTTTAGTTCAAAATTGTTTGGTCACCTCATAATGAGAATTGCTTGAATGATTTATTGGTCACCTTACAAAAAAAGGGTGCCTAAATATTATTTTTAAGCAAACATTGAATTATTTCTTAAATAAAAAAAGTAGAATTGAATTTTTAGGATTATTTTGTCAAGGGTTTTTTTTTTTTTTACAAAACTAGTTTGGTCATAATATTTTGAACAGAGCTATGACTTATAAGATTCAATTTTATGAGTCTAAATAAGGGTGGAGTATAACACCTTACCCCATTAGCAAGATATTGTCCGCTTCGGCCCATGGACTTCACGGATTTGTTCTTGGTAGTCACACATGGCCTCAAAACGCATCTTACTAGTCAAGGTGAGCATGCTCATATAAATCCCTCCCCCAATTCATCACCCGTCAATGTGGGATATTACAATACACCCCCTTAAGGAGCCCATCGACCCCGTCAGCACCACCAGATAGCCAGTGAGCTGGGCTCTGATACCAAATATAACACCCCACCCCACTAGCAAGATATTGTCCGCTTTGACCCACGGGCCTCACCGATTTATTCTTAGCAGCCACGCATGACCCCAAAACACGTCTTACTAGTCAAGGTGAGCATGCTCATATAAGGCTTTCCCTCAAGTCCTTACCCATCGATGTGGAATATTACATAGAGATTGCCTCTTAGTGTCGTGCATAACATACCTTGGGGTTCGACCATTTTAACTATTATATTTATCTAATCATTGACAACAATAATGTCTAGTTATTATTTTCATAAAAAAAACATTTCTTGATTTCAAAACAACAAAGAGACAGAAAAGACATGTTTCATTAAAAAGATGTGATGTAATCCTAACACATATAAAAACATACTTAAAAATAAAATGTTGAATAGAAAAGTTCTACAACAAAAGGCTTGAAAAATGCCTCTCTTTCTTAGGTCAAATTCCTCAACAACATCTGTATCTTATCAATGTTTACTAACCACTTGTTATGCTGAAAATGATCTTGTAACAATGCAGTATGTACCGTTATCATTCATAAATTCAACTTGTTCCATTTTATCCTAATTGAGGGCCATTTTCAGATTCACCTTCTATGATGACTCTAGAGCTCATGGATGGACCTTTAGTTTTTTCTGTTTTGATAGCTTGTTCAATCCTTTTAGCCATAATCACTAGGTTAGTAAAAGTATGGGTAAATAAGTAGGGTGTCTTAAAAGTATGGGTAAACAAGTTGGCCATCTCTTTTTCTAACAGTTGAGAATTCACCTAAGCAGCTACTCCACGCCACTTCAGGGCATACTCCCATATAAATTCCATGTCTCCCATTCCATATCTTGCATGCTTATTCTATCATGTGCAGTATCTATATTGAATTTATATTATTTGACAAATGCATTCATTAGGTATTTCAACACTTTAATCCTGGTATTGTCAAGCCTTATATAAAATTAAGGCAAAGTCACTGAGGATATCTTGGAAAAAAAGGATGAGCATTTTCTCATCATCAATAACTTTTGCTATTTTATTATAGTAAGATTTTAAGTAAGTCATTGGGAATTGATTTCCTGTATACTTAACAAACTCGGGCACTTGAAATTCCTTTAGTACCGTGACATTAGAGACAAAGCACATTTCTGTTTCTTTTACTAGGTCATATAAATTAGACCCTTCTATCGCCTTCATCATTTTTTCTAAAGCTACCTATTTGTCATAAGCCTCTTCTTCCACAAACTTCCCCTTCATAGCTTTTTCTTCAGTCAATTTTACCAAAAGAGGTAGTCTTAAACAAGTTGGACATACAAATAGTGACCCATAAACTAGATTCTAGAGATGTTTCATTGGGGCTCGGATTCTAAAAATGAGTTATAGTTGTTGGATGAGATGCTAATACTGGTTAAGTAGACTAGCAAGCCTTGTTACGGCTTCTTTAAGGTTTTTCATCCCTTTCTAATGTTCAGCTTCCCAACAGGCTCACTCTTTATTTTCCATTAGTTTCTTTTCGGGATCTAGTGTTATAAGTTTGCTTTATAGGAAAACCTATATTTCAATCTTTTATATGCTTACATGACATCTTAAAAACATGTTTGCGTATAAATTCTTATGAGAACATATATTGGATATGGACTACCTTCTGAGTTGATCCATGGCTTCCATGTTTTATTATTTAGGCAAAATTTATGAATTTGTCAAATCACTATAAAGAAGTATTTTTCCAAGTTCTTATCATGGTTAAGTTGATTCTTGGATAATTTCCCTCAGTCAACTAGGCCATCTCATACTCAAATTCTTGAAAAGATGTGTATTATATGAAAGTCATGGTTTCAACTCAAGATCAGGCTTGCCTTTAATGCAAAATGAATGTTTAGGAGCATTCACCTATAGGCAAGTTCTAGTCATTAAGTGAACATGAGAAATTTTTCTACTTGCTCTCAAATCTGCCTAGTAACGATCCTTATATAGATAGTATGATGGCGTTGTGAGAAATGGTTAAGGCATGTATGCCCAATATTACCAAGCAAGCACTTAGATCTAAGTTGGGTGTTTCATGAACCCAAACTTGGACCAATGGTTTTCATTTTTTTCTTAGACCCATATGCTTGGTTTAAACCCTTTTTTTCTACATTGTTTTTTTTTTCAACTTTTTATTGTTTTTTTTAATTTCATTCTTTAGTTTTTAGTTGATTTTTAATTGTTTTTCATATTTCTTTATCATATGATTAAATAAAAAATTATTGTTAACCAAGTGGAGTCTATGATTCGAGTAACGGGCTTGACAAGTTAACGTAGGGTTATTTGGGTCAATTCAATATGTTGTAGTCTTGATGTTTAAGAAAACATCTCACCTTGAATTTCTTTTTGAAAGGCAAAACATTTTTCTTTTTTTGGTCATTTGAATTGTTTATCCTTTGAACTTGTCAAGTCGAATGAGTTATATTGAAGTAACTCTCTCAAGCTATTTAATTAAAAAATCAGGCTAGGCAATGAGTCAAGTTTGAATTTTTTGAATATGACCTGTTGGATTAAGTTGCATGACAATGCCAAAGAATTCGTCGTAACAAGGATATTAATTTTTTTACGTTCAATTTTTTTTGTCCAACCCATAACATAGCACAAAAAAGTAACGTAATTCTAAGAAACTTCATTTCTTTCAAGTTTTAGTTCTTAAATGTTGGAGGGGGGGGGGAGAGAGAGAGAGTCATTGAAAAGGATGGACGAAAGAAAGATTTTGATTAACCTTATTTCAGTGAAAAAAGATCAATTTTGATATCAATGGGTTTGTCTCGATATAAGTGAAATTCAATGAAGATTGTTTGGATCTCTAATTGTGCCAAAAAAAATATGGATCAAATTTTGAGAAGTTTGATTTGATTTGATTTGGTTTTATATTTTTAGATTAATTAAGCTGTGTTATTGGACATAGAAATGAGGTTATTAATGTTTTAAGGATGTTTTTTCTAGAGTTTTTACGTGAAAATATTGAAAAATAAATTTTTAAGATCTAGAAATTTAAACCCTAATTTTTCAATCACTAAAAAGGATCAAAATTTATTGTAGCAAATAATGGGTTGGTTGTCCCTTGAAACAAAAAATCATTTGCATAAGCTTTGTCTACCAGACCTAAATGCTTTTGAGCCTTTTTTTAAGGTCACATAAATTGATTTGAAGAAAAAAAACATTTTACTCGATACAATTATGTCTAAACAATTTCTTGAAAAAAAAAATATTTTCCATGTCAAAGATATTAAATTTTTTATTTTGTTATGAAAATAATAATTTGACTTTTACTTATTGTGAAGATTAAGTAAAGATAGTTTATGCGGAATTTTTTTTTTCATAAACATTTTTTTATGTAGAACCACCACTTAAAATAGTTCTTTATAAAAATAATTTGTCACATATTTTATTTTAATCTATATAATTTTCAAAAATAGCTAGTGTGTCCTAGAATTTTAAAATTGTTCGGTCCTCATATTTGTTAGGAAAAAATAAACTATTAAAGTCACTATTTCAATTTTAAAAAAAAGTTCTAATGTGACAGCCCATAAATTTTTTTTTTTAATTAACTAATATCAATAGAGTATCAAATGAATATCTATATCTAAAAATTATTAGTATATGGTCTTATTTATTAATATTTCTAGTACTCATTGAACAAATTTAAATATGTGTACGTTATTGACGGCTACCGATCCATTTCCAACTCCACGAGCCGCTAATTAACATTAAATTATATGAATAATAATGAGTAGCTTATTCGTGATATCACGACTCTTATAAGAAAGTCTTTTGCATTTTGAGAATGTCATTTATTGGTCCAAGTTGCTTGCTTGTTTGATTAGAAATGACTTTTTAAAAGGAAGTAATATAGGCTATAGCTTTTCGGCTATGAAAGAAAATAATTTATTAGGCTCAAAAAGTGTTTTTAGAGTTTTTAGCTCATTGTCATTTATTTATCTTTTTGTAATCTTTCAATCTTTTCTTCACTGTTTTTATTTATCTTACCCTCTTTTGATTGTTCTATTGGGGCATCTTTATTTTGTTTTGACATTGACTTGGTTATTTTTTTTTATTTAGGCATATCCCCCAACATTCAAATTTCTTGGGATTTTTTACTTTTGGATTTCATAATTTTTCTCAACTCTTGATTTTTGAATTTCCATTTGCTCTCTAACGTGGAGTGTGATCCTAGTTAGGGTTTTTCATGAAAGACTCATTCAAGCTCAAATGAGGACTGTAAGGGGGTATAATAATATTTAAAAAAAACAATGAGAGGATAACAAAGATGATGTTTCTTTATTTAAGCACAAACAGTTAGAAGAAAAGTTTTTTTCTCGTTTCCTATAATAGTTTGGAGTTGCAAATAACTATGTTTTGGAGTTTATGGCTACTGAATCCACTATATGCCATTATACATACATCTAAAACATGACTCAAGAGACATAGTGTGAGGATAACTGCACATTTTCATTTTGTCTTTTAGTTCAAAATTGTTTGGTCACCTCATAATGAGAATTACTTGAATGATTTATTTGTCACCTTACAAAAAAGGGTGCCTGAACATTGTTTTAAGCAAACATTGAATTATTTCTTAAATAAAAAAATAGATTTGATTTTTTAGGATTATTTTGTCAAGGTTTTTTTTTTTTTTTTTTACAAAACTAGTTTGGTCATAATATTTTGAACAGAGCTATGACTTATAAGATTCAATTTTATGAGTCTAAAAAAGGGTGGAGATTGCCTCTTAGTGTCTTGCATAGCATACCTTGGAGTTCGACCATTTTTAACTATTATATTTATCTAATCATGAACAACAATAATGTCCAGTTATTGTTTTCACACAAAAAAAAATCTCATGATTTCAAAATAACAAAGAGACAGAAAAGACATGTTTCATTAAAAAGATGTGATGCAATCCTAACACATAAAAAAAGATAGTTAAAAATAAAATGTTAATAGAAAAGTTCTATAATAAAAGGCTTGAAAAATGCCACTCTCTTTCTTAGGTCAAATTCCTTAACAACATTTGTATTTTATCAATGTTTACCAACCACTTATTATGCTGAAAATGATCTTGTGACAATGTAGAATGTACCATTATCATTCATCAATCCAACTTGTTCCATTTTATCCTAATAAAGGGCCATTTTCAGATTCATCTTCTGTGATGACTCTAGAGCTCATGGATGGACCTTTAGTTTTTCCTGTTTTGATAGCTTGTTTAATCTTTTCAGCCACAATAACTAGATTAGTAAAGTGTTGGGTTGCAGTTCCAACTAGGAACTCAAAGTAGGGTGTCTTAAAAGTATGGGTAAACAAGTTAACCATCTATTTTTCTAACAGTTGAGGATTCACTTGAGCAGCTACTTCACGCCACTTCAGGGCGTACTCCCAAATAGATTCTCTGTCACTCATTCCATATCTTGCATGCTCATTATATCATGTGCAATATCCATGTTGAATTTATATTGTTTGACAAATGCATTTATGAGGTATTTCAACACTTTAATCCTGGTATTGTCAAGCCTTATATACAAAGTCAAGGCAACGTCGCTGAGGCTATTTTAGAAAAAAAGGATGAGCATTTTGTTATCATCGATAACTTCTGTCATTTTATTATAGTAAGATTTTAAGGGAGTCATTGGGAATTGATTTCCTATATATTTAACAAACTCGAGCACTCAAAATTTCTTTGGTACCATAACATTAGAGACTAAGCACATTTCTATTGCTTTTACCAGGTCATATAGATTAGACCCTTCTATCGCCCTCATCATTTTTTCTAAAGCTACCTATTTGTCATAAACCTTTTCTTCCACAGGCTTCTCTTTCATAGCTTCTTCTCTTTCATAACTAGATTCTAAAGATGTTTTATTGAGGCTTGGATTCTAAAAATAAGTTATAGTTGTTGGATGAGATGCTACTATTAGTCGAGTATCCAAGGCTTCTATAGATTTTGCCTTTAATGCTTGCTTAAATAGACTAGTAAGCTTTGCTACATCTCCTTTAAGGCTTTTCATCTCTTTCTAATGTTCAGCTTCCCAACAGGTTTGTTCCTTATTTTTCATTAGTTTCTTTTCAGAATCTAGTGTTATAGGTTTGCTTCAAAGGGAATCTTATATTTCAATCTTGTATATGCACACCTGACATCTTAAAAACATATTTGCGTATGAATGTTTATTTATGCTTATAAGAACATATATTGGATATGGATTAGCCCTTTTGAGCTGACCTATGGCTTCCATGTTTTATTATTTAGGTAAAATTTATGAGTTTGTCCAATTACTGTAAAGAAGTATTTTTCCAAGTTCTTATCATGGGTGAGTTGATTCTTGAAGAATTTCTCTCGGTTAACTAAGCCATCTCAGACTCAAATTCTTAAAAAGATGTGTATTGTATGAAAGTCATGATTTGAACTCAAAATCCTTGCAATATAGGATGTCTATAGCCAGGTTCGCTTTTTATACATCATGAATATTTAGGAGCATTCACCTATAAGCAAGTTCTAGTTGAATTCTTGATAAGATATGTATAATATGAAAGTCATGATTTCAACTCAAGATACTTGCAATATAGGATGTTTATGGTCAGGCTTGCTTTTAATGCAACATGAATGTTTAGGAGCATTCACCTATAAGAAAGTTCTAGTCATTAAATGAACATGAGAAATTTTTCTACCTGCTCTTAAGAGGGTCTCAAATATGCCCAGTAATGGTCCTCGTATAGATAGTATGACGACGTTGTAAGAAATGGTTAAGACATGTATGCCCATTATTATCAAGAAAGCATTTAGATCTGAGTTGGGTGTTTCATGAACTTAAACTCAGACCAATGGTTTTGTTTTTTTTTCCTAGACCCATATGTTTAGTTTAAACTCTTTTTTTCTACTTTGTTTTTTTTTCAACTTTTTATTGTTTTTTTTTCAATTTCATTCTTCAATTTTTAGTTGATTTTTAATTGTTCTTTATTTTTTTATTATATAATTAAATAAAAAAATATTGTTAACCAAGTGGAGTTCATGACTCGGGTTATAGGCTTGGCAGGTTAACATAGGGTTATTTGGATCAATTCAATATGTCGTAGTCTCGATGTTTAAAAAAATATATTACCTTGAATTTCTTTTTGAAAGCCAAACAATTTTTCTTTTTTTGGTCATTTGGAGTTTTTATTATTTAAATTTGTCAAGTCGAATGAGTTATGTTGAAGTAACTTTCTAGCTATTTAATTAAAAAACCAGGCTAGACAATTAGTCAAGTTTGAAGTTTTTGAATTTGACATGTTAGATTGAGTTTCATGACAATGCCAAAGAATTCATTATAAGAAGGATACTAATTTTTTTACATTAAATTTTTTTTTGTCCAACCCACAACATAGCACAAAAATATAACATAATTCCAAGAAACTTCATTTCTTTCAAGTTTTAGTTCTTGAATGTTGGAGAAGAGAGAGAGAGAGTCATTGAAAAGGGAGGGGAGAAAGCAAGTTCTTGATTGATCACATTTCAGTGAAAAAAGATCAAATTTGTTGTCAATACGTTCGTCTCGATATAAGTAAAATTAAATGAAGATTGTTTGATCTCTAATTGTGCCAAAAAAAATATGGATCAAATTTTGAAAAGTTTGATTTGGTTTTATATTTTTATACTAATTAAACTGTGTTTTTGAATATAGAAATGAGATTATTGATGTTTTAAGGATGTTTTTCTAGTGTTTTTAGGATCCAGAAATTTAAACCCTAATTTTTCAATCATAAAAAGAACTAAAATTTATTATAGCAAATAATGGGTTGGTTATCCCTTGAAAAAAAAACCATTTACATGAGCTTTGTATACTAGGTCTAAATGCTATGGAGCCATTTTTTTAAGGTCAAACTAGTTGATTTGAAGGAAAAATAACATTTTACTAGATACAATTATGTCTAAACAATATCTTGAAATAAAAAAATTTCATGTCAAAGATATTTCATTTTCTATTTTTTATTTTGTTATAAAAATAACAATTTGACTTTTATTTACTGTGAAGTTTATGTGTAAATATTATATTTTTTTATAAATATTTTTTTTTGTAGAATCGCCACTTAAACTAGTTCTTTATAAAAATCAATTTGTCATGTATTTTTATTTTAATTTATATAATTTTCAAAAGTAGCTATTTGTGTCCCTAAATTTTAAAATTTTCCAGTCCTCATATTTGTTAGGAAAATAAAATATTATAATCACTATTTCAATATTTTTTTTTTAAATAACAAGTTCTAATACGACAGCACACAAAATATATATTTTTTAATTAACGAATATCAACAGATCATCAAATAAATATCTATATTAAAAAATCATTAGTAGTTGTTTATGTGTAAATATTTTTTTTTTATAAATATTTTTTTTTATGTATAACTGCCACTTAAACTAGTTCTTTATAAAAATCAATTTATCACATATTTTTATTTTAATCTATATAATTTTCAAAAAAAAGCTATTTGTGTCCCTGAATTTTATTTTTATTTTAATCTATATAATTTTTTTAAAAAAGCTATTTGTGTCCCTGAATTTTAAAATTGTCCGGTCTTCATATTTGTTAGGAAAAAATAAAATATTATAGTCACTATTTCAATTTTGTTTTTAAAAAAACAAGTTCTAATACAACAGAACACAAAATATTTTTTTTTAATTAACGAATATCAACAGATCATCAAATAAATATCTATATTAAAAAATCATTAGTATGTGTTCTTATTTATCAATATCTCCAGTAT
>Ga0325400_1001378_pt1 | contig 19963 bp, 14 predicted proteins | sample PopdelMetagenome_2_FD_205662 | JGI IMG/M metagenome (GOLD analysis project Ga0325400, IMG submission 205662) | Populus deltoides microbial communities from Bellville, Georgia, United States - Xylem-PdKOR-R1 | ecosystem: Host-associated > Plants > Phyllosphere > Stem > Wood/Secondary xylem...
CCGCCGGGACCGTCTACCCGCCGGGGCCGTGCCCACACCTCGCGGGGTGGACCGATCCGGCGTCGGGCGGGACGCGTCATGATAGGCAGTGCCTCGACCGGGACGAGGAGAAGGAGACCGCGGGTGAGGCTCCCCCTCAGCGTCGTGGACGGCACCACCGGACAGCAGCGCGACGTGCTGGTCGAGGCCGAGCCCGACGCCCCCTTCGCCGACCTCCTCCCGGCTCTGCTCGCGCCGCTGGGGAGCACGATGCACCCCGGGTTCGCCCGGGCCACCCCGGTCTGGGTCGACGGCGTCCCGGTGCCCGGGGGCGCCGACCTGCGCCGGGCGGGGCTGCGGCCCGGATGCCGGATCTCCCTGCACGAGCCGGTCGGGGCCGCTGGTCCGCTGCCCACCGGGATCGTCGAGGTCCGGGTGGTCTCCGGCCCCGGCGCCGGCCGGGTCCACCGACTCGGTCTGGGCGAGCACGTGATCGGCAACGGTGCGCTGGGCATGTCGCTGCCCGACCTCGCCGTGCCCCCCGACGCCCTGGTGATCACCGTGACGACCGACGCGCAGGTGGTGGTGGTCTCGGCGGCCCTGCCGGTGCGCGTCGACGGCCGTGACCCCGCTGAGCCCGACATCCTCGACGAGGACAGCTCCGCCGACGAGCTCGACCTGCCCGACGAGGCGCTCACCCGCCGCGAGCTGAAGCGCCGCCGCAAGCGGATGCGCCGCGACCGGCGACGGGCACGCCGCGCGGGCTCCGGGCCGGTCGCCCCGACCGAGCCGACCGGCCCTCCGGCCTGGGCCGAGGGTGCTGACCTGCGGCTGGGCGGCACCGTGCTGCAGTGGCACCGGGTGTGGACGCCGGATGCGGACTCGGCGCCGAGCGAGGAGCTGCTCGGTCTGGACTTCAACCGGCCGCCCCGCCTCCTGCCGCCCGAGACCCGTCCGGCGTTCGTCGTGCCCGCCCCACCCCGCAAGCCTCGCCGGGCGACCCTGCCCTGGGCGATGGTGGTGGGCCCCCTGGTCATGGCCGTGCCGATGGCCCTCCTGTTCAGCCCGCGCTTCCTCCTGCTGGCCCTGCTCTCGCCCGTGATGGCCGGCTTCAACTTCGTGTCGCAGCGCCGTGGCGCGGCACGGGACTACCGCGAGGCCGTCCTCGCCTACCGCGCCGAGCTCCGGTCGGTGCTCCAACGGATCGCCCGCGCCGAACGGGAGGAGCGGGCCGACCTGCGCCGGGACCACCCGGACCCGGCCCACCTGCTGCTGCAGGCCGTCGGCCCGGGTCGCGACCTGTGGCGTCGCCGCCGCCCCGACCCCGACCACCTCCACCTGCGGATCGGCGTCGCCGATCGTCCGTCCGCGGTCGTGGTCACCGATCGCTCGCGGAAGGACACCGACGAGCCGCGCCCGGCCGACGTCCTCGGCGACGTGCCCGTCGCCCTGTCCCTGCGCGACGTACCCGTCATCGGCGTGGCGGGGGAGCCTGACGCCCTCGACGCGCTCCTGCGGTGGCTGCTGGGGCAGGCCGCGGCCCTGCACACCCCCGACGACCTGCGGATCGTGGTGCTGACCCGTGCGGACCGCGAGCACCAGTGGGGGTGGTTGCGCTGGATCCCGCACTGCCGTCGCGAGGGCGAGCCCGTGACGGCCTATCTCGGGACCGACCAGGAGTCGGTGGCGCGCCGGGTGGGCGAGCTGACCCAGCTCCTCGCCCAGCGCAGCGAGGGCGCCGCGCCCGGAGCCGTGCAGGCCCGTGCGACGCCGGCCCCCGACGTCGTCGTGGTGCTCGACGGCGCGCGCCGACTCAGGTCCCTGCCCGGGGTCGTCAGCCTGCTGCGCGACGGCCCGGCCGCGGGCATCCACCTGGTGTGCGTGGACGAGGACCCGGTGTCGCTGCCCGAGGAGTGCCGAGCCGTCCTCGCTGTCCACGACGGTGTCGTCGAGCTGCGTCGAGCCGGGGGTGGCTCGGTCGCCCGCATCCGGCCCGACCTCGTCGAGCCCGCGTGGGCCGAGCGCCTGGGACGGGCGCTCGCTCCCGTCCGCGACACGACGCCGGCAGCGCAGTCCTCGTCGCTCCCGTCCGCGGCCCGCCTCCTCGACGCCCTGGCGCTACCGGACCCCACGGGGCCCCAGGTCGCCCGACGCTGGGGCCCGACCGCACGGACCGACGTGGTGATCGGCGTCGGGTTCGACGGGCCGTTCAGCCTCGACCTGCGCAGGGACGGCCCGCACGCGCTGGTCGCGGGCACCACCGGGTCCGGCAAGTCCGAGCTGCTCCAGACCATCGTCGCCTCCCTCGCGGTCGCCAACAGCCCCGAGCAGCTGACGTTCGTGCTGGTCGACTACAAGGGCGGCTCCGCCTTCAAGGACTGCGCCCAGCTGCCGCACACCGTCGGCATGGTCACCGACCTCGACACCCACCTCGTCAGGCGTGCGCTGACCTCGCTGGGAGCTGAGCTGCGACGCCGCGAGCACCTGCTGGCCGGTCCCGGCGCCAAGGACCTGGAGGACTACTGGGCCCTGCAGCGCCGCCAGCCGGACCTACCGGTCGTCCCCCGGCTGGCGATCGTCATCGACGAGTTCGCGAGCCTCAAGGCCGAGCTGCCCGACTTCGTCACCGGTCTGGTGACCATCGCCCAGCGGGGGCGGTCCCTCGGGATCCACCTGGTCCTGGCGACCCAGCGCCCGTCCGGGGTGATCTCCAACGACATCCGGGCCAACACCAACCTGCGGATCGCTCTCCGGGTCACCGACAAGGCCGAGTCGAAGGACGTGATCGACGCCGACGACTCAGCCACCATCGGCGCCGACCAGCCCGGACGCGGCTACGCCCGGCTCGGTCACGCCTCGCTGCTGCCCTTCCAGTCCGGACGGGTCGGAGGCGCCCGGCCGACCGTCGGCACGACCGAGGGCGTGGTGACGGCTCCCTCGGTGTGGGCCGTGGACTGGGCACGGGTGGGGCATCCCGCACCGGCCAGGCCGCGGCTGGAGGGGGCTGGCACCGACGAGGGTGAGACCGACCTCTCGGTGCTCGTCGCGGCCATCAACGAGGCCAACGACCTGCGCGGGATCGCCGCTGCGCACTCCCCGTGGCTCCCGGCCCTGCCTGCCCCGGTCACCGTGGCCGAGGTGCGGGACCGCATCGTCGGCGACCTGCCTGCTCTCTCCGCCCCCTGGGCCCTGGAGGACCACCCCGGGGACCAGGCCCAGCGAGCACGGTTGTTCACCCTGGGCGCTTCCGGCCACCTCTACGTCGTCGGCGGGGCGCGATCGGGTCGCTCGACGGCGCTGCGGACCCTTGCCGCGGGCCTGGCCGAGGTGACCACCTCGCGCGATCTGCACCTGTACGGCCTGGACTGCGGCAACGGTGCCCTGCTCCCCCTGACCTCGCTGCCGCACGCAGGCGCGGTCGTCCAACGCAGCGAGGTCGAGCGCGCGGGCCGGCTGCTGGACCGGCTCGGCGAGGAGGTGCGTCGGCGCCAGGACCTGCTCGGCCGGTCGGGCTACGCCGACATCGACGAACAACGGGCCGGGACCGACGCCGCGCAGCGGCTCCCCTACGTCGTTCTGCTGCTCGACCGGTGGGAGGGATTCGTCTCCGACCTCGCCGAGGTCGACATGGGCCGGCTCAACGACCGGATGCTCACGCTGCTGCGCGAGGGCGCGAGCGTCGGGGTGCAGCTGGTGCTCTCCGGCGACCGGTCGCTCCTGAGCGGACGCATCGGCGCGCTCGTCGAGGACAAGCTGCTGCTGCGGCTTCCCGACCGGTCCGACTACGTCACCGCCGGGCTGAAGCCGAAGGAGGTCCCCGAGGACCTCGCCGACGGTCGCGGCCTGTGGGGGGGCTCCGGCGTCGAGGCGCAGGTGGCCGTCCTCGGGTCGGACGTGAGCGGCGCCGCGCAGAGCGCAGCCGTCCGCGACCTCGGCGCCAGGCTCCACGCGCAGGAGCACGACCTCGGCCCGGTCCCGCCGACCCAGCGGCCCGCCGCGCTGGCGGCCCTTCCCGAGGAGGTGGACGGTGCCACGGCCCTCGCCGAGCACGGCGCGGGCGTGCCCGACGCCCACGTCCCGCTCGGCGTGGGCGGCGACACCCTGAGCCTGCTGACCGTCGAGGCCGTCACGACCCCGGTGATGGTGCTCGGTCCGGCTCGCAGCGGACGGACCTCGACCCTGCGGTTCCTCGCGGACTGGGCCCGCGCCACCGGACGCGACGTCCTGGCGATCACCCCCTCGGCCAATGCCCTCGGCGCCGCGCTCCCGGAGCACTCCCTCGTCGGCACCGACCATGCCCCCGACGAGCTCGTCGACCGCCTGCGCGCGCTCGCCGACGGGAGCCTGCTCCTCGTCGACGACGCCGAGATGCTGCGGGACGGCCCACTCGCGCCGGTCATGCTCGCCGTCGTCCGCCAGGCTCGCGATCGGGGGTTCTCACTGGTCGTCGCGGGCAGCACCGCCGAGCTGTCGGCCGGCTTCTCCGGCTGGGCGGTGGAGGCGCGCAAGGGACGGAAGGGGCTCTTGCTCTCGCCCCAGGAGTCCCTCCAGGGCGACGTCTTCGGCGGACGGGTGTCCCGCACGTCGCTGGTCAGCCGGGTGCAGCCCGGCCGCGGGGTCCTCTTCCCCGGCACCGGCGATCAGCACGGTGTCCAGGTGCCCCTGGTGCGTTGAGGACCAGGGCCGACCCGCCCGGCGCGACGCAGGGTCACGCCGGGCGCCCGCGTCACTTGATCGTGTAGGCCGCGTCGACCTCGGCGAACGCGCCCGAGACCTTGTTCAGGTACTCCCCCATGTCGCCCAGCAAGGACACGCTCTGCACGTTGGCCTGGGTCCACTCGGCGTACTTGTCGTTGAAGGTCTGGCCCGAGACGGAGTCGAACCCGCCGCTCTCCCTCAGCGAGTCGACCTGGGTCTTGGCGGTGTGGAGGATCTCCTCCAGCTGGTTCTTGATGTTGCCCAGGTTCTTCGCCTGGGCCTCGATGTCGCCATGAGATACGGAGATCTTGTCGCCGGCCATGTCGTCACTCCAATGCGTGTGCGGGTTTCTCGGACGGACCCGGCCTACCTCGACCCGCCCCGACCCAAACCTCGGCACCCGTTTTTCCTGCCGCCCGCCTGTCGGAGATCGCGAGGTTTGCGCGGCCGGCGGTGGGGCAGGCCACCCTTGCCAGGAGTCGACGACGAGGAGCAGGGATGAACCGGCCGGCCGAGACAGGCGGGGGGACAGTCACCGCCGAGCGAGCGGTTCTCGATGCCGCGCACGACACCTTCGAGGACTACGCGCAGACGTTCACCAACACCGCAGACCCGCTCGGGGCAGCACACGACTCGATCGTCTCCGGGGCCGGTGAGCTCGCCGACAAGGTCCAGACCGGCGTGGCCCAGTTCCTCCTGGGCTGGAACGAGGCGTTCGCGGCCAGCTCCGAGACCTGCGCCATCATCGCCGGCAACGTCGGCAACTACTGGCTGGACCTGTCCGACACCGACGTCGACGCCACCGTGACCATCGACCTGACCTCGGCCGCGGGCTGAGCGAAGGGATTCCCATGGCCGACCACTTCACTCTCGACGTCGACCTCGAGAGCCTCCGCCTGGCGAAGACCAAGCTCGGCGACCTCGCCGAGGGTCTCTCCTCGACCGGGACGCAGATCGCCCGCGCCGACGACGACCTCGGGTCGTGGACCGGCCCTGCCTCGGAGAAGATCAAGGTGGAGGTGACCGCCCTCGGGGCCGCGGTGGGGGACGCCGCACCGAAGTTCACCAGTGCCAAGGAGGCCGTGGGGACCTTCGTCACGGCCGTCAACACGTTCATCGAGGGCCCGCTGGCCGACGCCAACCGTGAGTGGGAACGGGCCAACCAGGACGCCACCGAGGACATCGGCCGGCTCGACCAGCAGTTCCCCGACGACGAAGACAAGCGGGACACCCGCAGGGGCGAGATCGCCTCCGGGCTGCGCTACGCCCTCCAGGGCATCTCGAGCACCTACGCCGAGGAGAAGCGGGCTCTGGAGCAGAAGGCGCAGGCCCTGGGCGACACCCTGGGCGGGCTGACGGTCGTCCCCGTCCCGGAGTCCGTCGCGACCCGGTTCGTCGCGGGCGGTGGCAACGGCACCCGCCTGAGCTTCACCGACGCCGAGGGCTCCTTCCCACCCGACCTGCACGGCAACGAGAACTTCGGCGGCACGGGCCTGTCCGAGGACGTCGACCAGAGCGAGGCCGGCGCCGCCATCGCGGCTCGGGTGAACAGCGGTGAGATCACCGAGGACGAAGCCGCCGATCTCGCCGCCGCGATGAACGGGGACTCCGAGGCCTTTCGGGCCGCCTTCCTCGAGGCCCTGGACCCCGAGGCCTTGGCCGACTACCACGAGCTGGTCTCCTCGATGCCCCACCAGGGCGACGGGGAGGACGGACCCGGCGCACTGCTGGCCGCGATCGCTCAGGTGCTCTCCCGGGGCTCCCGGTCGGACGCCCAGTCGACCTACCCTGTCCGCTCCGACCTGTACGACGACCTGGTCGACGCCTACACGGACGTGCCCGACGACGACCTGGACCCGGAGGCCGGGGCCAAGGGCTACCTGCGTCTCTCCGAGCTGGTGGCCGCGGGCCAGGGCCAGCCGCCCACCTGGGACAGCGACTTCCTCGCCGAGGTCACCCGCAGGACCGTGGCCTACGAGCGCGAGCAGGTCGAGGTCGACGAGTACTGGAACTGGGGCGACGCCGGCGGTGAGCTGTCCTGGCGCACCCCCGAGGGAGCCGAGTGGTACGGCAACCAGGGTGACACCGACAACCCCTACTGGGCCGACCCGATCACCTTGTACTTCGAGGCCATGGCGGACGACACGCGTGCCGCCCAGCAGGTCTTCACCAACGGTGGGTCGAGCGTCGACGACGACCTCGCCGACTACCTGTACGGCCGCCACGCCGGCCATGCGGGCAACTACGGCTGGGCGCTGAGCCAGGCCCTGCAGAGCGCGACATCCCCGGTCGGGCCCGGCGGGGAGGGGTCGCCGGAGTACATCTCCGCCGAATTGGTCGCCGACCTCGTCGACCACTACTCCGACCATGACCTGAACATGCAGCTCGAGGACGGGCTGGCGAACATCCTGACCAACCACGTGCAGGCGGTGAACCATGCCGGGCAGGGGTACTCGGGCGCGGTCAGCGGGAACGACCCCTCGGGCGTCCTGCCTTACCAGCGCATCGCCCTGGCCAATCTCGACAGCGACCAGCTCCGGGCGGTCCTGACCCAGGTGTTCGGGATGGACTACTGGTCCAACGAGGTTGCCGAGGACGAGGGCGGCCACGACTTCCCGCGCTATTCCCAGCTCGCCCTTGCGATGGAACTGGCCGCCCGCGACGACGTCGTCACCGCGGCTCAGCACGGGGATCGCGGGTTTCTGGAGCAGGTCGTCAACGAGTTGTCGCAAAACCAGGAGCTGGCCAACAACGCCTTCGTGGACGGCCTCGTCGGACAGGGCCGCGAACGGGACGAGGCCAACGCGGATGCGCGAGCCAGCCTCGACTTCATTCTGGGGATCGCCAAGGACCAGGTGCCCACGGGCAAGGGCGTCTCGAGCAACCTGGCGGGGGCCGGACTGGACAAGATCCAGGAGCTCCTGGTCAACGCCGTCATCCCGGAGTCGGCGTACGAGAGCGGCGCCCAGACCGACAGCGAGCTCGAGGACTACCGCCGTGACCTCAACGGCCTCCGACTGGTTGAGTGGTTGACCGACGCGGGCGTCGTGCCCGAGGACCGGTCCCCGGCGGCCTGGGCGCGTGAGCATCCCGACGCCTCCCAGTTCGTGAACGATGACGGGACCATCGTCGACCTGCGGGCTCTGTATCGTGCGCAGTTGACGGGGGACGAGGAGGCAGTTCGCCAGTGGGACGACTTCATCGCTTACTTCCGGGCAGAGGGGGGTCCCTACCTGGCCGAGAACGATCTCCTCGAGCAGTACACCCTGGGCTGGCTGGAGGAGGACTCGGGCCGCTAGCCGTGTGTGCCGCCGTCCTCGTCCTGACCGCGTCTTGCACGTCTGGGTCACGGCCTGACGACGGTGGGCCTGAGCCCACAGCGGGGACCGGTCCGACGTGCCTCCAAGTAGGGTCTTCCACGCAGGCCGTGCGAGTCTCCGCACCTGCGGGGTGGGCCCCCGCGGACGAGAGTGGCCCGGCGGACCTCACCTATTTCGGGCCGGCCGAGGACGGGTGGACACCGCGGGTCGTCCTGGACCAGTACGGCGAGGACGACCTCACGGGGGAACCGCGCAGCGAGGTCCTGGTCCGCTCCCTGACGCGGGCGCTGGAGGGGGTCGGCACCGGCAGCGCGACGCTGCGCCGGCAGCAGGACTCGATCCGCCGCTCGAACCCTTCCGAGGTGACCTTCGACCTCGACCTGGGCACCCAGGGCGACTACACCGTCCACTCCGAGGTGGTCGAGTCCGGCGGAGCCTGGTCCACCGTCGCTCTGTTCACCCCGAGGGAGCAGTACGACGACGTGGCTGCGATCGTGCTCCCCAGCGTGCGACCCGGTGCCTGCTCCTGATCACCCGCCCCCGTGCCTGAGATCGAGGTCGTCGGGCCCGAAGGCCTGGGGCAGCAGGAGATCCATCGTCACGACGCCCCGCGGGGTCAGCACCTCGAGCCCGGGCCCGCCGTGCTCCCACAGCAGCTGGCGGCAGCGACCGCACGCCATGATGACCGTGCCCTGGGCGTCCACGCAGGCGAAGCGGACCAGGCGGCCTCCCCCGCTCGCGTGCAGGGCCGAGACCAGGCCGCACTCCGCACACAGGGTCAGTCCGTACGACGCGTTCTCGACGTTGCAGCCCACCACGACCCGCCCGTCGTCGACCAGGGCGGCCGCGCCCACGGCGTACCCGCTGTAGGGGGCGTAGGCGTGCTCGGACGCTGTCCGCGCCCGCTCGAGCAGCCGGGTCCAGACCTCGTCGCCGGTCCCGACCACCTCAGGAGCCCTCGTAGGCCTGACCCGCTGCGGCGGGCGGCCGCACCCGCCCCACGAAGCCTGCGACGGCGACGACGGTGATCACGTAGGGCGCGGCCGACAGCACGTCGGAGTCGATCTTGGCCAGCACCCCCAGCTGGTCGCGGGTGGCGAGCATGAAGCCGAAGAAGGTCGCGGCCAGGGTGGCTCCCACCGGGTGCCACCGCCCCATGATGACCGCCGCGAGGGCGATGAAGCCCTGGCCGTTGGAGGGGTTCTGGTCGAACGCGCCGGTCGAGCCCACGGTGAAGAAGGCCCCGCCGAGCCCGGCGAACACGCCACCGAGCAGCACCGCGGACCAGCGGACCCGGGACACCTTGATGCCGACGGTGTCGGCGGCCTTGGGGTGCTCCCCGACGGCACGCACCCGCAGGCCCCATTCCGTGCGGTAGAGCAGATAGGCCACGAGCGCCACCGACGCGAACATCAGGTAGACCAGCAGGGTCTGGTCGAACAGCGCGTCCCCCAGGACCGGGATCTGCGAGAGCCCGGGGATCGCGATCGGGTCCAGGGTGACCGGCTCGTTGAGGTAGGCGTGCAGGGACGGGTTGGCCTGGGCGCTGGGGATCTGGCCGAGCAGGAAGTTCGTCAGACCCAGCGAGAGGGCGATGATGACCACGCCCAGCACGACCTGGTCGATGGCGAACCGGAGGGCGAAGAACGCGAGCATCGCCCCGACGGCCACGCCGGCGACCGCGCCGCCGACGAGCCCGGCCAACGCGCTGTAGGCCAGGGACGAGGCGACGGCGGCGAAGAAGGCGCCGACGAGGAACTGCCCCTCGATGGCGATGTTGACCACGCCGGCGCGCTCGCACAGCACGCCCGCGAGCGCCCCCAGCACCAGTGGCGTCGCGAAGACGACCGTCTGCGGCAACGGGTTGACGATGGTGATCGCCCCCAGACCCGCGGTGCCCCGCTGGTCGGCGAAGTACCACATCAGGAAGCCGGCGTAGAAGGCGAGGCCGGCAACGAGGAACACCACGCCCGAGACCCAGCCCCGCGGGATCCGGTCGAGGGCGGCAGCCGTCAGGACGAGGACCAGCACGCCGGCCGCCACCCAGGCCACCACGACCGCGTTGAGCTCGCGGCGCGCGTCCGGGGTGGCGCGCTCGGCGAGGGTGTAGAAGACCGACGGGTCGTCGACCGAGAGGGCGAAGAGCACGGCGAGGACCGTCGCCGCGGCGAGGACGACGACGAGCTTCACCTGCCGCAGGACGTCGGCGCGGTCGCGGACCGTCACCGAGGCGCGGGGGGCGTCGTCACCCTCGTGGCCCCGCCGGTCGGGGAGGGTCGTGGTCACACCGGCACCTCCTGGGTCTTGGGCGCCAGGCTCGACGGGGTCTGGCGACCTCGCCGCCGCCCGACCAACGCGTTGACGATGGCCGGCGCGGCCACGAAGAGGACGATGAGGGCCTGGAGCACCTGGGCGAGGTCCGGAGAGGTCGCCACGTCGGTCGCCTCCATCGCGTTGCCGCCGACCTGCAGCACGCCGAAGAGCAGGCCGGCCAGCACCGTGCCCAGGGGTCGGGCACGGCCCAGCAGGGCGACGGTGATGGCGTCGAACCCGATGCTGCCGAACAGGGTGCTGCTGATGGCGAAGCGATCACCGTTGACGAGCATGGTGGCGGCCAGTCCCCCGAAGGCGCCGGCCAGCGCCATGGCCAGGGTGTAGGCGCGCGAGACGCTGATGCCCGCCGTCCGGGCGGCGTGAGGGTTGCTGCCCACCGCTCGCAGCGCGAAGCCCCACGTGGAACGGTCCAGGACCCACCACATCACCACCGCGGCGAGCAGCGCGGCCACGATGCCCAGGTGCAGGTCGCCGATGACCGGATAGGCGGCCGAGTCGTCGACCCGGTCGCTGATCGGCTCGTCGGTGCCCGGGGCCTGGAAGGCCGGGCTGAGCAGCGCGACCGCCAGGATCCCGAGCAGGGCGATGTAGTTGAACATGATGGTGGTGATGACCTCGTGAGCGCCCGTGCGCGCCTTGAGCAGGCCGACCAGGCCGCCGTACAGGCCCCCGGCGACGACGGCCGCGAGCACCGACACGACGAGGTGCAGCCCGACCGGGAGGTCCCAGTTCCACCCCACGTAGCCGGCCGCGAGGGCGGCGACGATGAGCTGTCCCTGGGCACCGATGTTGAACATGCCCGAGCGGAAGGCGATGGCCACGCCCAGTCCGGCGCAGATCAGCGGCGCCGACCGCTCCAGGGTCGCCGTCAGCTCCTCCGGGCCACCCAGCGAGCCCCGGGCCATGGCGCCGTACGACGTCGCGATCGCGTCGCCGGCGTACCGGAAGAAGTCCCACGGGTAGCCGAAGAAGTAGGAGAGGGAGTCGAGCGACCGCTCGTAGCTCAAGGCGATGAGCACCGCGCCCACGAGCAGCGCGAGGACGATGGCCAGCACCGTCGTCAACGCCGACTGGCGCAGCTCGGCCAGGCGCCGGTGCCGCTCGTGCGCGCTCGGGGTCCCGCCCGAGGTCGGCGCAGCCGCCTGCTCGCCCTTCCCCGTCGTCACCTCGGTGGTCACGCCGGCACCTCCTCGACGCGTCGGTCGTGGTCACCGCCGGTCCGGCCCCCGGCCATGAGCAGGCCTAGCTCCTCCCGGGGCGTGTCGGGCCCCACGACGGCGACGACGCGTCCGTCGTACATGACCGCGATCCGGTCGGCGAGGGCGTAGACCTCGTCGAGCTCGGTCGAGACGATCACCACCGCGGTCCCGCGGTCCCGCTCGGCCACGATCCGCCGGTGGATGAACTCGATCGAGCCCACGTCGACTCCCCGGGTCGGCTGGGAGGCGACCAGGCAGGTCAGGGGACGCGACAGCTCTCGGGCGACCACGACCTTCTGCTGGTTGCCCCCGGAGAGCGAGGAGACCGGCGTCTGGGCCGACGGGGTCCGGATGTCGAACTCCTCGATCCGGCGCTCGGCGTTGTTCGCGATGGCCTCGAGGTCGAGGGCGCCTGCGCGGGAGAAGCCCTTGCTGCGGAACAGGTCGAGCACGAGGTTGTCGCCGACGCTGAAGTCCCCGACGTATCCGTCCAGCCCGCGGTCCTCGGGGACGAACCCCAGCCCACGCTCGAGCCGGCGGCGGGGCTCCACCCGGGTGACGTCCTCGCCGTCGAGCAGCACGCTGCCCGCATCGGGGGTGCTCAGGCCGAGCAGGGTCGCGACGAGCTCGGTCTGCCCGTTGCCCTGGACCCCGGCGATGCACAGGACCTCCCCGGCCCGTGCCTCGAGCGAGACGTCGTCGACGACGGTCAGGCCGCGCGGATCCCGGACGACCAGGCCTCTGGCCTCCAGCGCCGCCGGGCCGGGGGCGGCCGGGGTCTTGTCGACGACCAGGCTGACCTTGCGGCCCACCATCAGCTCGGCCAGCTCGTCCTGGCTCGCGCTGGGGCTGGTCGAGCCCACGACCTTCCCGCGCCTGATCACGCTGATCCGGTCGGCGATCTCGCGGACCTCGCGCAGCTTGTGGGTGATGAAGATGATGGAGGTGCCCTCGGCCTTGAGGGTGCGCATGATGGCGAACAGCTCGTCGGTCTCCTGGGGCGTCAGGACCGCGGTCGGCTCGTCGAGGATCAGGACCTCGGCGTCGTGCGTCAGGGCCTTGAGGATCTCGACGCGCTGCTGCACCCCGACGGGGAGCTGCTCCACGACGGCGTCCGGCTCGACGGCCAGGCCGTAGGTCCTGGAGAGCTCCCGCACCCGGTCGGCCGGCGACGTGCGTCGTCGTCCCGCCCGCCGCGAGCCGTCTCGGCGAGCACCGCCCCCGGCGCGCTGCAGACCGAGCGCGACGTTCTCGGCCACGGTGAAGACGGGGACCAGCATGAAGTGCTGGTGCACCATCCCGATGCCCCGGCCGAGGGCGTCGGCGGGCGAGGTGAAGTCCACCTCCTCACCGTCGACGAAGATCTCCCCGGAGGTGGGCCGCACGAGCCCGTAGAGCATGTTCATCAGCGTCGACTTGCCGGCGCCGTTCTCCCCGAGCAGGCAGTGGATCTCGCCGGGCTCGACGACCAGGTCGATGTCGTCGTTGGCGGTGAACGTGCCGAACTTCTTGGTCAGGCCCCGGATCTCGAGCCTCATGCGGTCTCCTGGTCGTCGAGGGGGGTGCGACGGTCGAGGTGGACATCTGACCACGAGGACCGAGCCGACCACGTGACCGGGCGTGCTGCCCCGTCACGTGGTCGGCTGGCGATGCGTCGCAGCGGCGGCTCAGTCGAGCGTCAGGTCACCGGAGATGAAGTCGGACTGCATCTCGGCGATCTTGTCCTTCACCTCCTGCTCGACGTCACCGTCGGCCTCGTGGAAGGGAGCCAGGCCCACCCCCCCGTTCTCCAAGGTGCCCTCGTAGACGTCGGCGTTGAAGTCGTCGGTGATCGAGTCCGAGACGGCGTTGCGCACCGCGACGTCCATCCCCTTCATGACCGAGGTCAGCAGGACGTCGCAGAACTCCGGCGCCGACTCGCAGCCGTCGCTGTCGACCCAGATCGCGCGCACGTCGGCGTCCTGGACCGCGGTGAGTCCGCCGAGACCGGCCGGGCCCGCCACGGGGAAGACGACGTCGGCACCCTGGGAGATCAGCGTGTTGGCGATCGACTGGCCCTTGGACTTGTTCTCGAAGTCGTTGGTGAACGAGCCCTCGCCGCTCTCGCGGTCGTAGCCGAGGACCTGGACGTCGGCGTCGTTGTCCTCGTTGTAGCGCTCCACACCCTGGACGAAGCCGTCCATGAAGATGGTGACGGTGGGGATCTGGGCCCCACCGAAAGTGCCGACGGTGCCGGACTCGGACTGCGAGGCCGCCAGGTAACCGGCCAGGTAGGACGGCTCGGCGGTCGCGAAGGCCAGCTGCTTGACGTTGGCCGGGGGGTTCTCGTAGGCGTCGAAGTCGACGATGGCGAAGTCCACGTCGGGATTGGCCTTGGCCGCCGCCTCGGTGGCGTCGCCGAGCTTGAACCCGACGGTCGTGATCTCCTTGCAGCCCTGACGGAGCAGGGTCGCGATGTTGGACTCGTACTCGTTGTCGGAATCGGACTGGACCGTCGCAGTCTGGATGTCCAGGGCGTCCTTGACCTCGTTCAGACCGGCGAGCGAGGTCTGGTTGAACGACTTGTCGTCGAAGCCCCCCGAGTCGGAGACCATGCACGCCTTGAAGTCGGGGAAGGTCCCCTCCGGCAGCGGCTGGACCTCGGCGGTGGCCGTGGCCGACGGTTCCGACGCCCCGTCGGCGGCCGAGTCGCCGTCGCTGGGACGCTCGCCGCACGCGGCCAGGATCATCATGCTCGCCGCGAGGCTCGCGGCCATCTTGAACGTGGTGCCTCGCAAGGCGGTCTCCCTCGGGGTGTGGTCGGCACCGGCCGGTCGCGTCGACGCGGCTGACGGCGCAGGATCGCGAGAACCCTAACCCCCGGAACCGGGCTCACCGTTTCCGTGACGCGAGGTGTTCCAAACCGTTATCGGCGGCCGCGGAAACCCGTGGACGTCAGCGGTAGCTGCAAGGTCGCCCCACGCCTTCCTGAGGGATGGTCTGGGTCACCAGCCGCCAGTCCGGCCCCTCCCGACGCAAGGTGTCGACGGTGGAGAAGAAGTTCGCGGGGATCTCCACGGGGTCGCCGTCGGGGTCGACGTCGTAGGAGAAGTCGCGGAAGCAGCTGCGCACCGTCGCGGTGTCGCCCGCGACCTGGATCGAGGTGATCGACCCGATGCCTCCCCCGCGCTGGGTGTTGCCGTCTGCCCGCATGTCCTCCGCGTACTCGAGCGGGCCCGACGCCGCCTGGCCCGTGGCCAGCCCGTAGAGGGTGTCGCGGTCCTCGGCTCCGCCTTCGCGATACATCCGGGTGACCTCCTCCCAGTAGGAGAACCACGTCTGCGCCACAGCTGCCTCGGACTCCGTGGAGGAGGGATCCAGGCCCCGGGTGAAGACGCCCTCGGGTGGGTCGCGCGGGATCGGGGTTGCGGACCCGGGGTCGGTGGTGGAAGAGGGCGAGGCGCTGCCACCGCCGGCGGACGAGCTGGCGGTGGGAGACGCGGCGTCTATCCGCAGCTGCTGCTCGGACGTCCCCTCTCCCCCGCAACCCCCGAGCACCAGGACCAGGCCCGGCAGCCCCAGCCCTGCGAGCACGCGCCACGGCCCTGGGCACGTCATCATCCGGTCGACTCGACCACGGACTGCGACTCGGCGACGGGGACGTAGGTGGTCTGGGCCGCCGTCCGCCCGTCGAGGTCCCCGCCCTCACCGGTGTTCGAGGTCCAGGTCGCCTCCCAGTCGGTCGAGGCCGCCATGGGGAAGCCTCGCGGGTACCCGTGAGAGGCACGCGAGAAGGTGAGCGTGCAGGCGCTGCTGGTGGCGACGCCCGGCCGGTAGGACGTCCGCGCCTCCTCAGGAGAGCACTGGGTCGTCCCGGCCGGGGAGGTGATCGAGACACCTCCCGTCGTGGCGGTGACGGTCGCGGACACCGCACCCGCGGTCGCCGTCACCGACCGCTCTCCGACGGCCTCGGGGTCGTCGACCCAGAACCAGGTGTCGAGGTTCACCAGGGACGCCTGACCGAGGTCGTCGAGCTGCGGGTTCCACTGCAGGGTCGGCTCGACCAGGTCCATGACCTCGTAGGCGTACTGCGCCAGGATCTCCGGGTCGACCACCGGCTCCGGCACCTGGCCCGGCTCGAACGCCGCGTAGCTCACGAGGCTCCCGCGGTTCGTGCCCTCCCCACACCCGAGACGGGACAGCGCGCGTGACTGCTGGTAGTAGTCCCCGCCGCTGGGTGCCTGCTTCTCGTCGACCACGAGCTCGTACCACGTCAGGTCCGCTCCGTTCTTCGCCGCCTTGATGGCCTGGGCGAACCCGTCCTCGCCGAAGGCGTAGTAGTAGGCAGCCTGGGTGGAAGAGGGCGAGTGGATCTTCTCCCAGTAGTAGTCGCTCACCGCTTGCATGTCGCTGGGGTCGACGCCGGCGAAGTCGAGTGGCTTCCAGTAGCACAGGGGCGGGGGCGAGGGGACCGACGCCTGGAGGCTCGCGTCCACGTCACCGGTGACCGTCACCTGGCTGGCCCCGACGCCGTACCCGCCTCCTGTCGACGCGCCCCCCGTGCCGAGACCAGCATGAGCCGGGGAGGTCCCTGCGACCGACAAGACGGTCACCGTCGTCGCGAGGGCCAGGGCTGCGCGGGCCCTGGCTCGGGGCAGATGGGTCATGAGGGCGGGTCCTGTCGTCGGTGTCATCCGCGCCTACCCCACCTCGGGGGGCCCGAAACCGTCGAATCGAGGGCGATTTCACCCGAGGGAACGCTGGGCAGCGACTGCGGCGCCCGCCAGGACTCGCGCACCGACGCCGATCGCCCGCTCGTCGATCACGAGGTTGCCCTGGTGCAGGTCGTACGTCGGCCCACCCGGGGTCCGCGTGCCGAGGCGGAGCATGGCGCCGGGGACCTGCCCGACGTACCAGCCGAAGTCCTCGCCGCCGAGGCTCTGCGGCACCGGCACCTGGCCGTGCGGACCGAGCACGGACCGGGTCGCGGCGGCCAGCAGCGCGGTGGAGTCGGGGTCGTTGACGACCGGCGGCACGCCCTGGAGGTAGTCGACGGTGGCGGTGATGCCGTAGGGCCGCACGACGTCCTGCACCGCCTCGCGGACGATCGGCTCGCAGCCGGCCCAGGCGACGGCGTCCAGGATCCGGATCGTGCCGGCGAGGACGCCGTGGTCGGGGATGACGTTGACCGCGGCTCCGGCCCGGACCATCCCCCACACCATGCTCACCCCGGCACGGGGGTCCATCCGCCTGCTCAGGACGGCGGGCAGCTCGGTGGTGACCTTGGCCAGGGCGAACGTGAGGTCGCCGGTCAGGTGGGGCCGGGAGGTGTGGCCACCGGTGCCGCGCAGCGTGATCTCGACCCGGTCCGCGGCACTGGTCAGGGCGCCGGTGCGCAGCCCGACCCGTCCGACGTCGACCGACGGCTCGCAGTGCAGGGCGAAGATCCGCTCGACCCCCTCCAGCGCCCCGTGGGCGAGCAGGTGGCGGGCGCCGCCCGGCATCACCTCCTCGGCCGGTTGACCCAGGAGCCGGACCCGGCCGGGCAGCTCCGCCCGGTCGGCGAGCTCGGCCAGCGCCAGCCCGGCGCCCACGAGCGCAGCGGTGTGCACGTCGTGGCCGCAGGCGTGGGCGACACCCGGGACGGTGCTGGCCCACGGCTGCTCGCATACGTCCTGCACGGGCAGGGCGTCCATGTCGGCGCGTAGCGCCACCACGGGACCACCGCCGCCGATCTCGGCCACCAGGCCCGACCGTGGGGCGAGGTCCACCCGCCAGCCCGCCCGCTGCAGCCGCTCGGCGACGACCTCGGTGGTGCGGTGCTCCTGCCAGGACAGCTCGGGGTGGGCATGCAGGTCGCGACGCAGCTCGACCAGCTCGTCGGCGTACTTCTCGAGCACCCCGCCCAGCACCTGCGCGGTGTCGTCGGGGGTGCTGGCCACCGCTCCACCCTAGACGCGCGCTGACGCGGGGGTGTCCTCGCGGCAGGGGTCTTGGCACCATCGCCCGGGTGCAGCAGCCCGTCGCCGTCCCGACCGACTTCGCCGACCACGTGGCGCGTGAGACCCGGGAACGCGCGGCCGCCGCGCAGCCGGCTCGTTCGAGCTTCGACGGGGCGACCGTCGCGATGCACGCCCGGACGGACGCGGCTGTCGACGCTGCCCTCACCGACCTGGTGACCCTCTCCCACGACCTGGCCGCCCACCCCGAGACCGCCTTCGCCGAGCACCGCAGCGCCAGAGCGGTCGCCACCCTGCTGGAGGCGCACGGGCACCGAGTCGAGCGCGGCGTCGGCGGGCTCGAGACAGCGCTGCGGACCGAGGTCGGGCCCAGTGGACCCGGCGTGCCGGTGCTGGGACTGATGAGCGAGTACGACGCGCTCCCGGAGATCGGGCACGCGTGCGGCCACAACGTCATCGCGGCCGCCGGGGTGGGCGCCTTCCTGGCCCTGGCCGCCCTGGGCGACGACCTCCCGGGGCGGGTGGTCTGGCTCGGCACCCCGGCCGAGGAGGGCGGCGCCGGCAAGGAGCTGCTGGCCCGGGCCGGGGTCCTCGACGAGCTCGAGGCGGCACTCATGGTGCACCCGTTCGGCTACGACGTGGCCGACCACGTGTTCCTCGGGCGCCGGATCGCCAGGGTCGTCTTCACGGGGCTGACCGCCCACGCCTCCTCCCAGCCCTTCCTGGGGCGCAACGCCCTCGACGCGGTCTCGCTGGCCTACCAGGGCGTCGGGCTCTCCCGCCAGCAGATGCCGCCCTCGGACCGGATCCACTGCGTGGTCGTCGACGGCGGCGAGCGGCCCAACGTCGTGCCCGACCGGGGCGAGCTGCTCTTCTACGTGCGCAGCAAGTACCCCGAGACCCTGGCCACGCTCAGCGACCGGCTCACCGACATCGTGCGCGGCGCGGCCCTGATGACCGGCTGCGCGGTGGAGGTGACCTGGGACGAGCAGCCGGCCACCCTGCCGCTACGCAGCAGCACCGCGCTCGCCGCCCGGTGGACCGAGCACCAGGCCGGGCGGGGGCGCACCGTGCTGCCACCCGGCGTCGTGCCCGACCTGCTGGCCGCCTCCACCGACTTCGGCAACGTGTCCTTCCGGGTGCCCGCGCTGCACCCGATGCTGGCGATCACCGACCCCGCCACGTCGCTGCACACGCGGCAGTTCGCCGCCGCCGCAACATCGGACGCGGGCGACCGCGGGGTCCTCGACGGGGCCGCCGGGCTGGCCCGCGTCGGCCTCGACTGGCTCACCGACGCCGACCTGCGCGACGCCGCGCAGGCGGAGTTCGACGCCGCCGGCGGCGTGCTGACCCCCGACACCTATTTCACGCAGGAGGCCCGGTGACCGCCACGTCCGCCGAGACCGGGGGCCGGGTCGACCGGCTTCTCGCGACCATCGAGCGGGTCGGCAACAAGCTGCCCGACCCCTTCGTCCTGTTCGTGATCCTGTTCGCCGTCCTCGGCGTCGCCTCCACGGCGATGGCGCTGGGCGGTGCCGCGGTCACGGTGCCCGGGTCGGGTGAGAGCACCGCCGTGCGCGGCCTGCTCACTGGCGACGGCCTGTCCTGGCTGAGCTCGACCGTCGTCGACAACTTCGTGGGCTTCCCGCCGCTCGGCACCGTGCTGACCATCCTGCTCGGGGTCGGCATCGCCGAGCGGGCCGGGCTCCTCTCGGCCGCGATCCGGCTCGCGTTCGGGTCCGCCCCGCGCTGGGCCCTGCCGTACGCCGTGGTGCTGATCGGCGTGTCCGGCTCGATCATGAGCGACTCGGCGTTCGTGGTCATCCCGCCGCTGGCGGCCCTGGTCTTCGCCGCCGCCGGCCGGCACCCGGTCGCCGGGCTGCTGGGGGGCTTCGCGGCCGCCGGGGCGGGCTACTCGACCTCGATGTTCGTGACCAGCCTCGACGCCCTCTTCGCCGGGATCACGACGGCGGCCGCCGGGACCCTGCCCGACCCCGGCACCGCGGTCACCCCGGTGTCCAACTGGTTCTTCAACATTGCCTCCTCCCTGGTGCTCTCGGCGGTCGCCGGGTTTGTCATCGACCGCCTGCTGGAGCCCCGGCTGGTGCGGGCCGGGGTGCCCACCACCGAGGCCGAGGAACGGGACCCGGGGTCGGCGACGGGCGACCACCCCGACACCCCCACCAGCTCCGAGGTCACCCCGGCCGAGCGGCGGGCGCTGCGCTGGGCCGGGCTGACCTTCGCCGTCCTCGCCTTCGCGATGGTGGCCGCCGTGCTGCCGTCGGGGTCGCCCTGGCGGGCCGACGACGGGACTCTCGTGCCGACCTCGCCGCTGCTGGACTCGATCTCGTTCATCGTGCTGGTGCTGTTCGCCGTCCCGGGCCTGGTCTACGGGTTCACGGCGCGGGTGTTCACCGGGGTCGCCGACATCCCCGAGTCGCTGGCGGCGACGATCCGCACGATGGCCTCGTTCATCGTGCTCGCCTTCATCCTG
>Ga0325400_1001379_pt1 | contig 19958 bp, 13 predicted proteins | sample PopdelMetagenome_2_FD_205662 | JGI IMG/M metagenome (GOLD analysis project Ga0325400, IMG submission 205662) | Populus deltoides microbial communities from Bellville, Georgia, United States - Xylem-PdKOR-R1 | ecosystem: Host-associated > Plants > Phyllosphere > Stem > Wood/Secondary xylem...
ATACCAAAATTCAAGAAAAATAAGTTTTTCTTATATTTTGACATGTTTTTTTGATTTAATAACAAGTTTATTAAATCCATGAGAACTTGGCCTACATTTTAAAAACATCAATAAAATCAATTTGTTTATTTTCATGCCATATATTATGAACATATACGTAAGATGTATTTCAAATATTAATGAAAAGACAAAATTACAATTCTTTTTGTTTGTTTTTAAAATAGCTAGGCTCGACCCATAAAGTCATGGTGATTCACTCTACTTGGATGAACCTGCTTTGATCAATAGACAGACCAGTGGTTAGAAAAACACAAATATGCCTTAGTAATAATTGTTAATCCTCTTTTTTTTAGTTTGTTCAACAGCTTGCGAAGTCTCAGCTTCAAATCCAAGAGTTATGGGGATGAAGATTAGTGATACATTTCTTCATTTTGGATATTTTCACTAGTAACTGGATCTCTCAAACCATTTAATTCCTTCCTAACCAATACCAGAAGCTTATAGTTTTGCTTGATATTCTCCACAACTTCCAAAACATATTGGTCTTTGAATAACCTAAAGAATTAGGATAACCTAGATGTCCTTATCACATGTTGTATACCCCCAAGTTGCCTTACAGTCAAAGTGAATGCGTAGCTGACATATCCAATTACTCTCATCAGAGGCACCCATTGTATTTGCCCACAACTTATCAAGAAATTTGTTGCTCTCATCCATAGGGCTTACAACTTCACTTCTCTTTGCAGGATTCCTTGAAATTTTACTTTCTAATTTTCCTCGCACAGGTCCTTCCACTCCTCTTCTTTAACTATCTCTAATGGTTTTTTACTAAACCACCAGAAGTTGTTAAATATTGGCTTTTTGGTTTTTATATGGCTAATCAGTCATATGTAAAGCAATTGTTCACAACATCTTATTGATCCCTTACCAACACTCATACAATGGTTGAGCGTTAAGATAGATTTTTCTAGTATCGCCGTAGTGGGATTTATCTTAGTGTTTTCATATGCAACAAAAGTTACAGCCGCCTCTAAACTAATTATTCCTGTGGGGTTTGGAAATAATAGCAAACCAAAAACTCTTAAAGCAAGTATTATGCCCTTTTCTTCAACAAACCTAGAGTCATTCTTCCTCCTTTTGAATACCATTTTGATCATCTTCCACTCTAGGCCAATAGCATTTTTCTCCAATATCTTTTGGAGATATGGAACTTTGATCAATTTAGCCAATTCAGTTAGCACTCTATCATGCATTTGGTGGAAGTAGACTTTATATAGATTTCGAGAGAATTCGATTAGTAAACCATACTTTTTCAAAGTAGGACATATGTCTACATTCCCAAAAGTGAAGCACCAGTACTTGGGGTCCTAAAAATGTGTCACACCCGGACATCGCGGGGACCCATTAAAAATTAAATCTCAAATGGAAAAAGAACAGATATCTGGCATCTTGTTCTTTGGGAGGAAAAGGTCTTTGTTCAAGGAGTCGCCACCTAGTATTATGGTCACTAGGAACCCTAACTGGTCAACATATATTCTAATGGTACGGGACTGATTACTCGAAATAGAAGATGTTATCACCCATTAACCGTCCTACCTGAGGCAGGCTATATTACTGGTTTTGTTTTAAATTGTTAAAGGTTTTTTTTTCTGCTCTTATGTTCTTCTTATAATATTCCTGACTCTGAAATCAGTGAATATTCGCCTATGAAGATTGACTCTAGCATTGGTTTATATTGTGTAACCCAAAAAATGCAGTATTCCTGACCCTGACGCCAATGAATAAATCTGTAAAATTTTGATCAAGAAAAAGGGAACTTTTTTTTTACTAGATCTAGCTTAGCTGTATGGGTTGAGCTAGACCCAGCGGCCAGCCCGGTCACTGGCCCAAGCCAATGACCCGACTGACCATTATTGAATGCATGCATGAATAATTCACGCATGCAAGCAACAGTAACATCCTAATTAATTTAGCAAAACAGGGAAAGAAGAAGAGAACTCACTTGGCATGGCTGTGGCAGGAGGCGAAGATGAGGGAGGCGGTCTGACGTTGCTCTTAGTTAAAGATCTGGCCTGCTGCTCATGGCAGAGACAAGATTGTTGTCATGAAGGAGAGTTTCTGATGCTGCTTTAATAGAGGCTGGAAGAATATCCTGTTGTCAATGGCTGGAGAAGGTGTCGTTTTTTCATATTTAAATACCAGTCTACTTATAGGTCCAACATTTATACTAGAATGTTGACCATTAACTTTCAGAGGAAAAAAAAATGAAAACTAACGGTTATTGAAATATTGGCCAAATTCTTAAGGACTTTCATAAACTTATTGTAAATTCTATAAAAATACAAAGAAAAACAAAAAAATTTTTAAAATACCATTCTACTTATAGGTCCAACATTTATACTAGAATGTTGACCATTAACTTTAAGAGAAAAGAAAAAATGAAAACTAACGGTTATTGAAATATTGGCCAAATCCTTAAGGACTTTCATAAACTTATTGTAAATTCCATAAAAATACAAAGAAAAACAAACAATTTTTTAAAATAATGCTAAAATATTTTTTTATAAATAAAATGCAATTTTTTATAAGAATTAGATCATATGCAACAAGTAGAAATCTTTCTCTTTTTTAAGGTCATGTTTGGTAAAAACTCATTTTTCTCTAAAATCAAAATTGTTAAATAGGCTTAAGAGGTGTTTGTCAAACACACTCTTAAGCTAAAGAAAACCTTTGGAAAAACATTGTCAGCCAAACAGGGTCTTAACCTTTGATCCAATTTTGACGCAATTGAGTTGATGTAACCGAGTCAACCCGACCAAGTTAACTTAACTGGGTTGACCTGAAATTTTTAGTTAGACCATAAACCGAACCAAAGACATAGTTTGACCAGAAAAGTAAACCAAAAACCAAATCAAAACTTAAAACGAATCAAACTTAATAAAAAAAATTCAGTTTGTTTTTACTAAAAATTGATAAAACAAAGAAAAAAATAAAGAATACGAAGAACAATTATAATAATTCCATCAACATAACTCTCCAACCAAACCAGATATGATCAAAATAAGGCCACTGATATGTTATGAATCATGTAAGGATAAATAATCTAGCATCTATTTATTTTGATTATCAACACAATTTGGTCTAAATGAGTTTCGGTTCTAAACTGAAACCCTAGGATTTAAACTCATGAAAGACTTGTTATTGGTGCTAATAAACTCTAGATTATTAACTAGTCAAATATCAAGAAGTTTTTAGTGTAAAGGAATGAACCAAAAGTGATCCAAATCATAAAACTAAAGCAATGTTTTTCCTAAGAACATGAAGAACACTGCCTAGCAACCCATAAAAAACCTAGCACACTGTTAAACCTTGAAAATGACCTTTTAGGCCTTTAAATAAAATGTTTTTGGTCCTCACAAACCACATTATCAATACTAAACATATTTAAATCAAAAGAACTGATAAAAAAACATCAAATCATCAAAATCATGCATTAAATTCCATTGCCATATCTGCAACTCCAATGGCAGCTAACAACAACATCAAATTTCAATTAAAAATTGACTCTGTAAATAATTTAGGACTCAAATCAAGCTTAGGAACAAAGAAAATACACTGATAAATCTTATTGGAGGTTTTCACCACCTACTTAGGGCTTGTTATCGTGCTTTTATGTCCGTACGTTGGACCGTTTTAGCTCCTTATCCACATGAATTTTGAACAAGATTTGAAAGTGTTCCTTAATAGTTTCTTCTTTTTTTCTTTTTAACTTGGTTCTCTTTTAAATTTCTTCTTCCTTAACTGAATCTCTTTTTCTTCCTACACCTTTAAATGGTTGTTTCCACCATTATACTCACTCATTACTCATTCAAACATCATCTTTTAATGACATGCAAGAGTTTTAATGGAGAAAATTGGAAGAAAAAGGAAAGTTGATGTTAAGTTCTGGTCGACCTTAATAGGAAGGGGAAGGGTCATACTCTTTTGACTCAAGGTATTTATACCCCCACCTAATTAACCCTGGACCATGTTTAGTTGTATCCCATACAAGTAATGTCTCTACACTCTTAGGGCAAACACCACAATTGCAAGTTTAAGGTCATGAACTGGGTAGTTAATTTCATGTGGCTTCAACTATCAAGATACATATGCTATAACTCTTTCGTGTTGCATCTAAACACACCCAGGCTCCTTTTTCAATGCATGTTCAAAGTCGTGAACTGGGTAGTTAATTTCATGTGGCTTTATCTATCGAGATGTATATGCTATGACTCTTCTGTGTTGCATCGAAACACACTCAAGCTCTTTTTTCAATGGAAGTGTCAGTACAAGGGTGGTAGTAAGCCTCATCTTCAATTTATGGAAGCCTTCCTCGCGTTTCTTTGACCATTTAAACTTCATCTCTTTTCTAGTTAATAGTGTCAGAGAAGTTGCAATAATAGTGAATCCTTTAATAAATCTCTTATAATAACTAGCTAGACTAAGAAAACACTGAATCTCTGTTACATTCATTGGTTTCCCCCAACTCAATATAGCTTCTACCTTTTTTAGATCCATAAAGATACCATTTGCTGAAGTTACATGTCCTAAAAAACCACCTCATTCAACAAAAACTCACACTTGTTCAGTTTCACATACAACCAGTGATCTCTTAAGGTTTGCAACATAACTCTTAAGTGTTGTTCATGCTCTAAAAAAGAGCTAGAATAAATAAGGATATCATCTATTAATACAATTGTATGTTTATCCAACCAAGGGTGAAAGATTTAGTTTATTAAATCCATAAATATTGTTGGAGCATTAATAAACTCAAAGAACTCGTAATGTCCATACCAAGTTCTAGCAAGATTCAGCCAAAATAAAGAAACTTCTCCCTGTGGAATTTCTCTTATTTCTTTTACTCACTCCATATATTGATATCATTATTTAGCATTATTAACACAAAAAAACAATGAACCCTTTATTTTTCACTTTCTCCTTATAAAATTAAACATATGCAACAAACCTAAACAACTAATGTTCTTATATAATTATCACAACAATAATTTCATCCTACTAGTTACAATCAATGATAATATTCATCAACTAATCAATTTCCCAAAAATGTTTTTATGGCTAGCCTTAAATATGTTTCATTTTTCAAATTTCTTTCATTCCAATTTCTTTATGGTTCTACCTCATTCACATCCACACAACCTACAAGTTAGCCTTTTATTCATTCAACATGCTTATATAATAATGTTCTTTCATATTCTTACACCATAATCATCATTTCCCTCATACAATGAATACACAATTCATCTACATCAATATTAAATACAAGAACACATTCTACCACTATATCTTCCATAAACCCTAATACCCATACAATTCTAATTTCATCAAAACGTGTATTTACTCAAGTTTCCTACATTTTGTGAAAAATAGCAACAACTTCAAAAAGCAATACGTCATTAAGCTTAGATTATATTTTCAAAACAACAATCCAAATATAGAAATTGAAGTCGCGCACAATATATCTCAAAACCAAAATGATCTAACAATTATATCTTCCTAGATCGGAATAAAACCAAGTTGACTTGAAAATTGGTGAGCTACTTTTCAAAATGAATAAAAACTTTTTGGAATGATTGTTTCTAATGTTCGTCATCCGGAGTGAAGAAACCATCCAGGCACACCACATATCCAAAACAAAATGTGATCCAACGATGGTAATGAGAGAACATGGCCGGCGACTGAAACTTCCCTATATGGTGTTTTTCCAAAACATTTCTCATAATGATTTCTCTCAAACAAAAAATGATCTTACAAATCCCTCCAGTAAGATTGTTAAGGGTGGCGAGAAGAAAAATATATCCAAAACTCAGCCTAATCTAAAGATGGATGCCATAAATATAACCATCGGACTATATTGCCTTATTTAGGTTGGCTTTTCCAAATTCTCCATTCTCTCTCTAGTTGATTTTCTCTCTAGTTTCTCATTTTGTTTGTTTTTTTTATTGGATGAACAAGCTAGAAATATCTTAATCTTTATAAAACTCTCTTTAATCTTACCCATTTTGTGAATTTTCTTAAAAGTTTGGATGAAAGGACCTAAAGTTCTCATATTTTTTTTCTAAGTTAGACTGGTAGGCCTCGAGGCTATTTTAAAGGCAATTTTACCATTAATTACAATTTTATCCCTCATTTATGTCTTTATGTATTATTTTTTTTCCACGTAAACTATCTGTCTTGTTTCATTATTGGATCAACTTTATTTTTCTTAAAAAGGTTTGGCTAGATGTCCTTTTTGTTCTGAACAGTGGAGATTAGGTTTCAACATTCTTGGAAAGTTTTTTACTTCTTGGACTAGCTTCTGTCAGTTTTCAGTTGCTGTCAAGACATAAATATCAATCACCTATAAACCGGTTAACCCTACGACCTATTTCTAATCCCGCTACAACCACCAAAAAAAGCCTTTAATACCACCACCAATACCTCAAACACCATAACCACCACCAAAACCATCCTCCAACCTCCTCAAAACACCAAGAATATCCCTAAACAACCTCATAAAAAAAACCCAACTTATGCCCACACAAGTTTTCACCACAACTCACAAGAACACCACCACCCTAAACTCTATCTCTAACACTTCATAAGTTGATAAAGTAAAGGTCTTAAATGCTATAACCTGTGCCAAGATAACCTTTTTTTCAACGGCAAGAGATTGACATCATTTTAGACATTCTAGATAATGTCATTAATGAGAGTGCATCGAAATGGAACCAATAATTGGTGGGATTCTTTTATGTTATAAGATGCCTTACCATGCAGCCAATTCTATTACATTCCGAGTATGGAAAAATTATGGCCTTATAGGTGTCATGATGACACAAAAAGGTTTCTTGATTTTTTGATTCAAGAGTAAGGATGTTGCTCACTTATTTATAGAGAAGGGCTTATGGATGTTTGTGGGGATATTCATTGTCCTCCAAATTTAGAACTAATATTTTTTTTCTTAACTAGAATAAAATTTTAAAGGTGCCTGTATAGGTTTGCTTTCAGGGTTTACCTTATCCTCTTTAGAATGAGATAGGCTTAGGCATGGTCGCAAGTATAGTAGGGAGACTATTGGTTTGTGAGGAATAAATAGTTAATGGCACTTAGCTTGACTATACTAGAATTTATGTTGAATTGGATGCTTCGCTACCCATGGTCCATGTTTTTCAGCTTCGATGTAGGTTATCTATGGAGCCTATCATAATTATGGTTGATTATGAATGCAAGCCATGAGCTTGTAAGATTTGTAAATTTTTTAGCCACTCATACAAGACATTGGTTGAAGGTCCAACCTTATCGATAGAAGACATACTCAAGATTAAAAAAAAATAAAGGTGCTCTATATGCATGTAACTCACTAGTTATTATTGCTGAAGGGCTGCATCCCTTTTGATTGTTGCAGGTACAGTGAAATCAGTAACTCAAACAAACAGTTTTGTTGGAACCGGTCGACAAGTTCAACCATCCCAAGAACTAGATGACTGGTAGACACAACAAAGCTCTCGGGAGCTATTGTCCCTAGAAATGGTCCACTAGTTCAAACTTTAAAGAAATCGATTGATCGGTTAAAAATGTAGGCTACTATAAAAGTAGTTGAACCTTATGATCTTGAGAGGGTCAAATTTAATGATGATGATAGGTTAGAAGCTAACTCATATCATGATATATTGCTTATCGAGAGGGACCAACCCCAATTAACTTCACTGACCAAGGGTTCTTTAGTTTCTACCTCGACACCTTCTCAGCCAAGTGAAACAAGTAAGGATGATCCTCTTAGTAATCAAGAAACTGGACAAAGTATGAAAAAGACAAGGGGGGCCTAAGGCCCTCTAATTATTTTCTTTTGTTTTGTTATCATGTTTTCTATGTCCATGTATAATATAGGAAGTTGGAATATTAGGGGTCTTAATGGCTCACCAAAACATAAAGCAATAAAGGTTTAGGTTAATAATTATAATCTTAGCGTAGTAGATATTCTTGAGACTAAGATTGCATCTATCCATATAGGGGGTTGAGGCAACTATAAATCCTCCATTATGGCAGTTTCTTTTTAATTCTTGGTTAATTTTAACTGTCATATTCTAGTTTGATAGGATCTGATGGTATGTATTATTGTTTGCTTGCCTTCTTCTCAATAGTGGATAACTTGTGAGGGAGTTTGGTTGGTGGGTGCTTCTTTGGTGTCATTTTTGTTTACAGCTTCACTACACCTTAGAGGTGTTAAAACCTATGGGATTGCTTGAGGTTCCGTGCTACTGTATTTTGGTCAACATCATTGCTTATTTTAGGATATTTTAATGTTATGTTAAGCTCTATTAATAAGTGTGGGGGTGATCTTACTTGACATGATCACCTAGATGATTTTGGCAGATGTATTCAGGCAGTGAAACTAGTTAAAGTTCCTTATTCAAGCCTAAGATAAACTTGGCACAATGGTTAACATGGTAGGGGTATTATTCTTGAGAAGCTAGGTTGGATATTTGACAACTTGTATTGGTTCTTTACTTGAACAACTACTTATTATGAATTCTTACCTAGAGACTCCTCATATCACAATGCTATGTTTTTTCAATCGTTTTTCCTCTTCCCAAGCTAAAAGCATTTTTAAATTTTTTAATCTATGGGCTGATAGGGATAATTTCTTGGGTTTAGTTGTGGATACATGAAAGATTCCTGTGGATGGTAACCCTATATACTGGTTTATCAAGAGACTTGGATTATTAAAGCTTAAGTTGAAGTCTTTACATCACTAACACATTAGCTACATCACTAGTCATGTGGTTGAGGCAAAGACTAAATAGGCCACAACATAGACTCTTCTTGATGGTTCTCATCGGATTAATTACTATCAAGTAGCAAAGAAAGAGCTTGTTAATGAGTTCTTTTAATTGAGAAAAGATGAGAAAACGTTTTACAAACAAAGGTCTTAGATTCAGTGGTTAAACATGGGAGATAAAAACACCAAGTTCTTCCATATATCATTCCTTTATAGACAGGTTAAGAACAAGATCCATTGGTTGACTGATGAGATAAGATCTCAAGTTTAGGATCAGCAGGGTCTAGGTCAGTTAGCAGTCTGTTACTTCCAATAACTACTTTTTACACACTCAACTATCATTTCAGAGGATGTATTTAGTACTTCTCTAATATAACTACTTCTGACATTGTTCCTCTTTTGGAGTCATGCATCACAGTTGATGAGATTAAGAATTTTTCATCCCAGATTATAAAGCTTCCGGTCTAGATGGTTATACCTTTTTGTTCATCAAAAGAAATTAGGACATTATTGGTAGAGACTTCATTGCTACTAAGGTACTTCTTTAATTCCTCTACTCTTCCTAGGTGTGTTAATACTACTAGGATTGATTTAGTTCCTTAAATTGCAACACCCATAACTATAAATGACTTTAGACCTATCTTACATTGTAACATGATGTATAAATGCATATCTAATTAAAGAGGATTTTTTTAGATGTTATTAGTCCTGCTAAGATTGTTTTTATTCTAGGTAGGCAAATATTAGATGCTATCTTGTTGACTCAGTAGCTCATTCATAACTATCACCCAGCTAGTCCTATGCCTAGATATGCTTTGAAAATAGACTTAAAAAAAGGTTTTGATATGATTAGTTAGGAATTTATCCTTATGAATTTAGGGCTATAGGAGTTCCTGGTGTCATAGTTAGATGGATAAAGGTATGCATGTCTGCAACTCATTTCTCCATAGCCATGAATAGAGAGAGATAAGGTTTCTTACCATCTTTCATGGGTCTTCAGTAAGGTGATCCTTTGACTCCTTACCTATTTATTACGGCTATGAATGGCTTATGAGGCATTCTTAGAAAAGCTTCACATAACCCGAAGTTATGATATCATTAACAATGCCAACATACTATCATTACTTATTTGTGCTTTGTAGATGACCTTATTATTTTTTTGGGCAGCTACAGACTCGATCAAGATTATAAGAAGTGTTTTAGATGATATTATAGGGTTGTATGAAATTGTTACAAATCTAGAGAAAAGTCATGTCTTCTTATCAGGAGTTAATAATGAGCTTGTGATCTCTTTGCATAATCTTTTAGGTTTTAGGCTAGGCTCTTTGTTGATCAAGTACCCAGGTGTCCCATTGATATCTACTAGACTGACACACATTAATTGTATGCCTTTGGTAGAGCAAATTCTCTTTAGGATCAAGTTGTGGACCTTAGCTTCTCTTATTTATGTTTGGCATCCTCAACTTATCAAATTAGTTCTCTTCTCCATCCAGGTATAATGATCCTCAATATTCATTCTTGCTCTATTATTTAAAGGATTGAAGGTATCTTGGTCATCTTTCTTTGGAAAAATCGCTCTCTTTCCCACTCAAGAGATAAGGTCACTAGGGCCTATGTTTGTTATCCCCTGAAAGAGGGTGGCCTAGGAATTAAGAGGGTTTAGATTTGGAATAAAGTAGCCATTCTTAACCATATTTGAAAAATTCTTTTAGATAGATCATCAATTTGGTCTAGATGGGTCTATAATATTTTACTTAAAGGTAGATCTTTATGGCATGCTAGGCCTTCTTCAGTGTCTTTTTAGTCATGGAGGAAGATTTTTCTTAGTAGAGATTAATGTAGAGGGAAGTTTGTTTCCTATATTAGTGATGAGACTATAACTTCTTTGTGGTTAAATTATTGGTTGTCAGATGGCCAACAGTTTTGCAACTTATTGCCTTTCAGGGCACTAACTTCTACTAGGATCCCTTAGGATGTCAAGGTGTCAAACGCTATTGAGAAAGGTACTTGGGCTTTTTCATCGGATAGTCCGGAGCTTCAGCCTATTTAGAACTTAGTTAATTTCCACCTTAAGAGACATTCTTTAGAGAGGTTCTCTATTAACTCGGCATGGGATGTTCTTAAAAATTCCAAACCCACAAACTCTATACACCATCTTCTTTGGTGTCTAGGATTTGTCCCAAGGCATTCGTTTATCCTTTGGCTTTTTTTGATATGTATTCCTTGTGGGTCGTAGGTTGAGACACATGACCATTTGTTCTTTCAATGTCCTTTTTTCTGTTGTAGTTTGGGGTGTTATCACAAGCAAGACCATTTCGGGTTGGCCTTCTATGGTATGGCGACCTCTACTTCAATAGGCATATATGCACTTGAAAAAGAAAGGGGAGTTTATCCATCTACTTGCTCGATTGGTTCTCTTAGCCATGGTTTAATTCATCTGGTATGAGAAAAATAACTGATTTTTTCATTGATTTTACTGATCTTATAAGGATGTTTGGAAAGAGATTTTTGAGCTTATTAGGTCTTGTTTGGTTAAGCTTGATCCAAGGTATCAAATTTCAGTTGCTCTCAAGTCCATCTTATGCCTCCTAGAGTCATGTGGTATCATTGTTTTTATTGCTTTTTGCGTTTCTACTTACCACTTATATTGTTTAATAGAATTGGTTAACTGGTTCTGTGATTTTCAAGAATCGATCGACCAATTTCTGTGTATTTGAATTCATGGGTTTCTATATGAACCACTAATGGATCAGTTTTGGGTTTTCTAGAAACTAGTCAACTAGTTAACCAATTTTTTGTCTAAGGAGTCTACTTTTAAACTTTTGAGCTTCTAAAGCTTTTGCTTCTTTTTCTTGTTTCTTTCGGTAAGTTTGACCTAGGTAACAGGCTTTTTGAGGTATACCCCTCGTACTTTTGTATAGTTTTTTCCTTTTAATACAATTACATTTATCTAAAAAAAATCATATTCCTAGATTAGATGATATGTTTGATGAATTACATGGATCTTGTTTGTTTTTCAAAATTGATCTTAAAAGTAGATATCATCAGATTACAATGAAAAAATATGATGAATAGAAAACTACTTATAAAACTAAATATAATTTGTATGAGTAATCATGCCTTTTAAACTTACTAATGTGACCAAAATTTTAATAAGATTGATAAACTATATATTGTGTGCATTCATTGGTAGGTTTGCAATTGTATATTTTGATGATATATAGATTTATAGTAAGGGATTAGATGAGTATATAGATCATTTAAGACAAGTATTTAATGTACTTAGAAAGGAAATTTTGTATCATAATCTAAAGAAGTATGATTTTTGCATGGAAATTTTTTTTTTATCTTGGATATGTTGTTAGCACAACTAGTATTGAGATGGATGAGGCTAAGGTTAAGGTTATGAAAGAGTGGTCTACACCTAAGATGGTAAGTGAGGTAAGAAGTTTTCAAGGATTGACTAGTTTCTATAAAAGATTTGTGAAAGATTTTAGATAATAGTTGATCCATTAACTAAAATTATATATAAAAAAAACAATAAGTTTTAAATGAAAAATTATACAAGAGAAAAGTTTTAATTTGTTATAAAAAAAAGAGCTTATTCCAACCCCATTTCTTATTTTACTGAACTTTACAAAACCTTTTGAGATTAAATGTGATGCTTTAGGTATAGGTATTGGAGTTGTTTTAATGCAAGATAAAAGGTTTATGGTCTATTTTAGTGAAAAGCTTAATGGTTCAACTCTAAACTACCCAACATATGATAAAGAGTTATATGCATTAATGAGGATTTTGGAGACTTGACAACATTGTCTTAAGCCTAAGAAGTTTGTGATTCATATCGATCACCAATATTTGAGACACTTGAAAGTCAAGGTAAGTTGAATCGTAGTTATGCCAAGTGAGTGGAATTTATTGAAACATTCTTATATGTTATCAAATACAAGCAAGGTAAGGAAAATATAGTTGCATATGCATTATCGTGAAAATATTTTCTTCTTAATTCTTTGAATACTAGACTTTTAGAATTTGAATGTGTAAAAGAATTATATCATGATGATATTGATTTTGGTGCAATTTATTTCCAATATGAATTTGCAGCAACTAATGGGTTTTTTAGGCATGATGGATTTTTATTCGAAGATAAAGATTATGTTTGCCTAATTATTCAATGCATGAATTTCTTGTAAGGGAAGCTCATGATGGTGGATTAATGAGATACTTTGGGGTTATTAAGATTTTAGAAGTTTTACATAAATATTTTTTATTGGCCTAACATGAAAAGAAATGTGCAAAGAATTTGTGATAGGTGCACAACATGTAAACAAACTAAGTCTAAAGTGATGTCTCATGGGTTGAATACACCTTTACATGTTCCTAAAGAACCTTGGGTTGATATTTCTATAGACTTTATTTTGGGTTTACCCATGGCAAGGTAAGGAAAAAACTCTATATTTATTGTTATAGATAGATTTTCTAAGATGACACATTTCATATCTTGTTATAAAACTGATGATGCAATGAATATAACAGATTTATTCTTTAGGAAGGTAGTTTAGTTACATGGTGTTCCAAGAAGCATCATATCTGCTTTAGATGTTAAGTTTTTTTTTCTACTTTTGAAAGGTTTTGTGGGGTAATTTAGGAGCTAAACTTTTATTTTCTAATAATTTTCATCCACAAATAGATGATTAAACTAAAGTACTAAATAGGACTTTAACTTAATTATTAAGAGGTGTCATTCAAAATAATCTTTAAAATTAGAAAGATTGTTTGTCATTTATTGAATTTACATATAATCATAGTGTGCATTCTACTATTGATTATTCATTATTTGATGTTATTTATGGTTATAATCCCTTAACACCATTAGATTTAATTCATTTACTTGTTGATGAAAGGGTTAGTCTTAATGGTAATCAAAAAGCATAGATGGTGAAAGACTTACATGCAAAGATATAACAACAGATAGAGAAAAAGAATAAGAAATATGCATAGGCTAATAGATGACGCAAATTAGTAAGGTTTGATCCAAAAGATTAGTTTTGGGTGCTTATAAGGAATGAAAGGTTTCCTGAACAAAGAAGATCAAAATTGATGCTTTGAGAAAATGATCTTTTCATATCATAGAAAGGATTAATAAAAATACATACAAATTGAATCTACCAAGTGAGTATGATGTTAATGTTGTATTCAATGTTTCTTATCTCTTTTTATTTGATGTAGGTGATGATTTGAGAATGAATCCTTTCGAGTTGAGAGGGAATGATACAATCCAAGCAACATTAAGAGATCCGTTAGAGGTTTAAGTTGGTCCAATTACAAGACTTAGGGTTAAAAGGTTAAAGTGATTTTTAATGGACTTCTTTAAGACACATAGGTTAAAGTGGACTTTAAGAAGATATTAAATAATAAAGTAAAAGTCCTTGTTAATTTAATTCATTTTCAAAAAGGGCTTGTAAGTAGACATTTAGACATTACAAAAAAATTAGAATAAAAAAATTTTAATTTGTTAATTTTGATCTTTTGCTACTATTTTGGTCATAACTGGAGTTATTAGAGGAATTTTAATGTGAACATAATTTCATTGTGATTTAGAAATCCATAGTTTTACATTGATATATGGCATACCATATAATTCATTAAATGAGAGAAAACCATAAGTTTGAAGTTGGGTTTCGATTATGTCAACAAATTATGAAAATAACTTTAGTCTTATTTAAAGTAGTTGGGCTATTATTTTATTTATCTTTTAGCTATTATTAGGCATTTTAGAGATATTAGGGTCTTTATTTAAATTTTATTTCATTGTATTATTATTATATTATTTATTAGTTTTGTCTATATTCATTAGGGATATAATATTAGACTTAGAATTCTTTTTAGTATAAATACTTTTTTTATAGAAACCTTTTAGGAAGAAAAAAAACTTTTTAGTAAAAAATCAATATTCTTGTTATCTTTTGTGGTTGAGTGATTCTCATACTAAGTTCTTAATTGAACTTGCAAACTCTTTGAATGATTGATAAACTTCGTTGTGATTTTACACTACTCGTTCGTGTTTCTTTATAGACGTGAGGTGGGAGTGATCATTGCGTATAACTTTGCTTCTTTGAAGCAAGTTGCAAACCATTCAAACAAGATTTTAGCATATCTTGAGAGGTGTTTGCATCACACTCCATGCTTAAATGTTCAAATCCAAACATTCTTGATGAATGGATAATAATTGCACTGAGAAACTGATTATTAAAAGGTTTAGTCAAATCACTTATAAATCAAGCAATTGGTGAATTATGATATGTTGCTAGACGATGCAAGTGATCTTCAAATATAAATCAAATAGTTGTTGAATTGGTTATAAATTAAATTGTTTAATTTACTCAATCTTATTTTATTTAGGTTTATGATTTTTATTTGGATCAAATGGGTCACACACATAAAGAATCAGTGATAAGAGATTAAACTCGAATGATTAATCAAGTTGGAATTTATTGTAAAGAAGTTTTACAAATTAAAGATTCGAATGTAATTTATACAAAAGATTACAATTTTAGACTTAGAAAAATTAAGTTGGGACTTGATTGAGTAAATTTTAAAATTATCTTGAAATAATATATATATATATATATATATATACACACACATATATAAGACTTGCGTGTGGGTAACAACTTAAGTACCCGCACGCAAGTTTTATTGAAAAAGTCTCTTACTATAGATAAGGTTATAACTCATATTTGTTTTGTAAAGATGTTACAAAATATATAGTGCAAAAAACACCTTAAAATACAAAAGAAAATGCTAGTACTCAAGGTATAGTAATTCATCCCTTCTAAAAAGATCTTGGAAGATTTTTGATCCGGTAGTTTGTGTAAATTACTATTAAAGACTGAATAATTGAACGATTTGTAATTTACAACAACTCAACCTTGCAGAGTTGACCAAACCTAAAAAATTGATTTTTCAAATCCTAAAAACTCTAGATTATCCATCAAAATCATTGGACTCTTGAAAAACAATTAAAATTAATGTTTTTAGTCCATATACGTATTTCAAAAACCCATATAGTAATCACCGTCAATGTATTAGGATTCATTGTGTAAAATCCTTTAAAGTTAGGGTTATATGTATATAAAAAAACAAGTGTGCAATATTCAATACAGGAAAAATACAAAGAAACGGTCTGACATTGAAAGCCACGACTTCTCCACGTTTTCTCTCAAACCAGATTTTCCTATTGCTTTATTAGGGGTCAGTCTATCATAATTTTTTTATTTTATTTTATTTGATAGAAAACTCAAAATCAACAATTATAATACTGTAAATTTCGAAAAAAATATTAAACCCTCTGCCATTTCCCTTTGTTAAAATTAACCCATGGTTGTCATGACTCATGCCCCCCATTATATCAGTCTAGTCCACTTCGGCATGCATTTTCTCTAGTATTTATATATATATTTAAAAAAAAATAGTCCAATCGACGACCTACTACAGCCTACTTCTACCCTATATTAATGCATGGTAGCATGAATTGATTCCATTCCCTGTTCATCAAGTGTTTCTACCTTGATATTGACCTGCAATTTGGATTTTCTTATAAGAAAATGAGTCATCGAATATGTTCTGTGCTCCAACTAGATGGGAGCATATTAATTATTTATAATCATTTTAATCCCCAAATTGTGTGATATAGAAATTGATTATTCGAGAAACGTTATGCCTATGAACAAGACACAAGCGATAAATTAATGAGATGCAGCAGGTTTCATTAATATTATATGATTGATTGAGGTTGAAGATATAACATCACCATTTTTTTTATTATTATTATTAATATAAGTGTCTATATCAGTTTGTGGATATCTTGTTTAATTTTATCAATCTTAAAATTAATAATCATATAAGTTGAAAAACAAATAAGGAGTATATCCTCACCCTTTTCACTTCAGGTGGAAGTGGCAGTTGCTGCTTTCTTCTCGTGTTCTTTGGTTAATATCGTTTTTGGTTGGACTTGAGTTGAAGAAATTACACTTTTTGGTTGAAGAAATTTCACTTAAAAAGTGATGAAATGGCTACCCTGAACTCTTAATTTGTTATGATGAGGGATTGAGGAAGGGGACTCGAGCACACAACCTGATCATGGAGATGGCGCTATCTCCATCCATCTTTCAACTTGTCGAACAGAATGCTATTCCCCTAAATATTCTGCTGATCAGAGACGACCCATTTGGCACCTGACAACGGGCTATATATGTATATATATATATGCGCAAATAGAAATCGATCAGGAACACCATAACTTGCTGCAACAAGGATGCTGAGCATGACAGCAACAATCAATGGCTGGCAATGTTCAGGATTTCATAGCAAGCAATATGCAAGGATGCCTGAAATCTCGTTGACATCAAGAGGTGAGTGATTTTGAAGTCGAGTGGGATCAAAATGATTATTCTGTGTACATATATAAATTATACCAGAAATTAAGAATAGGATAATTTCCTGTGACCGATGGCTCATTGATTAATTTTATGGTACTGTATAGGTTTCCTAAAGGTTGGTACGCTTGATTCGAAAACTCCGACTACTGCAGGGCTCAACTCCTCTGCCCTGCCATACGTTGGAGATTATGGTTATGCGAGCAGGAACATGAATAGAGGAGGAATTCATGTTGTGTCGCCGGATATATCATCACCTTCACCAGGATTTGCAGTGGGATTTCTTGAGGCATTTGACGATGAATACGATGGAGTCATTATCGATCCAAACAAATTACCTCCCAGTGCTAATGCTTTTGCCTCTGCCCTCCGAGCTGCTTTGTCCAAATGGAAGTTGAAGGTTTGACGACATAAATCTATGCATGCACACACGTATATGTACTCGAAAACACACGCGCTATGTCAAGTAATTATAATACTATGAAGCTGCTTGATCAAAAAGGCACTCAAATGATCAGAATTTAATCGTAATGCAGGGGAGAAAAGGAATATGGCTCAAAATACTGTCGGAACAAGTTGATCTTGTTCCCATAGCGATTAAGGTAAACAATTAACTGTGAATTTTTAATCCATATGTTATCAGTTCATTTCTTTATTGTAATATTGTATACAAAAACCCCAAAGATCCCATACATCGTAGAGGAATTGATACTCTATGGGTTGCCTGCCAGGAGGGTTTTCAGTACCACCATGCCGAACCAGGATATGTTATGCTGACTTACTGGATTCCTGATTATCCCTGCATGCTCCCCACCAGCCCTTCGCATCAAATCGGTGTTGGAGGATTTGTGATTAACGACAAAAAGGAGGTATGCTCGCAAGAATCTGATTCCCCAGTATTTCTAATTATTTCCACCTCCAACTCGATTACAGCTTCTCATTAACGTCATTAGGTCCTAGCAGTGAAGGAAAAATGCCCCTGCAGCTGCTCCAACGTGTGGAAGATGCCTACTGGATATATTAACAAGGTGAATTGTTTTTAGTCACTTCTACCTGAAAACCAATAACAACGTCTGGTTTCAATTTCTTAATAAATATATATAAATATCAATGTCTCAGTCAGAAGACATATTCTGTGGAGCAATGAGAGAAGTGAAAGAAGAGACCGGAGTAAGCCAAGATACTTGGTTGTCTTTCTTTCTTATCGTTTTACATCATCAGTAGAGCTTGCTGGTTGTTGTTGTCATCTAGTTGCTCTCTGTCTGCAGGTCGACACAAGTTTCCTTAAGATGGTTGCTTTCAGGTACTTCGATTTTTATGTATTTTACACACACGCACACGCACTCTTCACAGTGTTGCTTGTTTCTGTTCAATTAATACGAGGTGAAAACGACCGAGGAAGATACCTCGAATCATCCCTTTCCGTCTTTTTCTTTTTTCTTTTTTCTTTTAAGGTTATTTATGACTCTAATGCTACAAAACACAAAAAATATTAACACCTTTAGAACACAAAAATAAATTTTTTTATGATTGCTGATGCTAATTAACTAACCCACAAGAATAATTGCAGGCACGCTCACATGTTGGCGTTCGACAAATCAGATATACTATTTGTATGCATGCTGAGACCATTATCTTATGAAATCGCAATCGATGAGAAAGAAATCCAAGCTGCAATGGTCAGTGGTTAATAATCAGTCTCATAAAACTAATTATAATCTGATTTTTTCATTAATAGTGATTGTAATATGATTGATTTTACTAGAGAAAATATGTTGAGCTGACATCTCTTTTTTTTCCCTTCTGGGTTTTCGATCGATCAGTGGATGCCACTAGATGAATTTGTGGGGCAGCCATTCTACGAGGAAGACCATATGTCGAGGAAGGTCATTGATGCCTGTGTTGCCGCCTATGAAGATCGTTATAGTGGGTTCACTGCTCATGAACTAACCTCGAAACTTGATGGCCAATCATCCCTCTTGTATTACGACTGTTCTTCAGGCGCCTGAACGCGCCTGTGTGCGTCACAAGGCAGGCTCGCCAGCCAATCTTGACGACCAGAAACAACACGTTCTTGGAATAATATTGTTTTATTTGTCGAACTGATGATGGCGTGATGCGTGCGTTTTGGAGTAAATGCATGAATGCCATTTTGATCTTTATTTATTCCAAAATATAAAAAAAAAAATACCCCCTAAAATGTCTACACAAAACACTGGAAAGACAAGAGGAAAGAATTCAGTGTTCTGTACACTATTTATTGACTTGAAACAACAGGATGGAATTAGAATTATGTTCTTAATTAAATTAAATGGTGTCCATTCGATTTAATTAATTCCAACAGTCACACCTATAAATAAAATAAATAATCCGATAGATCATTTTAGCTCCCGGTGACAAGTAACATTCCGTCATACTATTAAGTATCAGACCTATCAGCTGGTGGCCTCTCGGGAAGAGGATCCACCAGTCATAGCACCAGCACCACCTTATTAGACTTTTATGGATGAAGCCAATCTTTATGAATAATTGCAAGGAGTTGCTTTTCCTTTCTTTCTTTTTCTTTTTTGAGCGTGGGACAACCTTCTTTTCTATTATTCTTTACAAAATATTCCAACAATTCCGTACTAATATTTTAAATTTCATTATATTATGTTTATATGAAGGCGTTTTTTAATTTAGATCATCAACTAGATACATGC
>Ga0325400_1001380_pt1 | contig 19958 bp, 18 predicted proteins | sample PopdelMetagenome_2_FD_205662 | JGI IMG/M metagenome (GOLD analysis project Ga0325400, IMG submission 205662) | Populus deltoides microbial communities from Bellville, Georgia, United States - Xylem-PdKOR-R1 | ecosystem: Host-associated > Plants > Phyllosphere > Stem > Wood/Secondary xylem...
CTCCAGCGGCAGCCAGTGCGGCTGCTGCAACCTGAGTTCCGCCGCGTCCTCGATCGTCAGCACGCGCTCGCCCGGGTCGATCATCTTCGACAGTGCGTTCAGCATCGTCGTCTTGCCCGAGCCCGTGCCGCCCGAGATCACCACGTTGAACCGGCACGCCCCCGCGATCTTGAGCGCGGTCGCCATCTTCGGGCTCATGCTGCCGAAGCCCGCCATCATGTCCAGCGTGATCGGCTTGGCCGAAAACTTGCGGATGGAGATCGCCGTGCCCTTGAGGCTCAGCGGCGGCACGATCACGTTGACGCGGGATCCGTCCTTCAGCCGCGCGTCGGCCAGCGGCGTGGTCTGGTCGACGCGGCGCCCGACGGTGGAGCAGATGCGCTGCGCGATCTGGAACAGGTGTTCCTCGTCGCGGAACTGGATCTGCGCCAGCTCCAGCTTGCCGCCGCGCTCGACGAACGTCTGGTCGGGGCCGTTGACCATGATGTCCGACACCTTGGGGTCGGCCAGCAGCTCCTCCAGCGGCCCGAGCCCCAGCAGCTCGTCGACCAGCACCTTTTCCAGCGCGAACTGCTCGCGCCGGTTCAGCGTCAGCTTCAGCTCGGCCAGCACCTCGCCGATGATCGGCCGGAATTCCTCGGCCAGCTCGTCCTTGCCCAGCGTGGCGGCCGCCTCGGGGTCGACGCGCTCCAGCAGGCGCGGCAGCACCTGTTCCTTGATCTTGTGGATCGACGCCTCGAAGCCTTCCTGCCGGCTCGACCCCGCCTCGCCCGACGCGGCCTGCCGGTCGGCCAGCCGCTGCATCGCGTCCGCCGCTCCGCCGCTGAACCCCGCCGGGTCGACCGGCGCCAGCGGGTCGTTCAGCGGCGGGAATTGTTCGGCCAGGTCGGGCTCGGGCCGCGCGCCCGGTGCGGCCCCCTGCATCGGCCGCGCGACCCCGAAGCCGCCCCGCCTGTCCGCCACGCCGTTGCGCCGTCCGAACGCGCTCATAACTCTTCCCGATACATGATGCGGGGGCAGGGATAGAGATGTAGGTTTACCAATCTCCTAACCTTGATCCGCGCCGCGGCGCTCCCCTTCCAGACTATCGTTTACGCGGTCTTTACCTCAGGCTGGCCAAGGCTTGATCTTCGAATGCTGGTCGGCAGGGAGGCGTCGTGGGACGAGCAGCGCAGGTGCGATCGAGCGTGTTGGCCGACGGGATGTTCGTCCGGCTGGGCTTGCTTCTGGGGCTGTTCATGCCCGCGGTGTCGGCGTTGCTGTATCCGACCTGGACGCACGAGATGCATCCGGCCTGGGTAGAGTATACCCGCCTGATGGAGATGCCGTTCGTATTCTGCGAGTTGGGCGTCATCCTCTGGGCGATACGATCCGGGATGCGCGACGCGGCGATATGGCGCGCCCTAGCGCCGGACGTACGGGTGGCGCTGGCGGTGCTGGCGCTCGGGCTGACTGTCGGCAGCGTCTTCGTTTCGCGCAATCCGGCCTTCTCGATCGCCCTGTCCGTCATAACGGTCATTCACCTGCGTTTCGGGGCGGCCGTGTATTTCCTCACGGGCCGAAACGGGGCGCTGGATGTTGCATCCTTCGTGCCGCTGCTCGGCGTCGGCGTAGGATTGCTCGCCGCGTTGACCGCGTGGCGGATCGGCTTTCCCTTGCCCGCCCCGCTGGTGCCCGGCGGCGTGATCGAGTGGGACTCAGCGATGCCCGGCTTCATCAGCGTGCGGCACCTGGGGTCTTGGACCGGCGCAGTCGCTGCCGGCCTGCTTCTGCTCATGCTGTACGACGACGACGGGTCGGCCACCGTCGACCCCCGCGTGCGAGACGCCCTGTATCTGCTGGCCGCGGGGTTCACCGTATGGACCGGCGCCAGGGCGGCGGTGTTGTCCATGATCGTGGTGGCGTTCGTCGCAGCGGCGACGTTGCGGCGGCTCCCGTCCCGTCGGGCGGCAAAACGGACGATCGGTCTGACGATGCTGGCCGTGACGTTGGCTTGGCTGGTGGAGTTTCACGGCTCCCCCTCCTTCGCCCTCTACGTATCCGGCGACATGCAGACGCCCAGCACCGCCGCTGCCGGCCGCTTGGAGCTATGGGCGGCGACGTTCCAGCGCTGGACGCAATCGCCGCTGTTCGGCTGGGGCTCCGGCTCGACATTCTGGGAAGTGTATATCGGCTGGGCACATACGCAGCCGCACAACGCCCTTCTCCAGTTCCTGATATCTTGGGGATTGGTCGGCACTGCGGGAGCGGTATGGCTGCTGGGGCGGGCTATCCTGGCGACGTATCGGCATGGCTTCACCAGCCCCGAACTGCGGCCGCTGGCGGGCGTGACCTGCTCGCTCCTGTTCATGAGCCTGATGGAGGGTATGCTCCATTATCCCCGCTTCATCATGGTCGTCATGCTGGGGCTGGCGGCGATACTCGCTGATCGCGGGCGGACACCGACCCCCCGGCCCCCTGTTGCGTCCCCGTACCCCCCGTGCTAGCCGCCCGCCGTCCCGTGTGGACGCCCGGACCTTCGCGTCCGCGCGGCACGCCGGCGGGATTTCGGCTCAAGCGGACAAGGGGATCGCGTGGAGGTTTCCGGCGGTAACATCGGCGGCGGTGACACGAAGGGTGCGGGCGCCTCGGCGGCGGGCCAGTCCGCGCCAGGGGTGGGTGGTCGCTACGCCACCGCCCTGTTCGAGATCGCGCGCGACGCGCGTGCCATCGACCAGGTCGAACGCAGCCTGTCCGCGGTCCGCGACGCGCTGGGCGCCTCGGACGACTATCGCCGCCTGACTACCAGCCCGCTGGTGTCGCGCGGCGACGCGGAGCGTGGCGTTCTGGCCGCGGGCGAGGCCATGGGCGTTGACCCCACCACCCGCAGCTTCCTGGGGGTTCTGGCGCGAAACCGCCGCTTGGGGCAGCTGCCCGCCATCATTCGCGCCTATCGCCGGCTCGCCGCCGCGCACCGGGGCGAGGCGACCGCCGAGGTCGTGTCCGCCCACCCGCTCGACGAGGAGCAGGTCGACCAGCTCCGCCAGTCGCTTCGCGCCCGCGTCGGCCGCGACGTTTCCGTCGACCTGCGCGTCGATCCCGAGCTGCTAGGCGGCCTCGTCGTCCGCGTCGGTTCGCAGATGATCGACAGCTCGATCCGCACCCGTCTGAACACCCTCGCGCAAGCGATGAAAGGCTGAAGGCTAAACCATGGACATCCGCGCCGCCGAGATCTCGGCCGTCATCAAGCAGCAGATCGCCGATTTCGGCACCGAGGCCCAGGTTTCTGAAACCGGCCAGGTGCTGTCGGTCGGCGACGGCATCGCGCGCATCTACGGCCTGGACAACGTCCAGGCGGGCGAGATGGTGGAGTTCGCCAACGGCGTGCAGGGCATGGCCCTCAACCTCGAGGCCGACAACGTCGGCGTGGTTATCTTCGGCTCGGACGCCGAGATCCGCGAGGGCGACACCGTCAAGCGCACGGGCACCATCGTCGACGTGCCGGTGGGCAAGGGGCTGCTGGGCCGCGTGGTCGACGGCCTGGGCAATCCGATCGACGGCAAGGGCCCGATCGTCAGCGATCAGCGCAGCCGGGTCGAGGTCAAGGCGCCGGGCATCATCCCGCGCCAGTCGGTGGGCGAACCGATGCAGTCGGGCCTCAAGGCGATCGACGCGCTGGTGCCCGTCGGCCGCGGCCAGCGCGAGCTCATCATCGGCGACCGCCAGACTGGCAAGTCCGCCGTCGCGATCGACGCGTTCATCAACCAGAAGGGCGTAAACGCCGGCTCCGACGAGTCGAAAAAGCTCTACTGCGTCTACGTCGCCGTCGGCCAGAAGCGCTCCACCGTCGCTCAGCTGGTCCGCACGCTGGAAGAGAACGGCGCGATGGAATATTCCATCGTCGTCGCCGCCACCGCGTCCGACCCCGCGCCGCTCCAGTTCCTGGCGCCCTATACCGGCACCGCGATGGGCGAGTATTTCCGCGACAACGGGATGCACGCGCTGATCGTGTTCGACGACCTGTCGAAGCAGGCGGTCGCCTATCGCCAGATGTCGCTGCTGCTGCGCCGCCCGCCGGGCCGCGAGGCGTATCCGGGCGACGTGTTCTATCTCCACTCGCGCCTGCTTGAGCGCGCGGCCAAGATGTCGGACGCCAACGGCGGCGGTAGCTTGACCGCGCTGCCGATCATCGAGACGCAGGCAGGCGACGTGTCGGCCTATATCCCGACCAACGTCATCTCAATCACCGACGGCCAGATCTTCCTCGAAACCGACCTGTTCTTCGCCGGCATCCGCCCGGCGATCAACGTCGGCCTGTCGGTCAGCCGCGTCGGCTCGGCTGCGCAGACCAAGGCGATGAAGAAGGTGTCGGGCTCGATCAAGCTTGAGCTGGCCCAGTATCGCGAGATGGCGGCCTTCGCCCAGTTCGGCTCGGACCTGGACGCGTCGACGCAGCGCCTGCTCAACCGCGGCGCGCGGCTGACCGAACTGCTCAAGCAGCCCCAGTTCAACCCGATGCCCTTCGAGGAGCAGACGGTATCGATCTTCGCGGGCACCAACGGCTATCTCGACGCCGTGCCGGTGAACGCGGTGACGCGCTACGAGGCGGCGATGCTGTCCGAGATGCGGTCGAGCCATCCCGACCTGCTCGCCGACATCCGCGACCGCCGCGATCTGTCCAAGGACACGACGGACAAGCTCAAGGCCGCGCTCGACGGCTTCGGCAAGACGTTCGCGTAAACCTGACGCTGGACCCCGGCTAAGGCCGGGGGCCAGTCAAACCGTCCCCGCCGGGTAGGCACGACGAAAGACGAGAATGGCCAGCCTCAAGGCACTGAAAATCCGGATCGGCTCGGTCAAGTCGACCCAGAAGATCACCAAGGCGATGAAGATGGTCGCCGCCGCCAAGCTGCGCCGCGCGCAGGAAGCGGCCACCGCCGGCCGGCCCTATGCTGAACGGCTGGAGGCGGTGGTGGCGTCGCTCGCCACGCGGCTGGCCGGTTCGGGCACGGGCCCGAAGCTGCTCGCGGGCACCGGCCGCGACCAGATCCACCTACTGGTCGTCGCCACGTCCGAGCGCGGGCTCGCGGGTGCGTTCAACACCAACATCGTCCGCGCGGCCAGGCGGAAGGCGGAGGAGTTGGAGCGTTCGGGCAAGACCGTCCGCTTCTACCTCGCCGGCAAGAAGGGCCGCGTGCTGCGCCGCCAATACGGCAACGCCGTCGTCGCCGACCCCGATCTGTCGACCATTAAGACGGTGGCCTTCGACGACGCGCGCCTGATCGCCGACGACCTGATCGCCCGCTTCGAAGCGGGCGAGTTCGACGTTGCCCACCTGTTCTACGCCCGCTTCCAGTCGGCGCTGGTGCAGGAGCCGGTAGGTCAGCAGATCATACCCGTCGCGGTGCGTTCGCAAGTCTCAACTTCCTCAACTTCACCTGCTGCGGAAGCCGCCGTCGAGTACGAGCCCGACGAGGAGTCGATCCTGGCCGACCTGCTGCCCCGCAACGTTGCGGTTCAGGTCTTCCGCGCGATGCAGGAGAACGCGGCCTCCGAACAGGGTAGCCGCATGACCGCGATGGACAACGCCACTCGCAACGCGGGCGACATGATAAAGCGCCTGTCCATTCAATATAACCGCGCCCGCCAGGCCGCGATTACCACCGAACTGGTGGAAATCATTTCCGGCGCCGAAGCGCTCTGATCCTCCGAAAGGTAGCACCCATCATGGCAACCGCCGCCGAAGACATCCGCCCGAACCTGTCGGGCCGTTCCAACAATGTCGGCCGCATCGCGCAGGTGATCGGCGCGGTCGTCGACGTGCATTTCGACGAACGGCTGCCCGCCATCCTTTCGGCGCTGGAAACCGACAACAACGGCACGCGCCTCGTGCTGGAGGTGGCGCAGCACCTGGGCGAGAACACGGTGCGCACCATCGCGATGGACTCGACCGAGGGCCTGACTCGCGGCCAGCGCGTCGAGGACACGGGCAACCAGATCACCGTGCCCGTCGGCCCCAAGACGCTGGGCCGAATCCTGAACGTCGTCGGCGAGCCCATCGACGAGCGCGGGCCGGTGGATTCCGAGCACAAGGCGCCGATCCACGCGTCCGCGCCTCCCTTCGTGGACCAGTCCACCGAGAACGCGATCCTGGTAACGGGCATCAAGGTCATCGACCTGCTCGCCCCCTATGCCAAGGGCGGCAAGATCGGCCTGTTCGGCGGCGCGGGCGTCGGCAAGACCGTGCTGATCCAGGAGCTCATCAACAACATCGCCAAGGGCCACGGCGGCACCAGCGTGTTCGCGGGCGTCGGCGAGCGCACGCGCGAGGGCAACGACCTCTATCACGAGTTCCTGGACGCGGGCGTCATCGCCAAGGACGCGGACGGCAACCCGACCTCCGAGGGGTCCAAGGTCGCGCTCGTGTTCGGCCAGATGAACGAGCCGCCGGGCGCGCGCGCGCGCGTCGCCCTGTCGGGCCTGACCATCGCGGAATATTTCCGCGACCAGGAAGGCCAGGACGTGCTGTTCTTCGTCGACAACATCTTCCGCTTCACCCAGGCGGGCGCCGAGGTGTCGGCGCTGCTCGGCCGCATTCCGTCGGCGGTCGGCTATCAGCCGACTCTCTCGACCGACATGGGCGCGCTGCAGGAGCGGATCACGTCCACCAACAAGGGCTCGATCACCTCGGTGCAGGCCGTCTACGTGCCCGCGGACGATCTGACCGACCCGGCGCCGGCTACGTCGTTCGCCCACCTCGACGCCACCACCGTGCTGAGCCGCGCGATCTCGGAGCTGGGCATCTACCCGGCCGTCGACCCGCTCGACTCGACCAGCCGCGTGCTGGAGCCGCGCGTGGTCGGCCAGGAGCATTACGACACGGCACGTGCTGTCCAGTCGCTGCTCCAGCGCTACAAGTCCCTCCAGGACATCATCGCCATCCTGGGGATGGACGAGCTGTCGGAAGAGGACAAGCTGACCGTTCAGCGCGCGCGCAAGATCCAGCGCTTCCTGTCCCAACCCTTCCACGTCGCCGAGGTCTTCACCGGCATCTCGGGCAAGTTCGTGGCGATCGACGACACGGTGCGCAGCTTCAAGGCGGTGGTCGACGGCGAGTATGACCATCTGCCCGAGAGCGCCTTCTACATGGTCGGCGGCATCGACGAGGCCGTCGCCAAGGCGGAGAAGATGGCGCAGGAGGCGTAACGCCTCCGACGCCATGGTTTAAGGGGGACGGGCCCGCTCGCCCGTCCCGCCCCCGCGGATCGCCGTGGGGCACGGGGAACACCGATGCTGCATTTCGAACTCGTCACGCCGTCTCGTCTTGTCCGTTCAGAGGACGTGTACATGGTGGTCGTCCCCGGCACCGAGGGCGACTTCGGCGTGTTGGAGGGCCATGCCCCCGTCATGAGCACGATCCGCGACGGCGCGCTCTCCGTCTATCGTACTGCCAACGCGACGCCCGAGACGGTGACGATCCGCGGCGGTTTCGCCGAGGTCAATGACCGCGGCCTGACCGTGCTGGCCGAACAGGCGGACTGACGGCTTCCCTATCCTGAAAAAGGATATGTTCCGGATCGATCGTTCGCCTGGATATTGCCTCCGCGGCTCGATCGGTCATGATGCCTCCGGGGAAACGGGGGTATCGCATGGACATGATGAGGGATCCGGCGCCATCGCGGGCCGGGGCAGGCAATCTGCTTGATCGGATCGAGAACTTGTATCTCCGCGCCTTGCGGGGAGTGCTCCTCGTGACGGCCACCCTGTTGCTGATCGGTGCGGTGGCCTGGGGAGGCTTGAGCCTCGTTCGCCTGCTTAGGTCGCCCGACTCCGTTCAGCCGGAGGCGGTCCGCGTCGAGGCTGCCGACATAGCCGGTACGCCGCTGGCCACCGCCGCACGGGCATCGCGCGGCGAGCCTGTCCTTCGGAATGAGCGGGCCTTCTACGACGGCTTCGTCAAGCGGTACTATTCTCTCTATCGGTCTCGGTATCAACCGAGTCTACGGTCGGAGGATAAGCGGCTAACGCTCGGCGAGTTCGACGATCTGACGATCAATACCACGGGACGTCTGAGCGCCGTTCGCGACGGCCGCCTGGATTTCGCCGCCGATCGAGCCGACTTGGAGACGTTCCTCCCCGTCGTGACGGCGGCTTCCTCCACGCGGGACAGCATCAAGCAGCTCACTAGCTATCGCACGGCCCGCAAGCGACCGGTGGCCACGCAGGTCCAGCGCACCCGGACGGAGACGCGAAGCGGTTGGGACCCGTACAGCACGGCCTGCGACGGCTGGTACGTCGCGCCCGAGGGATGTGCCGTTACCCGGCGGGTCGAGGTCCCCTATACCACGCGCGTAGCCATGATGCGGTATCCCGACGGGATCGCCAGTCCGGGCGAGATCCTGAAAGGCTTCCAGGACCGCTACTTCGCCTTGTTGCAGCAACGTCGGGAGGCCAGCGTCGCCGACGCCGCAGCGCGAAGGCAGGATATTGTGGACGGTCAGGCGGCCGGTCGGGCGGGCCTCTTCACGGCAATCGGGATCGTGGCCGCCTTCCTGGTCCTGATGTTCTTCTTCCTGCTGGTAGCGATCGAGCGGCATCAACGCCGATTAGCGGTCGTCCAGGCGTCCTAGCGGGCGCTCGTGACGGGGGGTCACAGGAAGCTGTACGGATCGACGTCCACCGCGACGCGCACTTTCGCCGGCCATACCAGCTCGCCCAGCCAGTCGCGGATCGCGTCCTGCACGTCCAGCGTGCGGCGCGCGTGGACCAATAGGCGGAAGCGGTGGCGGCCGCGTAGCATCGCCAGGGGCGCGGGGGCGGGGCCGTACACCGCCAGCCCTTCCTCGCGCGGGGCGGCGCGACCGATCAGGCGCGCGGTCTCCGACGCGGCGGCCTGATCCTCCGACGACACGATGATCGCGGCGTAGCGGCCGAAGGGCGGGGCGCCCGCGTCGCGGCGTGCCTGCGTCTCGGCGGCGTAGAAAGCGTCGGCGTCGCCCGTCACCAGCGCCTGCATCACGCTTGCACCAGGCGAGTGCGTCTGGATGAACACGCGGCCGGGCTTGTCGCCGCGGCCCGCGCGGCCGGACACCTGGCGGATCTGCTGGAACGTGCGTTCGGCCGCGCGCAGATCGCCGCCCTCCAACCCCAGGTCGGCGTCGACCACCCCCACCAACGTCAGGTTGGGGAAGTGGTAGCCCTTGGTCACCAGCTGCGTGCCAACCACCACGTCGATCTCGCCCGCTTCCATCCGGCCCACGAACTCGGCCGCCTTGGCCGGGGACCAGATGGTATCAGAGGTGACGACGGCCACGCGCGCCTGTGGGAACAGCGCCGCCACCTCGTCGGCGATGCGCTCTACGCCGGGGCCGCATGCGACCAAGCTGTCCTCGTTCTGGCATTCGGGGCACAGGCGCGGCGTCGGCTCGGCATGGCCGCAATGGTGGCAGGCGATCCGCCGCGTCAGCCGATGCTCGACCATCCAGGCGGTGCAGTTGGGACACTGAAAGCGATGCCCGCACGCCCGGCACAGCGTCAGCGGCGCGTAGCCCCGGCGGTTCAGGAACAGCAGCGATTGGTCGCCGCGATCCAGATTGTCGCGCATCTCGGCGACCAGTCTGGGCGCCAGCCAGCGCCCGCGCTCGGGCGGCTCGGCGATCAGGTCGATTGCGGCGATTGCCGGCATCTCGGCCGCGCCGTAGCGGGCGGGCAGCCTCACCTCGGCGTAGCGCCCCTGGGCCACCTGCTGGCGCGTCTCGATGGCGGGCGTGGCCGACGCCAGCACCACCGGGCAGTCCTCGAACTTGGCTCGCATCACCGCCACGTCGCGCGCGTGATAGTGGACGCCGTCCTCCTGTTTGAAACTGACCTCGTGCGCCTCGTCGACGACGATCAGCCCTAGGTCGCGATAGGGCAGGAACAGCGCGGATCGCGCGCCCACCGTCACCAGCGCCTGACCCGACTGGATCGCCCGCCAGGCGCGCCGCCGCTGGGTCGAGCGCAGGCCCGAATGCCACGCCACCGGCTCGCAACCGAACCGGTCGGCGAAGCGGCGCAGGAACGGCTCGGTCAGCGCGATCTCAGGCAGCAGCACCAGCGTCTGGCGGCCGTCGCGCACGGCCCGCGCCACCGCCTCGAAATACACCTCCGTCTTGCCCGACCCAGTGACCCCGTCGAGCAGGGTAGGTTCGAAGCGCGCGGCGGCGACGTCGGCGGCCAGCCGTTCGGCGGCGGCGTGCTGGTCCGGGGACAGTTCGGGCGGCGCATGGTCGGGGTCGGGGCGGGGATAGGGGCTGTCGACGTCCATCTCGATCGCGCGGATCGCGCCCGCCTTCACGAGCCCGCGGATCACACCCTCCGACACGTCGGCGATCGTCGCCAGTTCGCGGATCAGGCCCTGGCGGTCGCCGATCCGCTCCAGCGCCTGCGCGCGCTGCGGCGTCAGCCGGTCGGGCACTTCGCCGCTGGCGCGATACTCGATCACCAGCTTGGTCCCCTCCAGCGCGGAGGTGGAAGCCAGCGTCATCCGCATCACGGCCGCGGGCGGGGCCAGATAATAGTCGCTGGTCCACTCCACTAGCCGTCGCAGCGGCGCACCGATGGGAGCGGCGTCCGCCTTGGCCAGCAGGTTGCGCAGGCGGTTGTCGCCGACCTCGCTGTCTGACTTCAGCCGGTCGGCCTCCCACACCACGCCCAGCAGCTGGCGGGGTCCGAGCGGCGCCACCACGATCGACCCTGGCTCCACCTCCATGTCGGCGGGCACCCGATAGTCGAGCGGCCCCAGGGCGGAGTTCATCACCAGGACGCGGGCACGGGACATGCCGACCGTATATGGGATAGGATGCGGCGATCTGAAACCGTTCCCCATGGGTTGCCGTGACGCCGGAAGCGCTGTCGATGTCCTTTGCCGAACATCTGGGTCGCGACCGGCGGCGGTCGGCGCATACGGTGCGCGCGTACGCGGCGACGGCGGAGCGGCTGGTGCGCTTCCTGATCGAGCATCGCGGCGCGGCGGTCGGCCTGGATGACCTGGGGTGCGTCCAGGCGGCGGAGTTGCGCGCTTTCCTGGCGTACCGGCGGGCGGCTGGGCTCGGCAACGCGTCGGCGGCACGGGAATTGTCTGCGGTGCGGGCCTTCATGGAATGGGCGGTGTCCGGTGCGACGCCGCGCCTCAGGGGGCCGCGCGTGCGGGCGGGGGTGCCGCGGCCCATGGCGCCCGACGACGTGCTGGCGTTGGCGGAAGAGGTGGCGGACGACGCGGCAGAGCCCTGGATCGGGCTACGCGACTGGGCGCTGCTGTTGCTGCTCTACGGTGCGGGACTGCGGATCGGCGAAGCATTGGGATTGACCGGCGCGGCGCTGCCGCTGGGCGAGGTGTTGCGGGTGCGGGGCAAGCGGGACAAGGTGCGCGTCGTGCCCGTCCTGCCCGCGGTGCGGGACGCGGTGGACGCTTATGTCGGGGCGTGCCCTTGGACCGTCACCGCGGACGGCCCGCTATTTCGGGGGGCGAGGGGCGGGGTGCTGGACGCGGGCGTGCTGCGACGCGCCGTCCGGGCGGCGCGGGGGCGGCTGGGGCTGGGCGAGCGGTGCACGCCGCACGCGTTGCGGCACAGTTTCGCGACGCACCTGCTGGGGCGGGGGGCGGATTTGCGGGCATTGCAGGAGCTGTTGGGGCACGCGAGCCTGACGTCGACGCAAGTCTATACGGCGGTGGACGCGGCGCACCTGCTGGACGTGTACCGCCATGCCCATCCCCGGGCGGGTTAAGTTGACGAAGGTGCCGCGCATCGTCGTTGAGCGCGATGCCCGATAACGAGACGCGCTAGCGCTTGTGCCAGGTCGCGACGCGCCAGGCATACCAACCCAGGCCGCCGGCGATCAGCACGAGCCCCGCCGGCCCCACCCAACGATCCAATTCGCCGAAGCGCCGGCCGAGCGCCATGCCTGCCCAGATCAGCGCCGCGTTCCAGATAGCGCTGCCCGCCGCCGTCCAGATCAGGAACCGCCCCGGCGGCATGCCGGCCATGCCGGCGGGCAGCGACACCATGGTGCGGCCCGTCGGCAGGAAACGGAACACGAACACCACCCATTGCCCGCGATCGCGAAAGAAGCGGTGCAGCCGCTCAACGTCCGCCCATTCCATCGTCAGCCAGCGGCCGTGCCGATCGACGAACGGCTTCAAACCCAGATAGCCCCAGCGCCGCCCCATCGCGTACCAGAACCAGTTGCCCGCCACCGTGCCGGCCGTGCCCGCCGCCAGCAGCGGCCAGAAGCCGAAATGCCCGCGCGTCACCCCCATGCCGCCCAGGCCCATGATGACCTCGGACGGGATGGGCGGCACGATGTTTTCCAGCATCATCAGCAGGAAGATGCCCGGATAACCGCCGCGAGCGACGATGCGCAGGATCAGTTCCGTCACGCCGGCAAAGCGGGCGGACGGGCACCCCGGTTCCGGCGGCCGTCATCGTAAACTTTTGTTATCCGGCGGCGCCCTATCGCCGCGCCGTCGATTCAGGAGCAAACGGTGACATTCGAACACGTGAGGGCGATGCGGACGGTGATCGGCGGCCTGGAGGCGCTGCCGCCGCCCGAGGCACCCGCCGATACGACGGCGCTGCTGCGCCAACGCGTGTTGCTGGCGCGCGTCACCGCCGACTTCCTGAACGGCGAGCGCGCGCGGCTGGCCGGCACGATGGAAGGCGAGCGGCTGATGGCCCGGCTGGTAGACCTGCGGCTGCGCTATTCGGCGCACATATCCGACTGGGACGGCAGGCGCATCGTCGCCGAATGGAGCCGCTATCGCGCGAACTGCCTGGATCTGATCGTCGCGGTGCGGCGCCTGATGCCCGCGGAAGCGACGCCGCCGCTGGCCGCGTGACGGGCGGCCGGCCGCGGTTCAGACGCGCCGCGCCGCCACCCCGGCCTCGATCGCGTCCCAGATCAGCCCGGCCACGTCGGTGCCGTCGAACCGCTCGATCGCGACGATGCCGGTCGGGCTGGTGACGTTGATCTCGGTCAGCCATTCGCCGCCGATCACGTCGATGCCGACGAACAGCAGCCCGCGGCGCTTCAGCTCGGGACCGAGTACCGCGCAGATCTCGCGCTCGCGCGCCGTCAATCCCGTCTTTTCCGCCGAGCCGCCGACCGCGAGGTTGGAACGGATCTCGCCCTCGCCCGGCAGGCGGTTGATCGCGCCCGCGACCGCGCCGTCCACCAGCACGATGCGCTTGTCGCCCCGGGCGACAGCGGGCAGGAACGCCTGGACCATGTGCGGTTCGACCCAGGTCTGATTGAACACCTCCAGGAGGGCGGACAGGTTGGCGCCGTCCGAGCCGACGCGGAAGATCGCCTTGCCGCCGTTGCCGTGCAGCGGCTTGACGACGATCTCTCCATGTCGCGCCAGGAACGCCCGCGCCTCGGCCAGCGAGCGCGTCACCAGGGTCGGCGGCATGAAGCGCGCATAATCGAGGACGAACAGCTTTTCGGGCGCGTTGCGGACCTGCACGGGGTCGTTCACCACCAGCGTCCGGTCCATCACGCGTTCGAGCAGGTGGGTGGCGGTGATGTAGCCCAGGTCGAAGGGCGGATCCTGGCGCATCAGCACCGCGTCCGTTTCGGCGCCCAGGTCGAGCGGACGGGGTTCGCCCAGGTCGAAATGCGGGGCGTCGCGGCTGACGGTGACGGGGCGGGCGTGCGCCCACAGTCGGCCGTCCGACCAGTTGAGTTCGGGCGCGAGGTAATGAAACAGCCGGTGCCCGCGCGCCTGCGCCGACAGCATCAGCGCGAAGGTCGAATCACCGGCGATGTTGATGCCGTCCATGGGGTCCATCTGGACGGCGACGGTGAGCGTCATGGTCGGCTACTCCGGGTGGGTCGCCGCCTCCCTAGGGCCGCGCGCGCGGACGGGCTAGCCGATCCAGGCGTTCTCTATGTGCCGGGGCCGCGTGCCGGGCGCCAGCAACAGCACGTCGACCCGCGCGTCGTCGTCGGCGCGCGCATAGCGCGGAAACAGGATCTCGGCCGCCGCGGCGACGCGCGCCAGCCGCCGTTCGTCGATCGCGAAATCGAGTTCGGCGGCGTTGCGGCGATGCTTCACCTCGACGAAGGCGACCACGCCCCCGCGCCGCGCGATCAGGTCCACCTCGCCCGCGGGCGTACGGACGCGGCGGTCGAGGATCGACCAGCCCTTGAGACGGAGCCACCACCCCGCCAGCCGCTCCGCGCGGCGGCCCGCCGTCTCGGCGGCGCGGCGGGCGTCGGGGGTGGAGGTGGGGCGGCGAGCCATGGACGCGAGCGTGGCGGCACAGGGCGGCGGGGGCAAGGGCGAGCCGTTCATGCGGTAGAGCCGTTCATGCGGTAGATCAGCATCGACCGCGCAACGTCCGTCGGCGGCACCGGCCCAGCGCATAGTCTCCGCGGGTGCGGCAACCATGGCCGTGATGGCGGGCTTGATGCGGGCCGCCGGGACAGGCGGTGCCAGGAGGTGAGCATGGCCGACGATAATCTGAAGACGCTGGTTTCCCAAGGGCTGGCCGCGATGAAGGCGGGCAGCGACGTGGCCGCGCGCGCCACGGACGAGATCGGCAACGACGCGTCGCACCCCGATCTGAAGGCCGCGCTGGACGAGGGCAACCGTACGTCCAAGCGATGGGCCGACCGCATCGACCGTGCGATACAGCAGATTGATGGCGACGGCGGATCGCAGGACAATCCCGTGTTGGAAGCGCATTACGAGGTCAGCCGCCGCATCCGTCAGGCCGCGACGGACGAAACGTCCCGCGACCTGGGCATCATCGCGAGCGGGCAGTTGGCGCTGCATTACTGGATCGCGGCGTTCGGAACGATGGCGAACTATACCCGCCAGTTGGGCATGAACGACGTCGCATCCGACATGAAGGCATCCATGGACGAGGCCAGGCAGGCCGACGAGAAGCATACGCAGCTGGCCGAGCAACTACTGGGGTAGGACGCGTCGATCCTCAGTCGCCCTTCATCGCGAGCGCGCGGGCATAGAGGGTGCGGCGGTCCAGGCCGAGGCGGGCGGCGACCTCGCCGGCGGCGCGGCCGGCGGGCAGGCGGGTAAGTGCTTCCGCCAGCGCGGCGTCGGCGTCCTCCGGCGCGGGCGGCGGGGCCTCGCCGGGCGGGGCGACGACGACGGCGATCTCGCCCTTGGGGGCAGCGTCGGCGTAGCGGGTGGCCAACGCGGTGAGCGTTCCCGTCACCGCCTCCTCGAACCGTTTGCTTATCTCGCGCGTCACCGCCGCCTCGCGGTCGCCCAGGCCCGCCGCCAGCGCGGACAGGCAGGCGGCCAGGCGCGGGCCGGATTCGTAGAGGACCAGCGTGGCGCGTACGCCCGCCACCTCCGCGATCGCGTCGGCGCGCGCCTTTTCCTTGGGCGGCAGGAACCCCAGGAACAGGAAGCGGTCGGTGGGCAAGCCCGCCAGGGTCAGCGCCGCCACCGCCGCGCAGGGGCCCGGCACCGTCACCACCAGCCGCCCGGCCGCGCGCGCGTCGCGCACCAGCTTGTAGCCGGGGTCGGAGATCAGCGGGGTGCCCGCGTCCGACACCAGGGCCACCGCCTCGCTGCCCATGCGCGCGACCAGGCCGGGGCGGACCCCTTCCGCATTATGATCGTGATACGGGATCATCGGGCGGCGCGCGCCGATGTGGTGCATCAGGCGCGCGGTGACGCGGCTGTCCTCGACCGCCACCGCGTCGGCGCGCGACAGGATGTCGGCGGCGCGCGGGGACAGGTCGCCGAGATTGCCGATCGGCGTCGCGACGATGTAGAGGCCGGGTTCGAGAGGGTTCACGGGAGCACGTCATGCCAGAGGCCGCCGTATCGGGGCAACGCCCCCCGGCCAGCGGGTGGGCCAGGGGATGGGCCAAGGGATGGGGACGCCGCACCGTCGCCCTGGCCGCCGCGCTGCTGCTGGGCGCGTGCCAGACGCTGGTGCCGCGCGCCGCGGAACCCGCGCCCAATGCGCCGCCCCCCGTCGCCCGGCCCCAGGCGGAACCGGTGGTGGAGGCGGGCATCCCGCGCGACGACCGGCGGCGCGTGGCGCTGCTGGTGCCGTTGTCGGGGCCGAACGCCGGGGTGGGGCGGTCGATCGCCAACGCCACCACGCTGGCGCTCCTGGACCTGAACAACCAGGACCTGCGCATCACCAATTACGACACGGCTGGGGGCGCGGCGGCGGCGGCGGCGCGCGCGGTCGCGGACGGGACGCGGCTGATCCTGGGGCCGTTGCTGGCGGAGGACACGCGCGCGGTGGCGCCGGTGGCGCGCGCGGCGGGCGTCCCGGTGGTCAGCTTCTCCAACGACGCGTCGGTGGCGGGCGACAACGTGTTCCTGATGGGTTTCGTGCCCGCCCAGTCGGTGGCGCGCGTGGTCGCCTATGCGGGCACGCGGGGGGTGCGCAGCTTCGCTGGGCTGGTCCCCAACGGCCTGTACGGCGAGCGGGCGTCGACCGCGTTCCTGCGCGGCGTCGAGGCGGCGGGCGGCCAGGTGGTGGCGCTGGACAGTTTCCAGCGCGGCGCCATCACGGCGGGCGCGGTGCGGCTGGCGGCGAAGGGGCCGTACGGCGCGGTGCTGGTGGCGGACGGGGGTGCGGCGGCGGCGGCGGCGGCGGCGGTTCTGAAGCGCGGGCCCAACGCGTCCGCGCGGCTGCTGGGCACAGAACTCTGGAACTCGGAGGCGGGGATCGGCGCGCGCGCGCCGCTGGCGGGGGCGTGGTTCGCCAGCGTGTCGGACGGGTTGTACCGGCAATATGCGGTGAAGTATCGCGGGCGATACGGCACGGCGCCCTATCGCCTGTCCAGCCTGGGCTACGACGCCGTGCTGCTGACGGTCAGGATCGCGCGCGACTGGCGGGCGAACGCGCCGTTTCCGCAAGGCCGCCTGCGCGACGCGGGCGGCTTTTCGGGGCTGGACGGGGCGTTCCGCTTCGGTCGCGACAACGTGGCAGAGCGGGCCCTGGAGGTGCAGGAACTGCGCGGGGGGCAGGCGGTGGTGGTGTCGCCCGCGCCCCAGGGCTTCGGGGGCTGAGGTGACGACGCTGGGCGACGTGCTGGTGCCGACCTACGTCCAGATGCTGGGCACCATGTCGGCGTGGCTGGAGAAGGCGGAGGAGCTGGAGAAGGCGGGGGCGGAGGGGGGCGCGCTGATGGCGGCGCGGCTGGCGCCCGACATGTTCCCGCTGGCCACGCAGGTGCGGTTCGCGTGCCGTCAGGCGTTGGAGGGGGTGTACCGGCTGCGGGGCGAGGATTTCCCCCCGCTGAGCGCGCTGTTGCTGGAGGAAGGGCGGGGCGCGGGCGAGCATCCCGGCACGGTCGCCGACGCGCGGGCGCGGATCGCCGAAACCGTGGCGGCGGTGGAGGCGGCGGCGGCCGACATGCGCGCGCCCGACCCGGCCGCGCCGATCGCCCACGCGCTGCCCCAGGGCATGGTGTTCGACCTGACCGCCGAGCAGTACGCGCGCGACTGGGCGCTGCCGCAATTCTATTTCCACCTGGTGACCGCCTACGCGATCCTGCGCGCGCAGGGGGTGGGGCTGGGCAAGGCGGATTACGTCCAGCACATGCTGCCGTTCCTGCGGGCAGGGGCGTCGGGCACCACCGAGGGCTAGAAGGCCTCACCGTCGATCAGGCGTCCCCCGGTCACGCCGTCCAGCCCGCCCGGTAGCGTCGCGACAGCAGCGCGTCCGCCTCCGGCCGCCCGACGAAGCGCGCGGCGGCGGCGTCGTAGTCCAGCGGCCCCTCCGCACCCAGCGCCGCCATGCCCAGCAACATGGTCTCGTTCAGCGGCACCGCCGTCGCGAAGGGCGATGAGGCCGTGTCGGTGCCGCGGATCGCGTTGATCCAGTTCATCTCGTGCCCGTCGCGGCCGCCGGCGACGCGGGGCAGCGTGCGCGGCGCCGCGGCGGCGCGTTCCGCCGCGCCCGATCCCCAGGCCACGGGGTTCTCGCCGTAGGTGTCGTGCATCAGCGTGCCCCGGTCGCCCAGGTAGAGCACGCCGCCGCCCGGATCCATGCGGGTGCCGGCCGGCAGGTCGGCCGGCGTCGGCGGCATCAGGCCGCCGTCGTACCAGGTCATCGAAACCGGGCGGCCCTCTGCCCGGTCGAACCGGAAATCGGTGACGGTGGCCAGCGGCCAGGCACCGCGCGCGGCGGCGTCGTCGCCGCCGGGCCAGGCGGTGTGGCGCGCCTCGACCCGCGTCGGCAGGCCGGGCGACAAGGCCCAGACGGGAAAGTCCATCAGGTGCGCGCCCATGTCGCCGAGCGCGCCGGTGCCGAACGGCGTCCAGCCGCGCCAGTTGAAATGCGCGTAATCGGGGTGATAGCCCCAGCCCTCCGCCGCGGGACCCAGCCAGACGTCCCAGTCGAGCCCGGCCGGTACGGGCCGCGGTGCCGGCCGCGCGATCCCCTGGGGCCAGATGGGCCGGTTGGTCCAGAGCAGCACGCGCGAAACCCGTCCGATCGCGCCCGATCGCACGATCTCCACCGCGCGGCGGCCGTCGTCGCCCGAATGGCCCTGGTTGCCCATCTGCGTCACCAGTCGCGGGCGCGACCGCGCCAGCGCCATGAGCCGGCGCCCCTCCGCGACGTTGTGTGTCAACGGTTTCTGGACGTAAACGTGAAGGCCGCGTTGCATCGCCAGCTCGGCGGCCAGCGCGTGGTGATGATCGGGTGCTGCGATCAGCACGGCGTCCAGGTCGCGGCGACGGTCGAACAGCCTGCGGTAATCGGTGAAGCGTTCCGCGCGGTCATAGGCCGTTCGCAAGGCGGCGCGCTCGGGCGACGCCACCGACCTGGCAACGTGATCCCAGTCCGGATCGGCGACGGCGGCGATGTTCTGGCCCGTCAGCCGGGCGGCGTTGGCCGCCCCCATGCCGCCCGCGCCGATCACCGCCAGGGTTACCCGGTCGCCGGGGGCGAGCCGCCGCCCCATGGCCGCGCCCGGCATGGCCAGCGCGGCCGCCATGCCGCCCAGTATGTCACGTCGCGATCGGGTCATGGCCCTATCCTCCAATGCGTTCCCGGCCGGCAGGATCAAACCGACCGGCCCCGCCACGTCGCCCAGGTCCGGCGACGCGGCACAGGCCCCACGCGCGCCGACGGTGGCGTAGCCCAATCATCTATCATCGTCGCATCCACCCAGGCCAGCGGGGCAGATCGGGCGGGCATTTCCGTAAGGCGGGCGGCCGACGTTTCCGCTTTCGTTCGGTCACGGGCCCTGGCCGGACGCCGCAGTCACGTCGGGGGCATTATTCTATCGCAGCGCGCGCACGGCCGGCGTGTCGAGGCAGGCGAGCATCGCCGCGCGGGTCACGGGTGCCACCCCCGCGCGACCTCTGGACGCGGGCGGCACCTCTACCGGACGGCCGATGCCGGCGGGGCGAAAGCGGCGCGCGGCGTTGGCGCCGTCGGGCAGGCAGGCGAGTGCTGCCGCCAGCAGCCGGGGCGGGGTGTCGTAGCCCTCGTAGCTGAGGCGGAACGTGCCCCAGTGGATCGGGATCGCCGCCGACGCCCCCAGCCGTTGGTAGACCAGGGCCGCCTCGGCCGGGCCGATATGGCTGCCGCTCGACATCTGGCCGGGCGCGAAGCGGAACGCGCCTACCGGGATCAGCGCCAGGCGCACCGGACCCAGTGCCGCCGCCTCGGCCGGCCAGCGCCCATCGCCCCAGCCCGTGTCGCCAGCGAAGAACAGGTTGCCGCCAGGCAATTCCATCACAAAGGCCGACCAGAGCGCCCGGTTGCGGTCGGCGAACCAGCGGCTGCCCCAGTGATGGTTGCGCACCACCCGCACCTCGGCGCGACCGCCCGCGACCGTCGCGCGCCCGCCCCAGTCGAGCGCCGTCGCCTTCACGCCCGCGGATCGCAGGATGGCGTCGTTGCCCAGGCTGGTGACGATCGCCGGCCGGTCTCGGTCCCACAGCCGCTTCAGCGCGGCCAGATCCATATGGTCGTAATGATTATGGC
>Ga0325400_1001381_pt1 | contig 19954 bp, 16 predicted proteins | sample PopdelMetagenome_2_FD_205662 | JGI IMG/M metagenome (GOLD analysis project Ga0325400, IMG submission 205662) | Populus deltoides microbial communities from Bellville, Georgia, United States - Xylem-PdKOR-R1 | ecosystem: Host-associated > Plants > Phyllosphere > Stem > Wood/Secondary xylem...
TCCCACAAACATTAAAATAAAGAAATACAATTCTAACATGCACGCCAACAAAAACAATTCCCAATGAGGCCATGCATCTACTTAAGCTATTAAGGATCATAAAGTTGGATTGGTTATCCAATGATCCCAACTTTGATCCCTTTTGCATTAAGAAAAAGTTCCCCTCTGATCACATCATTCAAGAATATGCAGAGTTTATCAAGTTATAAAGGAAAGAATTGTAGAGATATATTTAATTATTTTCTAATTGTCACTTACTTGGTACACATCCAATCTTCTTTCTTCATTTCGACATTATCACACAATCGGCCATCCATGAAATCAACATCTCGCTCCTTCTTATGGGAGGCTTTGGGAATATGCTTTGGTAGTGCTGGATCTTGGGGTGTCTCACTTAATTCAGTCAACTCAGAAAGCAGCTTCCTTGCAGACGTTTCAATGAGCTCACTACCAGGAGATTTCTGTCCTCCTGAAATAACAAATGGATCTAGTGCATGGAACATTAAGACCCGCACTATGTCCACGGTACGACCTTCTGCGTCATTACCTTTTAGTGTCACATACGCTCTATCACAAAAACCCCGATGAGTACAAGTACCACAAGCCTGCAAGCAAGAGTCTTAACAGTTCATAAAACACAATGCCAGAAGGCACTTGAAAATTTCTATTGAAATGCATCTTTTTAATCACTAACAAATCATGAACGAAATTAAGAAAGGAAAGAAACATACATCCCCTTCATCCTTTTGCACGTAAGCTCTCATTCTTTTAGCTGAATTAACAACTTTTCGAAGCAGATTAGGACATCCACTCTCCACAACTGTTTGAATATCAGGTATAGACAATGATCTGCAAAAGTGAAAACAAAACAAATTCAAGATCCAATAAACATTTCTTAATTCTCAAATATCTGAAAATCCAAATTCTCAATCTTTTAATCTTCCCTTCATTTTTAAACCACTAATCAAATTTCAATCCAACTGAAAGGGGAATAAAAGTGGCTTACTTGAAAATATCATATCTGTCACGAGCAAAGCTAAGACAAGCATTCTTTAATTGATTCATGTCAGTGTAAGCAATCTCACTAGTAGTATCGTCATCCTCTTCTTTTGCAGAAGTTTGCATAAAGTAACCCCTGGCCTTCAATTTATCAACAAAAATGACCCACTCAGGCCACGGATGTTGTTTTTGTTTCCTTTCTTGTAGAAGGGAGTTCAAGGTTTCTGTGTTAACTGTAGTGGCTGTAGCAACGGTGGCTGCAGTGGAGGAAGAGCAGTAGAGGTGGAATTGAAGGGAAGGGAGCGGTTTAAAGGAGAAAAATGGAGAGAGAGTTTTGTGGGGATGGCTATAATGAGTTGTACGGGGAAAGAGCGAAGTGCCAAAGAGTAAGAATCTTGACGCTGATGACATTGGTGGAAGGTAGAAAGATGGAGGTTGGGGGTTTTGCAGGGTTTTAGGCAAATGGCAGCAAGCAAGCACTGGAGACTTGTGGCACACACGGCTCGGATTTTGTACAAAGCTTCTCCCTGTTTTAATTTTGATTGTCATCTCTCATTTTTATTTTTATTTTTATTTTTATTTTTATTTTTATTTACTAGTTCGTAATCTCTTAAGAATATTTTTTTAATTTAAAAATTACTTTATTTCTTTTTTAAGTTAATAATTTTTTTTTATTGAAGCTATACTTAATTGTTAATAACTATCATAATTATGAAATAATTAATTATATTACTAAAAGTTTAGATAATGTGTTATAGTAGATTAAGTGAATCTATTTAATATTTGTAATTATTTAATTGTTATGAAGGGAATAATATTTATTTTTTAGAGCCAACAATATACTTTTTTAGTCCTAAGTGCACACTTAATCTTAAATTAGTCCCTCTAATTCTATAAAATAAAATAAATAATCTTTCTAGTTCAAAAATTAATTAACTAGTCCTTGTGTTTTCAGTTTTATTTGTAAATTAATTATTTTTATCGGTTCCATGTTTTTATTTGTATTTTCAGTTTAGTTTGTTTTTCTTGTTTTAAAAATAGATAATGGGGAAAGATTTAAAAGAAAAGAAAATTTTATTGAATAAAATAATAAATTTTATTTTCAATTTAGTTTGTTTTTCTTGCTCTATACTATCTCTTTTTTTTTCAGAAATATAAATAACAATCACAGCAACTAAAAATAACAATACAAGCACAAGAATCAACTAAAATTACTTTCCCGGTAACGGCGTCAAAATTTGTTGCGACGTCGCGGTCGCACAAATTAATTACCCTAACTTCAAACACAACACACAAGATAGTATAGAGCAAGTAAGGGGTCGATCCCACGAGGAAGTTTCAAGTCAGATTTTTATGTTGTACGTTATGTAATTGGGGGGATTTGGTTTGTGATTATCTAAACTATGGCAACAATTAAACTAGCAAACAAAATTAATTAAAACCGAAACTTATCAAGAAAACAAATCTTGGTCGCAAGCACACATCCACCTACGAAAATTAGAACCGATCCTTGAAACGAAAATTGCAGTTTATGTGCTGAAATTTTATCTATTATTAACGTTAATTAATTAACAGATCCGCCGTATAATTAATCCTAACCAACAAACAATCAAAGTGTCCGCACTAATGATTCAATTTAATGGCAGCTTTAAGAATTAGATAATTTTATCAAATTAACATATAAGCTGTCTGCAGCTTGTGTCACTTTGTTCAAATGTTCTCCCTAAGTTCAATAACGTAGTTCCGCCACAATTATCAAGCTTAGTTACTTCACAAATTCATATATCACAACTCCGGTTTTGATATTAAACTTAGCAATAGATTGTTCATAACAATAACTTAGAGTCCGCTCTAGCAATCATCAACAACAATCATAGGAAATATGCATAGGAAAACAATTATACTTATTCATAACATAAACTGAAAATAAAAGGAAGAATAAATCTCACAGTTCTTGAAATCCGAAGGTTTGTTGTGTCCTTGCAACCAAGAAAATAGCTTAGCCTTGCATAACTATTGAACAACTACTTCTAAAGAATGAAAAGAGCATGATTTTTGGGTTTGTAGAGGGGAGAATTTGGGTTTATTCTCTGCTGGCTGCTGCCTCCTTCTGCTCTCCCTCTTTTCTGCTGGCTACTAGCCCCTTCTCTCTTTCTTTTTATATGCTAAGAAACCTTAGTCTCTATTTTACAAAATAGTTCTTCTTTAAGTTGGCAGTTTACATTTAAGTACTTCAATAATTATTTTCTCTAAAAAGAAGAAATAGCCTTGCATGAAATCTTCAAGCTCTGACTTAGAGGAGCTAAATTGCTGATATAAAAACTTAGATGTCGGTTTAGATGTTTCGGAATGTAATTTGGACTCGTTTCTTCACGAAACCTGTTTGTTAGCAGAATTTAGTTGTCATCTTTGAAAACTCATATCTCCCTCATATGACATCGTTTTTGGCTGACATTTGGAGCATTGATAGGTCATTGAGTTAGGAATCCAAAAAAATTGAGTTTGCATCGATTGGACTTCTGTAGCACCAGATATTAAATTTTGAATGGCCAAAGGTCAACACTGGCAGAATGCGAGATTTGACTTTTGCAGGATGTGATTTCCATGATCTTTCTCTTTTTATTTTTCTTGCATTATATTTCCAGAAAGGTATGGATGTTAGCTTTTTAGTGTCACTGGAATCACTTCATTTCGATCTCTAGAACTCACGTTCTGCATAAAACATCGATTGAACATCAAATCTGCCAATTATCTCCAATTTACTTATTTTTGCATCTTTCATACAAAAATACCTTCAAAACATAAAATAAAGAATATCAAAACATTTAATATATAAAACATGGACAAAACATTAGGTAGATGTTGGTGAAACTATCAAATAATATGGTTACATCAGTTAACACTAATCAATAGACTAGTTATTTAGACACTACTGTGCTTTAAAATATTTTTTATTTTAAATTATTTTTTAAAATATTTTTAAATTATTTTGATGTATTTGTATTTAAAATAAATTTTAAAAAATTAAAAAATATTATTTTAAATAAAAAATACTTTAAAAACTATAATAACGAAGAATAACATAATCTTCTGACATTATAAAATAATAATAATAATAATAATAATAAAGTCAAAATTAAATTCTCCCATCTAATAAAATGAATAAATCGATCATCTCCCATAAAACCCACATTTTCTTAAATAAAAATAAAAATAAAAAACCCCACATAAACCTCCTCTCTTCTTCGCAGATCTCTCCTTCTTTCTGTTCACAATCATGAGAAGAGCGTCGACTCTCGCGTCTTCCGTCCTCTCTCGGACCCTTTCCTCCACCCTCCAAGATTGCAGTGGCCTCTCCACCACCTCAGCTGCTACCATCAACCACCGCTTCCTCCATGCTGCACTCTTTAGCACCACCAGCACTGGCAGTTCCAACACTCGCCCGATCTTCAATCCTTTCTCCACATATCTCGGTGTCGCAGGAGCCTTGGTCTCTGCCGCTGCCGCCGCTTCTCTCTCTCAAGAAGTCCTCGCCAAGGAGCCACCACCGGCCGAGCTCGTGCCCAAGGAAGTTGTTCTTTATCAGTATGAGGCCTGTCCTTTCTGCAATAAAGTTAAAGGTCTCCTTTTTATATGCAAGTTAGAAATAATTTTATGAATATAGAGCTTTTTAGCTTTACAGTTCTTAAAATAGTTGATTTTTTTTGTTTGGTAAAATTTTCAGCATATTTGGATTACTATGATATACCATACAAAGTGGTGGAAGTGAATCCTATTAGTAAGAAAGAGATCAAATGGTCTGATTATAAGAAGGTACCTATTTTGTTGGTAGATGGCGAACAGCTTGTTGATTCTTCAGGTTATTTTCATTGTGATTTTTCTTAAAAAGGGATTTTGAATTGTGTTGATGGATTTTATTTTGGTGGTGTAAATTCCGGTTATTGATTATGTTCAATTGAATGTGAGCAGCTATAATTGATAAGTTGGGAAACAAGATCCATGGTAAGGAAATTGTAGATTCTGCTTCTGATAAGGATGACGATGAAGAGAAAAAGTGGCGGAGGTATGGTGCCTCACTTTTGTAGCTTAGTTTTCTTTTTCGGTCATTTTGGTTTCTTTGTTTCAATGAAGACAGAGATGCATTACCGGTGTCATAAAAAGGGAATTTGTTATTTATTGTTATCATATAAAATGGGAATGTTTAAATTTAGGGCAAGTTAATTTTGTTGGCAATGTCTTAACCTTAGTAAGCTTGTTCTTTTCTTTTGGTTAAAAAGACCTTTTCTTTAAGTTTTGGATTTGGTGTTTTAGGAAAAGCATATAAGTAATGTAGATTAGTTTTCCATGATTTTCATGAACTCAGCTTTGGGTTCATATATCTTTGTCAAATTTCCATCTGAATCCAAGATATCTCTTCAATTTTTATGGGTCCCTGGTATGAGTTCCTCTTTCCTTCAGTCAAAACCTACACGTTTACATTTCAGCCTTAGGTCTCCCTCCCAAAGTCTCAGAATTGGTAATCTATATCAGTTTCAGCAATGGTTCTTCATTATTTGTATCAAATTGTAAATCTAATCATACACAAGATACGGAATGAGAGCTGTTCGATCTTGATGCATTAGTTATGGCTGCCTTGCTGGATGAAAACTTAGCCCTGTAGCAGATTGATTGCTGTTGGGTAGGTTGTTCAGCTCGCCATATTCTATCTGTGATTGGTTTAAACCACCAACATTTTCTCACTTGACCATGAGTTCTTTAACCTCTCTCAAGTTGTGACCTCTTAAAATAGGTGATAGAAAATTGTGTAGCTCAAAAATTCATATCCCACACGTAGGCCATTATCCAATTGCAAGCATTAAATTTCTAAGACTAGGGAGAGATTTTCTCATAATTATGGCATCTTCGTCATTGGAATCAAAGGTTAACTTTGTTTCTTTCTTTTTGGTTTTTTATTCTTTCAAAATATTTTTGGTCATTTTATGTGTTTTTAAAAGTTTATATTTACAAATAGAAGAACCAACTCTTTTTTTATTCCCCAATGTTGACGGTTGTCCAACATAACTGGTGCTTCTCACGTGCTGTAACTCTGTACACCTTGAATGTCAGCATTTGCCAGCTACACTAGGTTTTTCCTAACTAACATCTCATTTTAGAATTGAATTGAAAATTTTAAATGTGCAAATGATATGGGATAAAAGAGATTTGAAGATGAAGTAATTAGCTAAGAAGAAAAGGCCAAAGAAAAAGAAGAAAAGGCCAAAGAAGAGAAGAATGAGGATTGGAAAAGTTTGCAACTTTATAATTTTTATCCAATTCATCAAAATTGTCTAACATTTAGAAAAATAAGATATAAATACTAAAATCCTAATTAGAATAAACAATATCGTTCATAGCCTAATAAATAAAATACTTAACAATAGCTAAATCAAGCTCAACAAATAAAGCCTAATTAAGAAACTTCAACTAAAAATTCAAATAAATTAAACCATAAAAACATAAGTTAAAGTCCAATCTCTCAATGGTTTGGGCTACCCTCCATCATCTATGATCATACAAGTGCATAATCAATATCTTGGGTCTGGTGTCCCCACTAACTATCTTGGGATTGGACAAACTCGATTCCGTCAAGTCTAGTTCAAGATGGCTCCAATAATACTTCCAAAGATCATGATCAAGTTGTTGCGATGTCTCTTTAATAATCTAGGTATAGTCTGAATCTGGTTATCTAGCTCATGTACTATGATTTGTTGAAATTTACAATCTTTGGTAAAAACAACTTGTGCATTCAAAGTAGCATTAATATGTTCCTTTTGTGCCAACGATAAGGATAAAAGGGTAGTGATATTAAAAGGAGCATTGGGAATAGGCTATCGTGTTTTATATATAATGAAGTCCTCCATGTTAAAAGTAGAGCTAATATCAAAGTTTAGTGTCAATTTAATGACATCATTATTTGATTCAATCATTTGCAATACTTTGAATAGTCTAGCATTACTCACTTGAAATTTATGACTAGTTTTCAAAGGACACTGTTTAGGTCTAATCTGTATCATGAAATAATATTTAACATTAAGTGCATCATGATACTTGTGTAAATCAACTCTAAATTTGTATTGTTGATTACTTGCTTGAATATATTTTATGATCTTAATATGCAAATTATGAACTCTATATGCAAAAACCTTAGCCGAATCAGACCTTTTAGAGTGAGGAGACATCGAAAGAAGATCTACAGGCTTTCTAGGTTTGTAACTATGAACACTGTATGACTGAGAATGTGGAGTGAAACAAACACTATTTAAAACTTTAGTATATATAGCTTGAACATAACATAGTAAATTAAGATTATCTTTATCTTCCTCATCACTTGTCAGGGGTAAGGGATTGTAGAGCTCAACATGTTGCTCTAAACTTATGACGTGCTGGATGTCAAGCATGAGGGGGGTGAGGAGCATGCGGCTCTAAACTTTTGACATGCTGGACGTCAAGCATGGTGAGTGGGGAATCAAGTAGTTTAAGAGGACTAATATCATGAGACTCTTCTAAGATTATATTTAACTCTTCAAGCAATTTCACTGATTTTTTTTCTAAAACTTATGACTCTACCACTAAAATAGAATTACTATATTCTTTATTAACCTCATCTTCATACTCATTTGGATTTATAATGTTAAGTTCCTCTTCTTGCACATCTTCTTCATCTAGGTCACTAAAGTCCTCAAGATTAGGTTCATACACTTGCACACAATAGTTTTTCTTTTCACCTATATTCTTATGTTCTTGGATGACTAGGGTTTAGAGGTGCAATTGAAGAAGATATGACCAAAAACTTGACAGTTAGCATACTGAACCTCTGAACTTATTCTAGACATTTCATTAACGACTTTTTTTCCTTGTCTTCTTTATAAATTCTAGCACTACTGTGATTATGTCTATATGATGGGTTGCCTAACAAATAACTATCATTCCTAAATTGAGATCTAAAAAGGTTACTATGAGGGTCTTAACATTTTATCAATTGACTTATTATAAGCAACTCATAATCTTGTATTACAATATATGCTTGGTCAAGAGTGAAATCACCTATGAGCTAGATTTCTTTTCTAAAATCATCATTCAAACCTTTACAAAATCCACGCAAAGTCATGACTTCATTTTTTTATGGCACATCTCATCATGTAATCGTTAAACTATGTTATATACTCATTGATAGACTTGTTCCTTTGTCTTAGATTGTTCCATTGGTCTTAGAGTTTATTTCTACAAAACTGAAATATGTACTTCTTTTGAAGTTTTTGTTTCATTTTGGTCCAATCAGTTATAAGAGGTTTACCTTTTATCTCTAAACAAATCATCAACATCTCTCCCATAAAGTTGGACTTCACCAATAAGTATCATCTTAGCAAATCTAACTCTTTTATTATCAGACAAGTTGTGCCACTCAAAGAATTGATCCATGTCATGAATTCAAATATCAAATATCAAAGGGTCATGACGACCCTCAAAAGTGGATGCTTCTATTTTGTTAGGACTCATGACTCGCTCATCAAGGTATTCGTATTTAAAGTAACCTAAATGATAGTCATGTTGGTGGTGCTCAAGGTGAACTTCTCTACAATGATTATTGTTGTGATATGTATTGGTCTTTGGGTACCTTATTTGAGAACTCTCTTGGGGTTCAATTCTTTTAAACATGTTGGTCACCTGAGTTTGCATAAGCTGTAATTCCCTAAGTGTATCACTAATGGTTAGGTCAATGATAAGTGTAGATTCAAAGTTAATACTAGATGACCATGACGCAAATGCATGTAATACTAATATAGAGATGAAATTGAGATCACAAATGGCTCTTGCAAGCGGAATCATAATATAAAAATAAAGATAACAACATTTTTTTTTCTTATTGTGGAGATCAATAAAAAATGGAGCACACTGAGAAAATTAGAAGCATGCAATGCTAGACATTCAAAGTATAAACAAAAAATCAAACACAATATCATAGGCACAAACTTACAATTATCAAAGGGGACAAGATACTATAGATATCAATGACGAAAGAGTTGATGAACAAAAATTAAAAGATAAAAATGTAAGATAGAACTTTTTTTAGGCGCAAAAGTAATATTAACGACAACTTTAAATAACAAATGTAAAAAGCAGAAAATTAAAATTCAAGGAATCAGAAAGTAGAGTAATTCAATGACCGAGACTCAAATCATTAAATTTGATTGCAAATGACTTTGAATCATTGATGTCATAATGTCCTGAATATTGTCCTTTTGTTGTTTTCACTTTCCCTTTTTTTTTTTCCCTCTGTTTTATTTATTTTTTTCCGGTCACTTTTCACTTTTTTTTTCTCCTGACCACTTTTTTTTGTCACGGATCTCTCTCTCTCCTTCTATTTTGACTTTTGAATTTTTTTTAATAAATCAATATAAAAGATAAACTAAATGAGGGTTGAAAAAATCTGTTACTTTGCAATTTTTATTCAATTCATCAAAGTTATCTAACATCTAGAAAAGTAGAATATAAATACTAAAATCTTAACTAGAATAAACAATTGGGTTCATAGCCCAATAAATATAATACATAACAATAGTTAAATCAATCCCAATAAATAAAGCCTAATTAAGAAATCACAACTAAAAATTCAAATAAATTAAACCTAAAAACATAAGCTAAAGCTCAATCTTTCAATGGTTTAGGCTATCCTCTATCATTTATGATTATACAAGGGCATAAACAATGTCTCTGGTGTCCCCACCAACAAATAAACTTGTTGATCGACAAAAACAAAAAATAGAAAAAAGAGGAAAATCAAATAGAAATTCCCAAAAAGCTGGCTGACTAATTTTTGCAGTTATTTCCTATAATTTTGCTTCTGCATATAGATGAAGTTATGGAACATTTGTAGAACTGTTTTTGGCGACGTGCATGCTTGTGATCTGATGCATACATAATTTTCTATTGTAAGAAAATCAATGCTCTCATACTCTTGCACATGCCATGCTTACATAATTTGGTCAACATGTTTATGCCATTTTTGGTTGATGTTCGTAAAACAGTTATCAACTTGTCACGTTTTTGTTTCGTTTCTTTCTTTGTAAGCACAATACTGGTTAGATTTTAGTTGTTGCTGGCATGCCAATGCTAGATCTTGACATATTATTTATTGCTTATTTAGGTGGGTTGACAATCACTTGGTTCATGTCTTGTCTCCAAACATATATCGAAATACTTCTGAGGCTCTTGAATCCTTTGACTATATCACAAGCAATGGTAAGATGATCCATGGATATGCATACCTGAATGAGACAGTAGTTTCCCTACAACTGACTCTTGTGGGAAAGATATCTTTGGTTCAGTTTATGCTTTTTTCCATTTATAACTTTGTGCCATGATTTATAATTATTTACCTATTGGTATATGGTTCCATTTTTTTCTCAATCATTAAACGAGGAAAGTCTGGTATGTTTCTCCTTATAATAGTTGCTCCATATGCTCATGATGCCTTTGAAAAAATATTATAATATTTTTGGGAAACATTGTGATTAACTACCTATCATAGTCCCTTTTCTTCTACATATTTCTATTCATGTTCATTTGCAAAGCTTTTGTTTGTAGATTACTATTAACTTCATTGATTATGTTGAAAAACATAATATGCCACCTTATTTGATTTGCTCCGGAAGGCTTTTCCACTCAATTTTATTCCCTGCTGGATAACGTGAACATGAGTTACCTAGATTACTCTTAACTTTGTTGCATTGATGATTATGGTGAAAAACATGATATGCTTGACAGTATGCATACACTTTGTAAATCAACAGACCATTTAAATATCTTTTTTCTATAAAACATTGCCAAGCAATGATCATATAAGTTATCTGCACCAAAAAATAAAAATAAAGAATTGATGTGCGAAGTTTGATAGTTAAGAAGTAAAGTACAGATTGTCACCTGCATATACTAAATGCACCATTGTTTAAGATTTTCAGTTAGTTTAATAGGGACCAAGTTTTTATGTGTTGACATTCATCATACTTAGCAATAAGATGACCAAGTTCCTGGGCAGTTTCTCCTCATAGTCTCTTCTTTAGAAAATTAGAGTTGGTGTCTTAGAACCACTGATAATTACAAACTTGTCTCTAAGAACATTTTCCTAGTAAGAGCAAAGGGAGAGAATATTTTGTCTTCGAGAGCAATCTTATTTTGAGGGCAACATTGATGTGGCTGGTGTAGAACATTATGTCAGGATATTAGAAACAAAATGACTTGACACCTCTGTTTCATTGGGAATTTCTACATTATTATACTTTTGGTGGTCAGATAATTAATCCCATTACCTTGTCTTTAATATTCTAGAAATGGCCTATGGCTCCATCAAGCTTTAATCATGCTGTTCTGTTTTCAATGCTTTGTATCCCGTCTCTCGTGTAATGTAAATATGTGAGTTTGTTATTTTGAGGAACCTTTGAAGATCAGAAAATTAATAATTGTATTGAATTGTTTCATCCGGGGATCACAACTTCCTTTAGTCATTCCTTTCATTTGATTGCAAGTGACAGTTATCATTTCATTTATGATTACTTCATCATCCTGTACTCATCCTCATATAGGTTCTAGGTAACTTATTCGAAGTTAATGTTGTTCATAGAATTATGCTTTTAAGGTTCACTCTGATTCTGTTCAAAATTATCTGTGAGATGGCATATATTTTGTCCATTTATCTTGATTTCATTGTAAACTTCTCCTGTAAATGCAGGTAATTTTAGCTTTACAGAAAGAATCACAGTCAAGTATGCCGGAGCTGTTGCAATGTATTTTGTGTCCAAGAATTTGAAGAAGAAATATAACATTACTGATGAACGTGCTGCCCTGTATGAAGCTGTGGAAACGTGGGTGGATGCTCTAAATGGCCGAGAGTTTCTTGGTATGCAGCTGACATAATATCATATTAATGCACATGACTTGCATACTATATGTATATACATGTGCACGCTGCCATATCATTTTATATTGTAAACTCCAATAAAAAACCAAACCAAAAGTAATGGGAGAACAGATGGTTTCCATGGCTCATCCTGCGCAATTGATCTGCTTTATCCCATAGAAAGCTAAGATAACTTTCACAACTGTTTAAAGCTAAGATTCTGATTTAAACCTTTGCACAAACTTCAAAGTTGTATGTGACAGATATATTTATGTTTTTTCTTATATGCCACAGGGGGGTCAAAGCCTAACTTAGCTGACCTTGCTGTCTTTGGGGTATTGAGACCCATCCGCTATTTGAGGTCTGGTAGAGATATGGTGGAGCAAACTCGAATAGGGGATTGGTACACAAGAATGGAGAATGCTGTGGGGGAGTCCTCAAGGATGAAGGCATAGATTATGCACTACTCATTTTAACTTCCAGCTTCCACAACCACGGTATTATGAACACGAACCAAAAGATTTGATAATGATTTTGATGGCTAAACAATTTTGTGATGGAAGAATTTGAAGCTGAAGCTCATTTTTAAAAACATGATTACTGTCGTATAATTGGAGAGAGATAGGAAAATAAAGAAATTTTACACGTGGATTGTAAAACTACCCATGGATCATCGTATTCTTAACTGGTACACTACACAGCTATCATTCTTTATGCTATTTTGGTCCTTTTGTTTGTTGAATAAGCTATGGCTGTTCAATTTCTGTTATTTTACCGGGGCCTTGGCTGTTCAATTTCTGTTATTGATAGCATGGGTGGCAGCAAAGCTACTTCAGATTTGTTTGTCATGGGTGTTAGAAAGTTGGAAAAAGACTAATGAGGTGAAATTCTTGCTCGAGCCCTTGGATGATGAATAGAATTGGTTTGCCTCTTGAATAACACCCTGCGTATATGGTTAGACTGGTTTTCTGTTTTAAGAACAACCACATTTGGCACAACATCACCTTAATATCTGCAGTTACGGGAAAGATCCTACTTCACATCAAGTTTTGAAGGCTCGAGCACATCTTCTTGTCACCATGATGCAATTCTCTTCCCAGTTTTTGATGGGTGTCCCAGTCTGGTGTGCTTTTCCTACAAAGCAGCCAGCGAGGGAATTGGATTTTCTTGCATATGTGCTTGGATGGTGGACTGAATTGATTTGGCGGTTGAAACTCCTGCATATTTTGTTGAGCCTGAGCTAGGACAGGAGGATTTTGATTTCCTATCCTTGAGAACAAAAGAAAAGAAAACGTTACTGTTCTCAGTTCTCACAACAAAGCTTCTGTTTGACTGCCAATTAGCGCGCACTGATGCATTTGCTTTTCAAGTCTTCACCATTAGCGGTTTTTTTTACAGAACTACAAACAACCATATGGATCACGAATGCTTCTTCACTTGGGACAATGGGAGTGACAGGTGACTTGGGACTTGAGATTTCCTTGCACAACCATAAGAAACTGTCTTCGGGATAGAGTTATCTCATTGTCTTTAGGACAAGGGGGGTCAGACTTCAGATTTGCCGGACCTTGCTGTGCTTGGAGTCACAAGACTCATCAGCACATTTATGTTTGGTGGAGATATGGTGGAGCTCGCTTGAATGGGGGAGGAGGACATAATATTGTAGAATACTGTAAGGGAGTTTTCAAGGTTTTGAATTCACAACATGATCTGTACTGATGGAGTTTCTGTATCACCATGCTATAGGACAACTTAACCGAAAGAAACCAAGATTCTGTAACAAACGGTTTTAGATCCTATAAACAATGGGTGTCGATGATTGTTTTCATTATTCAGATCTTAAAAACCATGACCAGTATTGTCGTGGTAAGAAATTTAAGAAGAAATATTCAATCCACATAGAATGCTGGTGATGTGCGCTCTAAAAATCAAAGAAAAAATGACTTAAAAAATAAGTCAAAACAAAAAAAAGCTACAAAACTCCAAGACATGAGAGAGTAATACCTCCCTGTTAAAAGAGAAACTGATTAAATCGAGTAAATAAAAAAAACAACTAAAAAAATTAAACCAGAAAAAAACTGATTAAACCAATTAAAATATTTTAAAAAATATTCGGTTTGATTCGGTTTCATAAACTTGAAACCAAAAAATAAAAAAATCAAATCAAGCCGAAACTAAACCCATTAAAAACAACAAAAAAACCCCCTCAAAAAACAATATAGTTTTTTGTTTTTAATATAAAATAACCGAAACCAAACCGAACCAAAACCAAACCGAACAGAACAAAAACTGGTTGGTTGGGTTTTAGTTTTTAATATAAAATAACCGAATCGAAACCGGTCGGTTTAAACCGGTTTCGTTTTTTTTTTTATATATTTTACAAAATTTCAGTTTAATTATTTTTATAAATAAAAATCAAATCAAACAAAAATAATTACCCCTGCTCCACATTACGGGTACATCAACTTCTTCATATCTCCGACAACAACAAACACAACAAGTGAGGATACTCATGAAAGCTTTATTAACAACCTGAGTAACTCAAGTTCTTGCCTCTTCCTCCACAATTGGCTCTCATTGGCTGCACCACCTGCACCTCTACTGCCCATATATAACTCCAATTGAAAGAAGAAACAAGTCAAAACAATGTGCAATCGAAAAAAAGAGTGTTGCCATCCTCACATCCCATGTAAAAGCCACTCTCGCCATTATAAAAAGCGTTATCCAAGTGGATATATACTCCAAGCATAACAAAAACAAGTCTAAGGAACATTTAGTATAAAGTCGTTGTCATCACCACCTCTCATCAAGAACTTTCTTTGAAAGTTTGTACAGAGAAAGATCTTGGAGGGAAGCTCGTTTCATGATTATAAAAACCCTCGATATGTGAGAGGTTCTCTACTGGCTAAATGAGTAAGGACCCCTCTTTTCCTGATGTTCACAATTGATGGTACAGTACCTATCATATTCTCTTAATTCGCCATAATAGATGGATTTGATTAAAACTTGTAGTGTTTTGATTGTTTTTATAAACTTTTCAAGATCATATTCAGAAGTCTTTCCATATACATCTACGTAGGCACTCTTTGTTTTTGTTGAAATTGAAGGAATAAAACACTATGGTTTGTATTATTTGGTGAGATATATAATTAACCTCTTGATATCAAAGCAGTTAATGACACCAAGAGCCCGTGCAGACATCCATGTGAATCTTCCAGCATTTCAAAAGTTGGACTCTGCTTATTGTTGGCAACCTCTTCATTCCTGAAATGGAGATTAACAGTGAATGAGAAGCAATTCATAGAGATTGTTTTGGCTTTAAATCTTAGAATTGATGGTCGCTACCCTCTTGGTATCGTAAAATTCTCATCAAATTTGGCAGGAAAATTGCTTATTAATACTTTTTCTTTTTTTGAGTTCATGTTTCACCTTCCAAGCTCTCCCTTTGACTTTACACATTTTACTGTATTGTTATGCATGTTTTTTTATCATCAAAAGGCTGCTGTAGGTTTGGTTTCAGTGACGCATAGGAGCTTCAAGATGAATGGAAAAATGGGGTCTCTTTGATGAGTTGTTATTGTGCCATTATTGCTAGGTCTTCACAACTTGAATATGGTTTTGTTGGGACAGCCATGACTCTGCCTTTTGTTTCAATCAACCTTTTTTTAAGGAAGACAGCAATCTCCTCTCTTTTCTTTTTTTCCTCTTATTTTGTTCATTGCTTCTTTGAGAAATCTACTGTAGTGTTCAGCTTGCATTTACATTCATTGCTTGTTTTGTGCAGACTAGCTAGCTTTCGACTCCATGCCACCTGTTTTTGCTTGGCATGTAGCTGACTGGGAGCTTGCTTTTGCGTCTCTCACTGATCATAGCTGCCTTCAGTCGCACCAGCTCTAACAACATGTTTTTGTCGAGCCCTCCTGACATCCAAATTTTATGTTGCAGTCTCCCTCGAGTGTTTTATTTTAATTTTTTTTCTTTCAATTTTTCTATTTGTTAACAATTTTAGCCAAATTAGACTCCAATCAAACCCTCAAGAAGCAAGATTAAAAGAAATAAAGAAAGAAAGGAAAGGAAAAAAAAAATCTCATGGGCATGGTAAATTCATTGTGCCCATGAATCTCAGTTTATATCAGAGTTATCAATTTTATTTCGTTCTATCTGGAATACTTGATATATCTCACTCTAGTTTAAAAAATTAAACAAATCAGAACAGAATTTATTTAGCTAAGAATCTCAGCTCGTTTTATAAATTTTGACCAAATTTTAATTGGAATATTCTGGTTTTGTTCTGAATGTTCCGTTCTAGTGAAATAATTTAAAAAAAACATATTGTCTAGTTTTACAATATCAATTATATCTTTTAATTCAACCTTTGTTCAAGTTAGAATTTTACAATGAGTCTTCTAATATATTGTTATATCTCAAGTTAAAATTTTAAATCAATTGGGGTTTAGAAAAGCCTTGTGAAACTGTCAATGATATTTTCATAATTTCATTCAAATTTGTAATTTTATTTCAAAAAAGTTATTTTTTTTTAAATTGATTTTTTTTTTCAATTTCATCATTCAAATTTATTGAGAATTGAATTTCATGCTTTATTTTGATTTGTTTTATTTAGGTTATTGTGATCTTATGATCCAGATCATAAATTTAAAAGGCTGACCCGAGTTTATCAATATGTTGTTGTCTCAATATTTTTCTTAAAAAAATATTTCATCTTGAATTTTTTTTAGTCGAATTATATTTTTATCAATTATCAAGATTGTCTTTATATTCGTTGTGTTGATCGGGTTATATTGATTCAAATCCCATTTTTTTTATTTATGTTTTAAATTCACAGTTTTAAGTTAATTTATTATTAAATTTAAATTATATTTGTTAAATTAATATATATATATATATAACTCCAAAACAACACATCAAAAACTGCATGCCACAACACTCCAAAATCCGTTCCAATTGAAAAACATACCGCAAACTGAAACGGAATGACAACCTTGATCCACAGTGCTTTGGAAACAATATTTCCCCATTTCTTAAAAAAAATAAAATAGTAAGCAATTAAAAGCTAAAAACGGCTGGCTTGCTCTTCTGCTTCGGTGTTTTGTTGGGCAATTGAAACATTAGGGTTTCTTCGGCGACCTGCGAATCAAACTCCCTATAGATTATCTTGGCGGAAAGAAAAAGGTAACTTTCTTGCATCACTTAAAGTGAAATTCAATTCAATCCAATCCCCATGTTTTATTTTCTCAGCAAATCCGTTCTCCAGTATGGGAGACACACTGCTGCAGTTTCACCCACCCACAAGCACTTTTCATTTCAACTCTCACCTTCAATTATCACTATTAGATTCTTCATCTCAACCCTTGAAAATCCAAATAAACACTCATTTGCAGCCTCTTATCTCATAAGCAAATTTGGGTTCTCTCCTGAATCTGCTCTTTCAGCTTCTAAACATCTCAGTTTTACAACCACAGAGAAACCTGACTCTGTGATTCACATTTTCAAGCACTATGGTTTCTCTCAGGTTCAAACCTTAAAACTCGTTAAAAAATACCCACGAGTGCTTTCGTGCAACCCTGAGAAAACCCTTTTGCCTAAACTCGAGTTTTTCCACTCTAAAGGCATGTCAAACAATGACATTGCACGCATTTTATGTACATATCCTCATATTTTAGTTAGAAGCTTGGAAAACTGTATAACTCTTAATTTTAACTTCCTTGGCAATTTGCTTCAATCTAATGACAAGACAATTGCTGCTGCTAAAAGATACTCGCCTATTCTATATCATAAACCCGATAGATTCTTGAAACCTTGTATCGACATTTTGGAAGAGTATGGAGTCCCCAAAAAGCATATTGCTTCATTGGTTCACCGTTGGCCTAGGTCTGTCATGATGTCTCCGAATTATCTGAGAAGAATTGTAGAGAAGGTGAGAGAAATGGGATGTGATCCTCTTAAGCCACAGTTTACTACGGCAGTGATGGTGATGAGTCTATTGAGCGAATCTGGGTGGGAAAGGAGGCTGGGTGTTTATAAGAGTTGGGGTTGGTCTGAGGAAGACGTTCATGCTGCTTTCATAAAGGAGCCTTGGTGCATGATGACATCAGATGATAAGATTATGGCAGTGATGGATTTTTTGGTCAACAACATGGATTGTGAGCCTTCATTTATTGTGAAGAACCCCTATCTTTTGAAGCCAGGCTTGAAGACAACATTTATACCAAGAGCTTCAGTTGTTCACTTTTTGTTATCGAAACAGTTGATTGAAACGAAGCCAAACTTGGTTACTCTGTTTTTGTGTTCTGAGAAGATGTTCCTTGAGAAATTCGTGTATCGTTTTGAAGAAGCCCCTCAGCTATTAAAGCTGTATGGAGATCAATCAAATCTTTCAAAATGACATGGAAATGTAACCATTTTGTGAATCGTTTTTCTCTCTCCAGATTTCGTTGGATACTGTAATGCAACTACAAGGTTGAGTTGGCCTCAGTTTTGGCTTCCTTATTCTTCAATTTCTCAATTGAAGCTCGATTTGAGTAATGTGGTAATTCATCGCTCTCTTATGCAACTCCACTGCTACATTTATTTTGGTGTCTTTTATAAGTGAGTTTGTTTACCAGCACAAAGGAAAAGATGATGGCTTCTGTTCTCTGGTGTCTTCCTGAGAAGACATGTGCATCCATTAATTGGTGGAGTTATCTTCATCTTCCATTTCAAGCATATCAAAGTCACGCTGTAGTGGAATTGGTGTTGAAAAACACTACTTGTATGGTGAATTTTTAGCAGTCATGGAATGATTGAGAGTCCATATGCTAGAATGCAGATAGATTAAGGATTTTGAATTCAATGTTCCACATCTAAACTCAATCTCAGCATTCATGAGCAATTGCATCTGCCTATGATGCATTGCAGTAACGTTTACAGGATGTTACATGTTGAAGGTACAAAAGACTAGGACCCTGGCTGTCTGCATGTGCCTAGGGTCTAGCTCAATTTTTGTGTATCCGCATTATTACGTTCAACTTATTGAATCAGTCCCCACCACTTTACTAGATTAATTCTAATCTTATTTTCATGGGAACCGTCTACCCACAGCATTTTTTTTCAGTGCTCCTCAATTTTTGAAGTATATAGTAGATGCTTGGTGAGAAAAGTTTAAGGTTAGATACATAATTTAAATATGAATAACTAGTTTTTTAAATTATAAAAACTAATTCATGTATAAAACCAATTAAAGAGAAACTTTGGTGGAATAAGAGCAATAAAGTGCTTGTGAGAAAAGTATGAAAAAATCATAATGCGACTAGCAGCGAAGTTTAAAGAAGAACCAATATTTAATATGTTTTGATAAATAGGTGTTATGCTAATGTTTTATTATTCTAAACTTGTATTTTTTTATTTTCTTAATTTCTATATAATAAATTTAAATCCTATATGAGTTAACTATTGGTTAAACCATGTTGCATGATTTTTAATATGATATCCATGCAATGACAATGAAGAAGGTTAGGTCATATGGCATATAGATGTAGAAAAGGTATAAACCAAAGTATGTTGCATGTAGTGATTGGGCAATGTATCTTAAATTTTTGGTATTGGAAATCTTTACAAAGCGCTAAAGATCTAGTATACAAAATTGAAATAAAAAGACTTATGGTTTGATGAGCAAGTATATTGAAAATTCAGTTATGTTTATTCATAATGAAAAATATATAATAAGAGTTTATTATGATATATTTTGTTTTTTTTCTTGAAGTTTTAATTATATTTCTATCAGTGAGAGTTTTAACAAATTATTTAATTTGCAGGAAAAAACCTTGGTTAAGAACCGACTCTAATGCATTATATGAGAAAATCATATCATGAAGGGGGATATAAGGAAAATGGAGAAAACATTACCATTAAAAAAGTGGATATATTCATTGTAAGGGTTTTGATAGTTATAATTGAATTAAGATTATTTATTCATATCAATAATATGAAATATAAATGAATTTTGAAACTTGATTTTTTTTGTTT